>Ga0310696_10001212_pt1 | contig 37899 bp, 23 predicted proteins | sample AusTroGonzalo_MG_4_FD_203885 | JGI IMG/M metagenome (GOLD analysis project Ga0310696, IMG submission 203885) | Bovine rumen microbial communities from tropical cattle in Woodstock, Queensland, Australia - Gonzalo_02 (v2) (version 2) | ecosystem: Host-associated > Mammals > Digestive system >... | reverse complement strand
CTGTTCTCCCGACACTTTTTGCCAACACAACAACTAATTTACTTAATCTATTTTTAACCAACCATCTTATGTTAAATTTCAAATTACTGGAAAAGCCATTAGTGTTGCTGTTCCTGTTCTGTTTGTTCCCATTGGGAACTTTGGCTCAGAACGTTGTGAGGGGAACAGTGATTGATGAAGCTGGCGAACCGGTTATTGGTGCAAGCATTCAGGTGCAAGGTGCCAAGACAGGTGCTGTGACCGACTTCAATGGTCGTTTCAATGTGGCAGCTAATAGCGATGCCACACTGACTATCTCTTATGTAGGCTTTGTCACCGAAACGGTGAAAGTTCAAGGCCGTAATGATCTCAAGATTACGATTCATGAGGATGTGACAACGTTGAACGACGTTGTTGTCATCGGTTACGGTGTTCAGAAGAAGAAATTGGTGACAGGTTCTACTGTCCAGGTGAAAGGTGATGACATCGCGAAGCTGTCTACTACCGACGCCTTCACCGCCTTGCAGGGTCAGACGCCTGGTGTGACAATTCTTCAGAACAGCGGTCAAGCCGGTGAGGGTTACAAGGTGAACATCCGCGGTATCGGTACGACGGGTAATTCCGACCCGTTGTATGTCATCGACGGTGTTGCCGGTGGTAGCCTTAACGATTTGAACCCCTCAGACATCGAAACCATTGACGTGCTGAAGGATGCTGCCTCTGCCGCCATCTACGGTGCACGTGCTGCCAACGGCGTTATCCTTATCACTACGCGTCAGGGTAAGGCCGGCAAGCTTCAGGTGAACTACGACGGTTATTTAGGTTGGCAGTATCTTGCCAAATCTCCCGATGTGCTCGATGCCCAGGAGTATGTGTATAGCCGCAAGCTGCGTGAGTTTAACGGTGGTGCGGCGGTACCTGAGTGGGAGGCAAAGCTTCCTGCTGAAATCTACCAGAAGTTGCAGGACGGCTGGACGGGTACTGATTGGCTGGATGCTTCCTATCACAAGGGCGCTATGACTCAGAACCACTCCGTCAGCATGTTCGGCGGCAACGATGTGTCGAAGTTCAATATGGGCGTTGCTTACACGAAGCAAGACGGTATCCTCGGCGGCGAGACGCAGTCGCAGTTTGAGCGCTACAACATCCGCCTGAACTCCTCGCACGCCATTCTCCGTTCGAAGAATAAAGACTTTGACGTCATCACGTTAGGAGAGAACCTGAACGTTAACCGCAGGATTCGCTCCGGTATCTCACAGAGCAACATGTACTGGAACAACGTTCATGACCTGCTGAATGCCAACCCGTTGCTTCCCGTCTACGATGAGAACGGCAACTACTATACGAACAAGGAGATGGCCGAACATGGCTGGACGCTCGGCTCTGCCGTGAACCCCATGGCCATCGCTGCTACTACCAGCCAGGGCTTGAACGAAAGCAACAACTGGAATGTCAACATAAGCGGTTATCTGGAGATTCAGCCTATCAAGAACCTGATTTTCAAGTCACAGTTCGGCTATCGTTTCGGCTCCAACTCCTATCGTGCCATGACAAGAATCCATGCTTCTGGTACCAATGTGGCCGACCAGGACAATGCCTCACAGCAGTTAAACATGTGGTCAAGAATCACCTTTGAAAACACCTTGACTTACACCTTCGACATCAACAAGCACAACATCAACGTTGTGGCAGGTCAGTCAATTGAGAAGAACGGCTACGGCGAGAACCTCAATGCTTCTGGCAACAACCTCCTCTTCGGTGACAGCTGGGAGCACGCATACGTAAGCAATGCCCAGATTAAGAAGTTGGCAGATGTTTCAGTCAGCGGTACTCCGTCTGCTGATAATTCGCTCTCTTCCTGGTTCGGTCGTGTGAGCTATAACTACGATGAGAAGTACATGGTGCAGGCAACGCTCCGTGCCGACGGTTCTTCAAACTTCGCCCGTGGTCATCGTTGGGGTGTCTTCCCATCAGCATCAGTTGGTTGGGTCATCACCAATGAGAAATTCATGGAAAAGACCAGTTCGTGGCTCGACTTCTTCAAAATCCGCGCCTCTTGGGGTCAGAATGGTAATTGTAACATTCCTAACTTCAATTACCTGACACAGGTAGGTTTTTCTACTGCCAACAGCTATTTCTTTGGTGTCGGCAATCACGAGGAGCCAACCACCGGAGGTTCGTTCAACATTCTTGGTAACCCCGACCTTACTTGGGAGACCTCTGAGCAGATTGACCTCGGTGTCGATGCCCGCTTCCTGGGCGGTCGTCTTGGCTTGGCCTTCGACTGGTACAAGAAGACGACAAAGGACTGGCTTGTCAGTGCTCCTATCCTCGGTGTCTACGGTATCGGCGCACCATATATTAATGGTGGTGACGTTGAGAACAAGGGTGTTGAGGTGGCCGTCTCGTGGAACGACCACATTGGTAAGGACTTCCGTTACGGAGCAAGCGTCAACCTTGCAACGAACAAGAACGAGGTCACGAAACTTGCCAATTCCGAGGGTATCATCCATGGCCCTGGTGCAGTATGGCATCAGTTAGAAGGTGAAATCTACCGTGCACAGGTTGGTCAACCTATCGGTTTCTTCTATGGCTATAAGACCGCAGGTGTATTCCAAAATGGTCAGCAGATAGCTGAGTTCTCCCAGCGTTGTGAGGACAAGGTGCATGGTGGCAACGACAATCTACGTCCCGGCGACCTGATTTTTGTCGATACGAATGGTGATGGTTCCATTGACGACAATGACCGTACCTTCATCGGCGACCCTCATCCCGACGTGACCCTGGGTGTCAACATCAACCTTTCCTACAAGGGCTTTGACCTCTCTGCTACGGGCAACGGTGCCTTTGGACATGAGATTCTCCGCACTTGGGCAAATCAGGACTTCCTTGAGCAGAACCTTAACAAGAAGATTGTGTATGGTTCTTGGAAGGGAGAGGGAACGAGCAATAAGCTCCCCATCTTCGATGGCTTCGATACTCCGAACTGGAAGAACATGTCGTCTGCCATGCTTGAAAATGGCGACTACTTCCGTATTGCCAACATAACGTTCGGTTACGATTTCAAGAACATCTGGAAGTCAAGCCCGTTACAGCAGATGCGTCTCTATGTCGCTGTCAACAACCTTTACACCTTCACCGGCTACACAGGCATGGATCCTGAGGTAGGTTCCGATGGTGGTTCTGGTAGCGCTTGGGCAGCAGGTATCGATACCGGTTTATATCCTTACCCACGTACCTACCTGGTTGGTGTTAACCTTAAATTCTAACCTGAACGTTAATCTTAACGATTGAACGTTAACCTTAACGATAACGCTAACATTAAATAATAGAAAATATGAAGAAAATAATATTATTGGCAGCTGCGGCAATTCTTGGCTTTTCCTCTTGCGAGGACTTCCTGGATTCACAAGACTATACTGGCAAGAACAGCACGAACTTCCCGTCGACCAATGAGGATGTTGACAAGATGGTTGCAGCCGTTTACAAGTCATGTTTCTACGGCCCGTTCCAAGGCAACAACCTTGAGCAGTACTTCTCCGTAGCAAATATCATGTCTGACGATATGTTTGGCGGTGCCGGCCTTGGTGACCCCTGGTGGCAGGCCCTCGACAAGCTGATGTACGCTCAGACAAACCAGATGCAGGACCTCTGGACATACGCATACGAGACCATCGCCCGTGCAAATGCTGCTTTGGGTGTCATTGACAATATCGCTGACGAAGAGACTCGCAAACAAACCAAGGGTGAACTCCTTTTCATGCGCGCGTACAGTTATTATTATCTCGTTCTTGCGTTCAACAATGTTCCATTCATTGAGAAGGCTCCCGAAACTGTCGCTGAGGCTCAGACAGCTCCGAAGCAAGTCGAGGGTAAGGAAATCTTCAAGCACATTGCCGATGACCTCTATGAGGCGACCTCTATCATGCCTTCCTACAAGTATGATGGTTGGCAGAAGCTTGCCTTTGGCAAGGTTAGCCGTTGGGCGGCAGAGGCTTTCCTGGGTCGTGCATTCCTTTTCTATACCGGTTTCTACGGCGAGGCAACCTGGCCAAAGACCGATGGCACCGCCATTGACAGGGACTATGTAGCTAAAGCTTTGAAGGATTGTATTGACAATTCAGGTCACGACCTTCTCTCAGATTATCGTTCGCTTTGGGCATACTCAAATCCCTACACCGCAAAGGACTATGATTATGTAACTGATATGATAGAGAAAGGCACCTGCTATCAGGAGGGTAACAAGGAGGTTCTCCTCGCTATCAATTTCCAGTACCAGTCAGCATGGTCGGCACAGCTCCACCTTACCAACCAGTACGGTTTGTTCTTCGGCATCCGTTGCGATGGTAACAACCAGGACGACGACCGCTACCACGTAGGTACCGACACTTCTGTCTATCCGTTCAGCACAGGTTGGGGTTGCGGTACTGTAGCTACAAACCTTGTGAACGACTGGCAGCGAATTGAACCCGATGACCCACGTCGTGAAGCTTCTATTCTTGATATGAGCAAGACAAAGCTCGACCCAGGCACTTTCTCCGATGCTGTGGAGTTGACGATGTATCACCAGAAGAAGATTACCTCTGTACGTTCATCAGGCGGTACCAAGTACTCATGGTCAATCGATGCAATGGGTTCAGACGGCAACGGTAACTATCAGGCCTCAAACTGTACTCCTCTTACCATCTATCGTTTTGCTGACGTTCTCTTGATGTACTCTGAGATAGAGAAGGATGGCACTTCCCTGAACCGTGTACGTGCTCGTGTCGGTTTGCCTGCTGTCGACTATACCGATGAGGCGCTGCGCAACGAGCGTCGATGGGAGCTGGCATTCGAGGGTAGCCGTTGGGACGACCTCCGTCGCTGGGGCATTGCCGCTGATGCGCTCTCCAAGCAGAACGGACAGGTAATGTACAACCAAGGCCAGAAGGTCTCTATGTCATTCAACAACTATGCTGCCCGTTACAACGCAACCAAGGGCTTCTATCGTATTCCCAAGTCACAGATTGACCTTTCTGGTGGCGAATACAAGCAGAATGCTGGTTGGGAGGATGATGCAGCTAATCAGTTCGCAGGTTATTAATTCTAAAAACCAGAAATCATGAAAAAATACTTATTATCTTTGGCAGCTGTTTTCACGCTCACATTCACAGCATGTGACCCTGTTGAGGATTTTACTGAAAATACAGCTTCGAATTTCACAGGCGACCAGATTGACGCCACCCTTGTTCAGGAGAATGGCGACAACCTCGTAAAGGTTACCGTTCATACCGCCGGTACTGCTCAAATCTCCAATGGCAAGCAAACCATCAAGGCCAATTATGCCGACTTGATTCTGCGCGAGATGGGTGCCAATACCGTTTACATCAAAATGCTTACCGCCAATGGCGATATCGTTGAGAAGCAATACCCTGTTACTGTTACCCAGATGACTCACCCGCTTCCTCCTCTCGAAACCATCATCTGGCAGGGTGAAGCCACTGGCGGTAACTGGGGTGGTGACCTCCGTTTCTGCGTAGGACAAACCAACGAGGGTGTTCTTCCCTATCTCCCAGACGAAACCTACGACTGGATGGTGGGTAAGAAGATGAGCCTTGACATCTCGGCAGCCGACCCAGGTGCTACCCTTCGTATTACTACTGGTTGGTGGTCAGTAAACCTCGTGGATGACATTCCCATCGAGAGTGCTCCTTGCAAGATTCAGTTCACCTTCACCCAAGACTTCGCTGATGTTTGTAAGTCCCAGCACCTGCTCTTCACGGGTAATGGTAGCATTACCATCACCAAGTTCTACTATGAATTATAACCTCTTCATCCTTTAATGGTAATGGGTTGACTCATTCATTTGCAGTCAACCCATTACCTTTAACTATCAACCCTTGACAAATTACCTTTGACTTTCAACCTCTGACCCTTGCCCAAGAAACTATCCTACATCCTCACCGCTCTCATTGGTATTGTCGCCTATCTCTTTTGGGCAATACCTTTCAGGAGCATGCTTAATTACCACGAGGAGTTTCAGCTTTTCCAAACGGATGCTGATTATTTCCTCTCTCATCTGACCCAAAAAGGAGGTTTTGCTGTCTATATCTCTGAATTCCTCGTTCAGTTCTACAACAATTACTGGATAGGAGCCTTCATTCTTGCCCTTGAGTTTGTCCTGATTCAGTGGCTTACCTTAAAGATTCTTCAAAACATCCATAAATCGTGGAGCGCCAAGCATGGTTATCTGCTTTATGTCTTGTCGCTCATTCCCCTGCTGATAGTATGGCTCGTTCTTGGCGATGTCAATGTGATGCATTCGCTCATCATAGCCGTCATTATCGCCTTGTTATTCATTTTACTATTAAGCACGCACACCTCCAGAATCCTCACCAGGTGTATTGGAGCCGTCCTTGCCATCGCAGCTTTTATCTGGTTGGCAGATGCCCATCACTACCGCATACCCAATATGGTTTTAGACGTCCACAATATTTATAATACCAAGACTTCCGAGCTCCTTGATTATGACCTGCTGGTGAGGGGCAACCGCTGGGAGCAGGTTATCCGAAAAGCCGAAAAGCAGCAGCCAGATTTGCCTCAAAGCGTTTGTGCCACGAACCTCGCATTGGGGATGACCAATCAGATGGGACGTCGTGCCGGCGACTTCTTCCAGAATGGCTCCGAAGGTCTCTTCCCAGCTTTCAGCAAAGACCCCTTCTCGACCCTCACTACTGCCGAAGTCTATTTCCAGTTGGGACTTATCAACACCGCCCAGCGTTATTACTTTGAAGCCATGGAGGCTTCCCCCAATTACAAGAAGAGTTGCCGGTGTATCAGACGACTGGCCGAAACCAACCTCATCAATGGCCAGTATGGCGTGACTCGAAAGTATCTTCACATCCTGCAGAAGACCATTTTCTATAAGAAATGGGCGCAACGCACCTTGTCGATGATTGACGACGGCGAGGTTGCCATTATGAACCATTCCCTCTATGGCCGCTTCCGTCGCATGAAATTGAGGGAGGACTTCCTGTACAGCGACCAGGAGATGGACAAGATTTGCGGACGCTTGCTGATGCAGAATCATGAAAATGTCCTTGCCATGCAGTATATGCTTCTCTATCCGTTGTTGGAAAACAATTACGTCAAGTTCGTGCAATACATGCATTTGGTCAAAGACGAAGTACCTTATAGTCAGGAATTTGCCGACTTTGAAAAGTATCTGCACAAACCATGATTGAAATGAAAAGATTATTCACCTTTGCCACCATCACTTTATGTGTCTTGTTCTCTGCTTGCACAAGCACCCCTGAGAATGTGACCCATATCCATCAGCTGCCCCCCATCTTTCCCGATTACACCGACGTGACCATCCCCGTGGGCATCGCCCCGCTCAACTTCAACGTGATGGGAGAGGTGGAGTGTGTGGATGTCGTGGTGAGGGGAAGCAAGGAGGGAGAGCTTCATGCCAACGGTACATGGGCAGATTTCGACATAGATGAATGGCACGAGCTTGTTTCTGCCAACCGAGGCGGAAAGCTGACGGTGACCGTTTGTGCCAAGATCGACGGGAAATGGTTGGGTTACAATGATTTCGACATCCATGTCAGCAATTACGAACTTGACGAGTGGGGATTGACCTACCGCCGCATCGCCCCTGGCTATGAGGTTTACAGCCAAATGGGAATCTATCAGCGAGAGCTAAGCACCTTCGACGAATATACCATCATCGATAACTCCGAAGTCAACGGCATGTGTGTCAATTGCCACACTTCGAATCGCACCCACCCCGACCAATTCGTCTTCCACGTCCGAGGCGAACATGGAGCCACGATGGTGCAGCAGCACGGCCAACGGGAATGGCTGAAAGCGAAAAACGAGACGTTGGGCGGGTCGATGGTGTATCCCTATTGGCATCCGTCGGGTAAGTATTGCGCCTTCTCCACCAACCAAACGAGGCAGGGTTTTCATGTCACCGACCAAAACCGCATCGAGGTTTTCGATGTCTCGTCAGACGTCTTCGTCTATCATCCCGCTACCCATGAGATTATCTCCGACTCGCTGCTCTCCACCAAAGAATGGTCAGAGAACTGCCCCGTCTTCTCGCCCGACGGCAAGAAGCTCTACTTCATCACCTGCTTCCAGCAATCCTATCCCCTGCACTACAAGGACGAGCAGTACAACCTCTGTAGCATCGACTTCAACCCCGATGCCGTGTTGGCGGGGACGACCGTTCTCCCGGGAGGCATTTTCGGCCAAAAGGTCGACACGCTCTTCAATGCCGTGGCGATGGGCAAGAGCCTTACATGGCCAAAGCCTTCCTACGACGGGCGTTTCCTCATGTTCACGCTCAGCGACTACGGCTATTTCAGCATCTGGCACAGAGAATCCGACCAATGGTTGCTCGACCTGACGACCGGTGAAGCCCGTCCCGTCGACGAAATCAACAGCGACGAGGCAGACAGCTATCACAACTGGAGCGAAAACAGCCGCTGGATAGTGTTCACCTCACGGCGCACCAACGGGCTTTATTCACAGCTTTTCCTGGCTTCCATCGACGAGAATGGCAAAGCCACCAAGCCTTTCCTCTTGCCACAAGAAAACCCGCTGAAGTATTACGACGAGACATTGTTCTCATTTAATACACCCGACTTCACAAAAGAAAGAGTGAACTTCGAAAAATCAGCTGCTTATCGTGAAATAATCAGCGACAAAAGAACAGACACAAAGCTGGAATAAGCCTCTTTTTTGCCCCCTCCAAAGCGATTTTTGTTAAGAAAAGTGCTGTTTCAGAAGTTGCAGCACCTTTCTTTATCCTGTTTATATACAAAAATGAGACATATTTGAAAGCCTACGAAACATAAGGGAAAGCCTAGAGTATTTAAAACATGTACTTTTGCGCAACGGTTTGCGAGCCTTAAATTTATAAAAGAAAAAATAATATTAGTGCACGGCATTCTCAACCTTAACTACGTGCTTCCGATGACCTTAATTTCATTAAACTTTTTATATTTTTTAAACAAAATCGCTATGTTAAATTTCAAATCACTGGAAAAGCCTTTAGTGTTGCTGTTTCTGCTCTGTTTGTTCCCCCTGGGAGCGCTGGCTCAGAGCATTGTGAAGGGAACGGTGAATGATGAGGCCGGTGAACCTATCATCGGTGCATCAGTGACAGTAGTTGGTAAAAGAACGGGTGGCGTGACCGACCTTAACGGTCAGTTCAGCGTTAATGCCGCTTCTAACGACCGTCTCGAAATCTCTTACGTGGGTTATGTTACCCAGAAGGTGAGCGTTAACGGTAAAAGCAACCTCAGCATCGTGCTGAAGGAAGACGCTCAGATGCTCTCTGACGTGGTTGTCGTAGGTTATGGTACGATGAAGAAGAGCGACATCTCGGGTTCTGTGGCCACCCTCGACCAGGAAGCCGTGATGAAGCGCGTTCCTCAGAACATCGGCCAAGCCCTGCAAGGTGCTGCCGCTGGTGTGCAGGTATTCCAGCAGGACGGTTCGCCCGACGGTAAGGCAGCCATCCGCATTCGTGGTATCGGCACCATCAATGGCGATGCTTCTCCTCTCTACGTTGTTGACGGAGTGCAGGTGGGCAACAATGCCGACTTCGTGAATCCCGCCGACATCGAGCGCATCGAAATCCTGAAGGACGCCTCTGCCTCTGCCATCTACGGTTCTGCTGCTGCAAACGGTGTGGTGATGATTACCACCAAGCACGGTGCCAAGGGTAAGACCAACATCGTCCTGACCGCCGACTTCGGTATCCAGACACTTCCCTACACCCTCGACGTTCTCGACCTCGGCACTTACACCAAGGCCATCCGCGAGGCAAAGGGCAAGGACATGTTCATCAACAACGTGTGGGATCCCAAGTATGACGGCAAGCTCAACGAGATTGACTGGCAGAAGGAAATGACACGTGCCGCTTTCAAGCAGCAGTATGGTGCTTCTGTCAACGGTGGTACTGACAAGACCCAGTACAACCTCTCGTTCGGTTACAACAACATCGACGGTATCGTTGTGAACTCGAACTACCAGCGTTTCACCACTCGTGCCAACATCAGCACTCAGGTGAACAAGTACTTGCTGGTGGGTGGCGACATCAACTACACCCACAGTGAGAGCAAAGGTTCGAACATGAGCTTGGGTAACAACCAGAACATGTCGTCTCTGCGTGACTTCGCTTCTCTGACCCCGACGCTTGACTATCTGTACAATAATGATGCTGCTGCAGGCAAGCTCATCAACGTGAACCTGCGCAATGCTGACGGTTCTTACGGAACTGGTTCTCAGGCAACGGTGAACGGTTGGGAAGGTAACACCAACATCGGTGCTAACCCCTACGCCTCACAGATGGAGAATGGCGACCGCGCCCGTAACGGCTTCGACCGCATCCAAACCACCGCTTTCATTGACCTGACCCTCCTGAATCTCAGCCACCACAAGCTCGACATCCGCACACAGGGAACTTACACCTATACTGGCAACAACAGTTCCGACTTCACGGGTGGACGCCATCGCTACAACTATATAGATGGTGTGCTGACAGAGATTCCTATGCAAGCCGACCAGACATACGCCTTCTCGCTGAGCAACAGCCACAGCTACGGCCTCAACTTGCAGACATACCTTACTTATAATCTGAACTACGACATCCACAACCTGACGCTGATGCTCGGTAACGAGGTCGGCAAGACTTGGGGTCAGTGGGTGAACTCTGGTTCAAGAGACTTCCCCTCCGTCTACAACCGTAACATCAACCTGACCATGGATCTCAACTCCAAGACAACAGGTGGTGCCTACGATGCCGACGTGAACACCATTTCTTACTTCGCACGTGCATCTTACAGCTTGATGGATCGTTACGTCCTGACAGGTACCATCCGTCGTGACGGTAGCTCGAACTTCTCTACGGGTAACCGTTGGGGTACCTTCCCCTCAGTAGCCGGTGCTTGGCGTATCAGCGAGGAGCCGTTCCTGAGAGACGTCAGCTTCGTTGACAACCTGAAAGTACGTGTCGGTTGGGGTCAGACAGGTAATGCCGGTGGTGTTGCTGGTGCAGCCGTCATCGCCCAGAACATTGACGGTGCATACAACACCTATCCCGAAAACGGTTCATCCGGATACTGGGGCAACCGTACCCGCGACATCGGTTTCTACATGCCTCTGAAGGATGCCGACCTGAAGTGGGAAACCACCGAGATGACCAACTTCGGTATCGACTTCGCATTCCTTGGCAACTGGGACATCTCTCTTGACTACTTCATCAAGAACACGAAGGACCTGCTGCTCTATCGCCAGATGCGTCCGTCTGCCGGTTATTCACAGGTTTACACCAACTATGGTAAGATTCAGAACAAGGGCTTCGAGTTCGCCGTTGGCTATCACAAGCAGGTGAACAAGGACTTCGCTTGGAATGCCCGCCTGACCGGTTCTACCATCAAGAACAAGGTAAAGTCGATGGGTGACCCCCTCTACAATACCGCTTCTGGAAACGGTGTCTATATCGACGGCTCTCAGGTAGGTGCTGTTGACGGTAACGGTCACTGGGATCGTCACTCCATCTGTATGGAGGGCGAGGCCGTGGGCTCATACTATGGCTACGTGGTCAAGGGCGTTATCCAGAATCAGCAGCAGTTAGATGAGTACTACAACTATCTGTGGGGGCAGTCGGACGAGAAGGATGCAAACGGCGACCCATTATGGGTAGGTGGTGGCGACGCTGAGTCGAAGTGCGACACCGACCACCCGCTGGCCATTGGTGACCTGATGTTCGAAGACCTTAACGGTGACCACCGTATCGATAACTCCGACCGTAAGATCCTCGGCAACGGCTTCCCGACGCTGAACTTCGGTATCACCATTGGTGCAACCTATAAGGACTGGGACTTCAACCTCTATATGTATGGTGTACTCGGACAGGACATCCTTTCTTACTCAGCCATGAAGCTGAGCTCGATGACCCAGCTCGACGACCAGACTACGCCTAACATCTTGAAGTCTGCTTACGACGAGGCATTCCGCGACGGTCATGGCTCCCTCCCCCGTCTCTCCATTGGTGACTACAACCGCAACACCCGTGTCAGCGACCTGTGGGTGAAGAACGGTAACTTCCTCCGTCTTGCCAACCTCCAGGTGGGTTACACTCTCCCGCGCGAATTCTCCAGCAAGCTTGCTATCCAGAAGGCCCGCGTCTATCTTGGTGTCAGCAACCTGTTCACTATCTCTGGCTACAACAAGTATGGTGATCCTGAGTGCGGTAGCGGTTCCGTCCTCTACCAAGGTCTTGACACCGGTCGTTATCCCCAGCCGCGCACATGGATGGGTGGTGTGAATATCACTTTCTAAGAATGAAATGATAAGAAGGTAATAAAGTAAAATAGTAAAAAAGAATACAGATATGAAGACAAGATATTTTTATGCAAGTGCAGCTTTATTCTGCGTGACGGGTCTTGGCCTTACATCCTGCAATAACGACGAGTATCTGGATGTTACTGCATTCGATGTGGTTGACCCCGCTGCATCATACGAGAGCAAGGCCAATGCCAAGAGGGCACTCAATGGTGTCTATGACCTAATGTACCCGGATGAAACGGATGGCCGTTATGACGGCGACTGGGGCTTCAAGCCCAATCTGTTCACAGGTTGCCACCCGACGATTGATACTCAGGCAACAGGTTGGGATAAAGACTGGAACGTTCAGGCTTGGAACTCCAACTCTTCTGAGTTGCTTAACGGTTGGAAGCAAGCATACGGTGCCATTTGCCGTGCAAACGACTTCCTGGAGCAGCTAAAGAGCTATCCTGCAGATGCAGTGGGCGGCGAAGAGTCGCTGAAGTATCTGGAGGGTGAAGGCCGTGCCCTGCGTGGCTTCTTCTACCACTGGCTCGCCACCACCTTCGGTCGTGTACCCATGTTGGCAACAGGTGAAAACGGTGCCAACACTCCGCTGAAAGCCAAGGCTGAGACCTACGCCGAGATGTGGGACTTCATCATCGAGGACTTCAAGGCCGCTGCTGAACTGCTTCAGTGGGCACCTTGGGACGGCGAATACGGCCGTGCCACCAAGGGTATGGCTCTTGCTTACTTAGGCGATGCCTATATGTGGAAGGCCTATCGTATCACCGATGGCAAGAATGGCATCGAGGGCGTAGGCGAAGCTCCTACGACTGCCGACGAGTGCTACAAGCTCGCTTCTGACTGCTTCAAGGAGATTCTGAACAGTGGCACCTATAAGCTCAACGAGTCGTTCACCACGCTGTGGGATCCCGCTTCTGCTTGGGGACCTGAGGCCATCTGGGTGGAGCAGCTCGACGAAGGCAGCAACTGGGGTAAGTGGGACAACCTCACCTCAAAACTGATGCTGAAGTGGTACACCGCATGTCCTGAGAACGGCGGTTGGGGTTCTCTGTACCTCTCCTGGGAGTGGTATTCCTGCTATGAGAAGGGCGACAAGCGCCGCGCCGGTTCTTGCTACACGGGTGCCGTTCCTCAGATCGACCCCAACAATCCTGCCTACGACCCGCAGTATGAGGGATGGTACGAACCCTCCATCTACGGTGTGAACCCCTACCTGCAGGAGGTGCTCGGCAAGGGCAATCCTGGTACTAACACCAAGCAGTTCCACTTCAACAACGGTGAGTGGGCACCTTCCATCTGGAGTTCCAAGATGTGGCGTACCGCCTCTGCCGACTACAAGTCATGGGGTGACGGCCACTGGAGCCCGACTCCTATCTACTGGAAGCGTCTTCCCAACGTGATGCTCGACTATGCTGAGTGCTGCTTCCGTACTGGCAATGCAGCTGAAGGCTGGAAGCAAATCAACACCCTGCGTAACCGCGCCTTCGGTAAGCTGGAGGACGGCAAGGAGGTTGCTCTGACCGACAAGTACCTGTCTTACTACAACAGCTTCGCTAGTTGGATTGGCCGCGACGAGTGGACAGCTGAACAGATTGCCGACTCTGTTGCCGCAGGTGTTCCCATTGCCAATTTTGCCGGTGGTCCTTTCTACAAGAACCGCACCGAGTATCCTATCCCATTCGGAAGCAACGGCGCAGTTGTCGAGGATGCCGAGACTTACTATACCAAGTATGCTGCTGCCAAGGGCTTCAAGTCACCCGTCTGGAAGGTGGCTGTCAACACCGAGCGTCGTAAGGAGTTCAACTGCGAGTGGTGTCTCCGTCCGGATATGCAGAAGTCGAACTTCATGGCCGACCACGTGGCTACCAACTATCCGAAGCGTAACGTAGAAAACCTGAAGGACGTTCCCTGGACGAACCGCGACTACGACTACAACGACCTGAAGATGGATATGCCTATTCCTGAGGACGAAATCACCAAGAATACGCTCTGCACCCAGAACGAGGCTTACGTTGGTAAATAAGCAACTAATAGTAATAAGCATAAGACGAAAGGATGCTGCGCCCACTGAGACGCAGCATCTTTTTGTCATATTATTTGGCAGTTACGGGAAAATGTTGTACTTTTGTGGCCATGATTAGATACTGCTTATTGTTCATTGTTTATTGTTTACTGTTCATTGTCTTTGGCTGTTCGTCAACACCCCGTCATTTCGACGGAACCGACGAGGAGCGTGAGTACGACGCGCTTCAACTGAGGGGGAAGTGGGAGCAGATTGTCGAGAAAAACCGTCAGCAACCCACACAGTCGCTGGCATGTCGCAAGGTGGTGTGCCTGGCACAGTATCGCCTGGGGCATACTGACCAGCATGTCGTCAAGGAGTGCCTTTCCGACTCTCGCGAAGTACTGACAAGCGAGCTGGCCGCCATGATGATGAGCGACGTGTACATGCAGCTGGGCATGGTCACAATGGCACAGCGTGCCGCCTTTGAGGCGATGGTGAAGAAGACGGGCGTCAAAGACAGTGAGCGTGCGCTGAGGCGGCTCACCGAGACAGCACTCATCACGGGGCAATACGAGCTGGCGCTGAAATACATCGGCATCGTCGAGGAGAACTTCTCCAGCAAGGAGTGGGTCGACGAAATGAGAACCCTTGCCCTGCACCCGGAGCAAATACGACAGCACGAAATCTTCAACAAACTGCGTGAGAACTATGAAAACACCGAAGACCAATTCTTCCTGTAGGAGCAGGTGCTCGTTCTTGCTCCTGTGCTTGACCGCTCTCCTCGTCGGTTGCGGACAAATTGTCCCTGGGGAGGATGCCGAGCAGAGCGATGAGCTGCCACAGATATATCCCGATTACGTGGGCGTGACGGTTCCCCTCGACATTGCCCCGCTGAACTTCTCGATGCTCAGCGACAGCGTCTCGGCCATCGACGTGGAGGTGACGGGCGGCAAGGGCGGCTCGATGCACGTGAATGGGGAAAGTGCGGAGTTCGACGTAGACGAGTGGCACCGCCTGCTGGCTGCCAACCGTGGCGACAGCCTTAGCGTCTCTGTCTGTGCCCGACAAGACGGCCGCTGGACACGCTACCGCGACTTCTGCATCTATGTCAGCAACGACTCCATCGGCGCCTGGGGCATCACCTACCGCCGCATAGCTCCTGGCTACGAGATGTTCGGCCCTATGGGCCTCTACCAACGCTGCCTCAGCACCTTCGACGAGAAGCCGCTGGTGGAGAACAGCTGGTCGATGGGCACCTGTGTCAACTGCCATACGGCCAACGCCACGAACCCCGACCAGTATGTGTTCCACGCCCGCGCTGACCATGGCGGCACCGTCATCAGAAACAGTAAGGGAGAAGCGATGGGCGAAGAGCAGGAGGCACAAACAGTGGGCGACGAGCTGGAGGTGCTGCAGTCGAAGAACGACTCGCTGGGCGGCGCGATGGTGTACCCCTACTGGCATCCAGACGGGCGTTTCATCACCTTCTCGACGAACAAGACTTCGCAGATGTTCCACCTGTCGAACAAGAAACGCATCGAGGTGTACGACTCGTCGTCTGACGTATTCGTCTACGACACGGAGAACCATGCCATCGTCCAGGACACGCTCATCATGAAAAGGCTTTGGGCAGAGAACACCCCGGCTTTCTCGGCCGACGGCCAGTGGCTCTACTTCACCACCGCCCGCCGACAGGTTTATCCCACCGATTACGACAAGGAACGATATAGCCTTTGCCGCGTAGCCTTCGACGCCTCGACGGGCAGCATCGGACAAACGGTCGACACACTGGTCAACACGCGCCTTACCAGCAAGAGCGCCACCTGGCCACGTCCCAGCTACGATAACCGCTACGTCATGTACACGCAGGTGAACTACGGATATTTCTCCATCTGGCACCCAGAAGCCGACCTGTGGCTGCTCGACCTGCAAACGGGCGAGACGCGACCACTGGACGAGGTGAATACGGAGAGGGCGGAGAGCTTGCACAGCTGGTCGGCAAACAGCCACTGGTTCCTGTTCACCAGCCGACGCGATGACGGTCTTTTCACCCGCGTTTACTTCGCCTCCATCGATGAACACGGAAGGGCAACGAAACCATTCATGCTGCCACAGCGTGACCCCAAGGGGTATTACCGCCTTCTGCTCGACTCCTACAACACGCCTGATTTCTGCCTCCGACCTGTAACGACAGACACACGTAGCGTCGTCAGCCGCCTGCAAAGCAGTGAACGCATGGCCACAACCGTGACTAGGGGGAATTGAGGGCGACTGTGCTTACTCCTGGCGTCTGTGTTTACTCCTGGCTTCTGTAGAACTTTTCCAACGTGCGGTAGGCATTCTCCTTCTGCGGGGAAGCAACCTCCTTCGATTCAACGTCGATAATCATGACAGGCGCATTGTCAAGGTTGTCCTTGGTGATGGCCGTCCACTGGGGAAGCCCCTCGCCGTTGGGATTGCCCGTCTTGCAGAAGTTGGCATAGAAGGTGAGGAACAACTTTGAAATGGCGAAATCCTCCTCCTGCCAGTCGTAGTATTCGTTGGTGTCGAGGGTTCCCATGGCATACTCGATGTCGGCAGAATGAACGGCACCAGGTTGGATGGGAGGTTGCTGGGATTCAGCCTTCTTCTCTTCCTCGGTTTTCTCACGCACACCACCGGCAAGGGCACCTGTCTTGTCGCCCATCTTGGCTGATACCTGGGGACGCGGGTGCATGTAGTGGTAGCGATAGACGGGTTGAGTGGAGGTGCGAACGTGGTAGTCGCAAACCTTCCAGGTGGGGAAGCCGGTGAAGAGGTCGGAGGCGAGGTCGAAGCCCTTCTGACTCAACACATCCTCGTCGGCCGTGATGCCGTAGGCTTCGAAAATCTCGTCGGTCATATCGCCAAAACGCATCCTCATGACGTTCTTGTAGTTCTCGACGGTGGGCGCCTGACCCATGAGCGACTGAAGGGGATGACCCTCGAGGGAGTTCCATCCTGCCAGCAGAGGCACCTGAGATTGCTCACCCTTCTCAAACACGTCGTCAGCACTCTCAGCCAGGAAGTAGCCATCGAGCACCACGTTGGCCATGCCTCTGGGAGGAAGCAGCTTCTGGAGAGAGTCGGCATCCATCGACATAGCGGCATCAAGACTTTCTATGCCAGCATTCTTCAGAAGGGCGGCTCCGGCGGCTTCGGCATCGGCCAGCGAGGAAGCCTTGAACGGCAACACTTCTGCACCAGAAGAGAGCATGGCTCCGGCGATGAGGTTCTTGGAAAGCGGAGAGCACATCAGGAGCGACACGGAGAACGAACCTGCTGACTCACCCACGATGGTGATACGGTCAGGGTTGCCGCCGAAGGCTGCGATGTTCTCCTTCACCCACTTGATGGCCGCCACCTGGTCGAGGAAGCCGTAGTTGCCGCTGCCCTTGTATTCGGAAGCTGCCGTGAGTTCTGGATGGGCAAAGAAGCCAAACACTCCTTCACGATAGTTGGCCGTCACTCCGATAACACCCTCCTTGGCAATGGAGGTGCCGTCGTAACGAGGCTCGCTGCCAGAACCAGCCATCAAGCCGCCACCATTGAAATAGATGAGCACGGGAAGGGCGTCAGCCGTGGTTTTTGCCGTCGTCCAGATGTTCAGGTAGAGGCAATCCTCGCTCTTCGCTTTGCCACGGAACGACATGTCGCCGAAGATGCTGGGTTGCATGGGGTCGTCACCAAATTGCTTGGCATCACGTACACCCTCCCATGACTGAACGGGTTGCGGAGCCTTCCAACGGAGTTCACCAACAGGCGCTTGCGCGAAAGGTACTCCCAGGAATTTCTTAACTCCGTCTTCCTCGATGCCCTCAAGGACGCCATACTGGGTCTTCACTTGAAGGGTAACTTCTTCTGACTTCTTCGCCGTACAAGCACTCAGAAGTGTAAGACTGGCGATGGCAAGCATCGCAAATGTTCTGTTTTCACTCATAATGGTAATCTCTAAATGTTTTCGCTACTAATGGTAATCGCTAAATGTTTTCACTCCTAATGGTAATCTCTAAATTTACAATCCCTTGATTTCCTCGTCGGTAAGGCCAGTAATCTCGGCAATATCCTCAACGGCATAACCCTTGGCTTTCATACGGCGGGCATTCTCACGGTTGGTTTCGATACGGCCTTCTGCTCGACCTTCTGCTCGACCTTCTGCTCGGCCTTCTGCTCGACCTTCTGCTCGACCTCTGCGCTCGGCAGATGCTATCGTATTGCTCATGTCTCGGTATTGTTTTAGACTTTCTTCATAGATTCTTGATTCGTCAAGAGTGAAGCGAGCTATCTCTGCTTGGTCGAATACACGTTGAAAGATACGCTCCTGCAAAGCAGCGGGACGTTCCATCAGCCGTGTCAGATTCCTTAGCACAAAGAGCCATTTGTCGTACATTGAAACCAGCTCGTCCTCGGTCTTGTTGAACTTGGGCATTTCAAGATAAACGTAGGTCAGTTTGTCGTAAAACACATGCTTGTCCTCAATGTCCATCAGTTTCACCTCATGATGGAAGCAATCCTTGTCGTACTCGTCACCAGGGAAAATGAAATTCAGGATGCCGATGGTATAGACATTGTTCAGATGGAAGTCCCAGTCACCTGTTCTGCCCTGCTCGATAATGGGGAAAGCAGAATAGAAAACGCTACGGTCTTTGAAGAAGTCCTGACTGGCTTGCTGCATCTCGACGATGAATTTCTCGCCGTTCTCACCTTCGCAATAGACGTCAAAAACGGCACGACGCTGACCAAACGACGCCATCTTCTCCGTAGGGAGATACCTCAAGTCCTTGACAACCTGTTTAGGTTCGCCTGGCGACTGTTGGGCAGAGCGGTCGAAAAGGGCATTTAGCAAGCTAATCAGCAAATCCTTGTTCAGCTCTGTACCAAAGAGTTTCTTGAATCCAAAATCAGTGTAGGGATTCACATATCTTTCGCGCTTCCTTTCTTCCATAGTTGTAATGTTTTGAATTAGGCCGCAAAGTTAATCATTATTTTCATAATATCGTGCGTTTGCCACCACCTTTTTATATTTTTAAGGCGAAAAGGGCACGGTTTCATGTAATTCTCAAAATAACCGCAGAAAAGTTTGGCGGTTTGGAATAATATGCCTATCTTTGCAGCATGAAATCCCCCTCGGGTGGATAATACCGAGGCCCGCCCGCCCCTAAAAGGTGGGCTTATCTTTTGAAAAGCAAAAGCAAACAAAATATGGATAAGCAGAAGGTCAATAAGAGTTCAACAAAAAAGAAAGGAACGACGAAGCGGAAGGCTAGCACTGGGAGCCAGGTGGTAAAGATTCCGAAAATATCGTGGGTGGTGAAGCCCCAGCGGATGTCGCTGGTGGAGTGGCAGCGGGCTTTGAGAAAACAGATAGCTGCGGAGGAGCCAATGGCGGTAGCGGCTGTGGACGAGAAGAACCTGCCAGGAGAATATGAAGTGAGGAACCCGCAAACGAAACAGACATACAAAGTGGTGTATCGTGGCGAGGGGAGCCAATGGAACTATTGTTCTTGTTTGGACTTCAAGACATCTCGGCTCTGTACCTGCAAGCATATCGAAAGTGTGAAGCTGTGGATAGCCGAGAACAGGAGGTGGAGGAAAGTTTATCAGGAGCCACCTACCTACACGTCTGTCTATCTTTCATACACCGAAGGCCGCCAAGTGAAGATTCGTGTGGGCAGTGACCACCGTGAGGAGTTCATGCAGCTGGCCGCGCAATATTTCGATGCCGAGGGCGTGATGTTCCCCTACGCCTTCGATGACTACGACAAGCTGATGGCCGAGGCCGTGGCTATCGACTCGTCGTTCCGATTCTATGAAGATGCTATCGACTTCATCCTGGAGCAACGCGAGCGCAGGTTCCGCAGCCAACTTATCAAGAGATACACCGACGAGCGGCTCGACCAGCTGCTCACGGTCACGCTCTATCCCTACCAGCGTGAGGGCATCCGATTCGCCTTCGAGCGTGGCCGCACGATTATAGCCGATGAGATGGGCTTGGGCAAGACTATTCAGGCCATCGGTACGGCTGAACTTCTGAGGCGCGAGGGAATGGCAGAGCAAGTGCTGATTGTCTGCCCCACGTCGCTGAAGTACCAGTGGCAAAGGGAGATTGAGAGGTTTGTGAGGAACGTTGATACACTTGTCATTGAAGGCAATCCGCTGAAGCGCAAGGAGCAGTATGCAAGCGATGTACCATATAAGATTGTATCGTACAACTGCATGTCTAACGATGTGAAGATGTGGGGGCTCGCTACAGACGGAAATACTCATCATGGACGAGGTACAGCGACTGAAGAACTGGAAAACGCAGATTTCGATGGCCGCCCGTAAGATTCGTTCCGATTATGCCGTCATCCTCTCTGGCACGCCGTTGGAGAATAAATTGGAAGAGCTGTATTCCGTCATGGAGTTTGCCGACAACTACTGCCTCGGCCCTTACTGGCAGTTCCGTGCCGACTGTATCGTAACCGACGACGGCGGTAAGGTCATCGGCTACCAAAATCTGAACAAGGTGGGCGAAGTGGCTTGCGAGCGACTAATCCGCCGAACGAAGAAGCAGGTGGCCTTGCAGATGCCGAAGCGTACCGACCAGAATCTTTTCGTGCCGATGACGAAGGAGCAGATGGATATCCATGAGGAGTACAAAGTAAGCGTGGCGAACCTCGTCCAAAAGTGGCGAAAGATGCATTTCCTCACAGAAAAAGACCGCCAGCGCCTACTGCAGTTCCTTTCGATGATGCGCATGGTGTGTGACAGCACCTACATCCTCGACCAAAAGTCGCGCTACGACACGAAGGTTACCGAGACGATGAGCATCCTGCAGTCGGTCTTCGACAACGGCGACGAGAAGGTGGTCATCTTCAGCCAGTGGGAGCGCATGACACGCCTCATTGCCTACGAACTCGACAAACTGGGCGTTCGCTATGAGTATCTTCACGGTGGTGTGCCCTCTAAGAATCGCCGCGACCTTATCAGCAACTTTACGGATAACCCCGACAGCCGCGTATTCCTCTCTACCGATGCGGGCAGCACGGGCCTCAACCTGCAAGCCGGATCTATCATGATTAACCTCGACTTGCCGTGGAATCCTGCCGTCCTGGAGCAACGCATCGCCCGCATCTACCGCCTCGGCCAGGAGCGCAACGTACAAGTTATCAACCTCGTGGCAAAGGGCACCATCGAGGAGGGTATGTTAGGAAAGCTCCGCTTCAAGACCGCCATGTTCGAGGGCGTTCTTGACAACGGCGAGGACACTATCTTCCTCGGCAACGAGTCGAAGTTCACCGCCATGATGGATACACTGGGAGAAGTCTTGGACGAGGAGAAACAGCAACCCGTCGCCCCGTCCGCGCCCGTCGGTTCTCCCGACGGGGACTCTGCCGACGAACCGGAACCCGTCAAGGAAGAGCCGAAGCCCGCCAAGGAAGAACCAATACAAGAGCTGCCCCCACAAACCACTGCCGCCTCCTCTGGCACAAAGACTCCTCGTCAGCCAAAGGAACTTGTTGCGCAGGGCATCTCCTTCCTCTCCGGTCTCGCCGATACCCTGAAATCACCCGAAGCCACCGCCCAGCTCGTCGAAACCCTTGTCGAAACCGATACCGAGACAGGACAAACCTCCCTCCGCATCCCCGTTCCCGACAAGCAAACCGTCCGCAACCTGCTCGACATCGTGGGCAAGTTATTTGGCTAAACAACCTGCTGATAGATTCTTCCAAGTTCTTCGGTTGTTAGTCGGAAAACTCAAAATATATTTGGTATTTCACTCTCTTATTCGTACCTTTGTAGCGACTATGAAAAAGATTCTATTCATCATCGGCTCGTTGAGGGCGAAGTCCTTCAACCGCCAGCTGGCCAATGTGGCCAAGGAGATTATCGGCGACCGCGCCGAAGTGTTGGAACTGGATTACAGCGACCTGCCGTTGCTGAATCAAGACATTGAGCAGCCAGAATTAGAGACTGTTGCCCGCATCCGTAAGGCCGTCTCTGAGGCAGACACTCTGTGGATATTCACGCCTGAGTATAACCTCAGCTATCCCGGCCACCTGAAGAACCTGCTCGACTGGCTCTCGCGTCCCGTCATCCCGATGGATTACGCTACGCCGACCTGCATCAACGGCAAGCGCGTCGCCATCAGCGGTGCAGGCGGCAAGTTCGCTACCGCTAACTGTCGCGCCAAGCTCACCGAGTTGCTCACTTTCATCAAGGCCGAAGTCCTGCCCGAACAAACAGGCATTGCCGTTCCCGCCGAGGCCTGGGGTACGGATGTCCTCACCCTCACTGACGAACAGAAAGCAGAGTTGAAGGCACAGGCCGACAAACTGATAGGGTAAACCACAAACACACCAGCATCCATAATGTACAGGTACAGGCAGTATAGCAAGGTATGACTGTAAAGGAAGTGTTCGACCTGCGGAAACAGGGCAAGATTGAGGAGGCCTACGAGGCCATACGTCCGATGTACGCCGCGCATCAGGGCAAGTACACCACGTTGTGCATGTTCTGGACGGCGAGCGACATCCTGAAGAAGCGTATTGAGGCAAATAGCATCCAAGAGGCGGAAAACATCTTCAAGGCGCTACTGCGAGTGCAGCCAAACATTGAAGACAAGGACGGCAAGGCCCAGACCGCCATGATGCACCATGCGCTGAGGCTAAGCGAGGTATCGGCGTCATTCCGTATGTTGGACTTCGTTGAATCATTGCCAGTAGAAGCCCTGACCGATGCCGATTGGCAGGGCGGCATGAGTCAGGACGGCAAGCACCCGCTGCCCTCAACGGTTCAGCGGTTGCTGACTCGTGCGTTCCATGAGATACAAGTGCAGATGTATGGCGACTTCATCACAAAAAAAGCCCCGTCATCACATGACGAGGTGGTTGCCAGCAGCCTGAAGGTGATGCCGCTGCTTCAGGAGGCCATGCGACGCAACCCTCGCGACAAGCACAACCAGCGTTACATGGCCGTCGTCTATACCATCATGGGGGAGCATGAGAAAGCCGCCGCCATTTACCGCCAACTGCTCGCCCGTCACCGCGACAGCTACCTCTACGCCGAACTGGCCGAGCTGACTGACGGCCCAGGGCCGAAGGCAGCCTTGCTATGCCGCGCTATCCAAAACCAACGACAAGAAAAGTTCTGCACCGCCTACCGTCTCGACCTCGCCCGTCTCCTCCTCGGCCGCGACAACGCCCGTGCCGCCTACGAACTACAGAAATGTGTCGCCACCCGTAAGGCGCAGGGCTACCACATCACCCGCGACATCAATCAAATACTCTCGCAACTCTCCGGCGTCCAGCCCGCCACCGACGAACAGCAACATGACTTCTACCGAAGGATTATGGAGAAATATCCAATATGATTTTATAAACGCCCAAATGATGAAAGAAAAGCTATTATCGGTTTTGATGTTTCTGCTGACCGGCTTAACGGCAGTTGCACAGGACATAAGCAAGCTCAAGGTGCTTAGTGATTCTGCATATCAGGCCAACGGAATGTACCAGACATGCAACAAGTATCAGAAAGATGCCATCCTCTTTATGGATTTGGTGGCAGAAACGCATCCCTATTACGTTAAACCCGAACGGCGCGAGGAATGGTTCTCCAAGAAAGCGGCACTGTTGGAGTGGTGCAAGAGCCTTGAGACGGACGAAGCACTTGCCGATGCACTGAACGAGGTCTTGGGAAAACTGAAAGACAAGCATACCTGCGTTACAACGACAAAGCAAGTAAAAGAGGCTACATTAGCGGAGAGGAAGAAACTGATGGAGGCGGGTATCACGTCTTTTACTCCCGACAGGGAACACATTATGCGCCCCCACGCTACGGTTTACGACTACCAGATTTTCCCAGACAAGAGCATCTGCTATCTGCAATTCAACAAATGCGCTAATAACCCAGCCGACCCTTTTTCAACGTTCCTTGACAGGATGTTTGCCGAGATGGAGGCGGGAAACATCAAGACGCTGGTGGTGGACGTCCAATACAATGGCGGCGGTTCCGACCAGTATTGTAGCATGCTGATAGAGCATCTTTATCCAATAAACGAGATAAAGACTTTCACCGCCTACACCCGTCTTTCCAACTTCATGACGGAATACTTTCCGAATGCTGTTGAACTCAAGAAAAACTGGGAGAAGGAAGGCCACAAGGACGAACTCTATCAGGAGCCGGCCAACAAAACCGGCGACTATCAGCAGCCAAAGCTCTACGAGGGACAGGTGGTCTTCGTAATGGGGCCGAAAACCTTTAGCAGCGCAGGCAACCTCTTAACCCACGCCCGTGACAACCACTTTGGAACTATCATCGGCACAACCTCCACTTTCGGGCCTTCCCACTATGGTCACGTCCTTGCCTTTCGCTTACCCAATACGGAAGTTTATGGAAGTGTCTCGTGCCAGTTCTTTGCCCGTCCTGATGAATCCAAGGCCGACGAACCCTGTATGCAGCCAGACATCGAAGTCAACCTCGACGACGAGGATGCATCATGGAAATTTGTTGTTGAGAAATATGGAATAAGACAATGAAGGATACCTACAAGGATATTTAGTCCTTGCGCTTGGGATTCTTCGGGAACCAACCCTTCTCTACGCGCTTCTTCTGTGAGAACAATTCGCCGATTCCCCAAAGGGCAGAAGCCCCAAAGACGCCGAGGAACGACGAGAGGTAGACGTTGGCGATGAACAGGGCTGCCCCGCAGCAGCAGATGCCTACGAGCAGATAGAGAATCCAGGGACGGGTTCCCCAGTAATACTCCGTCTTGATGACGATGGGATGCCAGATGCCTATGGTGAGAAAGGTCATGATGGCGATGATGATACCTGTGAAGTACATAGTTTCAGGGGTTTAACATTACTGGGTGCAAAGGTAGTCATTAATTCCGACCTGTGCAATTTTTGCTTAACTATTTGATACGTGAGCGAAAACCTATATGGTGAATACTCACTAATTTTGCAGCAAACTCCGAGATATATGAAACGACTCATTCTTTCCTTGTTTGCTTTGCTGCAAATGTCTATGCTCTCAGCCGCAGAGCAGTTCATCAGTTTCTCCCAACAGCCGGGAGCAGTAAGCCTCACCAATGCTACCATCGGCTATAGTGACAACGACGACGAGGGCGTGAAGATTGCCATCCGCAACCTCCAAGCCGATATGGAGCGGGTCTTGGGGAAAGCCCCTACCCTCTCTGTTGTTGAAGGGAATTTGCAATCTGTTGGAGGGGATTTGCAATCCCCGACCATCCTTATTGGCACCCTCGGCAAGAATCCCGTCATCGATGAAATCGCAAATCGTAAATCCGTTAATATTTTATCTGACCTGAAAGGCAAGCGCGAGAAGTTCATCATTACCGACATTCAACTCTCAACTCTCAACTCTCAAACCTCAAATCCCACCATCGTCATCGCTGGCAGCGACCGCCGAGGCACTATCTACGGCATCTACGAGCTGAGCCGCCAGCTGGGCGTCTCGCCTTGGTACTGGTGGGCCGATGCTCCCGTAGCACGTCACGACGAGGCTTTCTTCTTGCCCGGCACCTACACAGACGGCGAGCCCGCTGTGGAGTTCCGAGGACTCTTCCTTAACGACGAGGCTCCCTGCCTCACCTCTTGGGTGAAGAACACCTGGGGCACCGACTATGGCGACCACCGCTTCTACGAGAAGGTATTCGAGCTGATTCTCCGTCTTAAAGGAAACATGCTCTGGCCCGCCATGTGGGGATGGGCCTTCTATGCCGACGACCCCGAGAACGGCAAGACCGCCGACCGCATGGGCGTCATCATGGGCACCTCGCACCATGAGCCGATGGCGCGTAACCACCAGGAGTATGCCCGCCACCGCCGTGAGTGGGGAGCCTGGAACTACCAGACAAACCAGGCGAAGCTCGACCAGTTCTTCCGTGAGGGCATCGAGCGCATGAAGGGCACCGAGGACATGGTGACCATCGGTATGCGCGGCGACGGCGACGAGGCCATGAGCGACAAGGCCGACACGCAACTCATGGAGTGCATCATCAACAACCAGCGCAAGATTATCAAGGACGTGACAGGGAAGCCCGCCGCGAAGACCACGCAGGTGTGGGCATTATATAAAGAGGTACAGGACTACTACGATGCCGGCCTTCGCGTGCCCGATGACGTGATGATTCTTATCAGCGACGACAACTGGGGTGACATTCGCCGTGTGCCCACCGCCGCTGAGCGCAGCCGCAAGGGTGGATGGGGCATCTATTATCACGTGGATTACGTGGGTGCTCCCCGCAACACGAAGTGGCTCAATGTCACCCAGACGCAACAAATGTTCGAGCAGCTCTCCCTGGCTTACGACTTCGGCATACAGCGTATGTGGATTCTTAATGTCGGTGATCTCAAGCCTATGGAGTACCCCATTCAGCTCTTTATGGATATGGCCTGGAACCCCAAGGAGTACACCCAGCAGAACGTCACCGACCACACCCGCCGCTTCTTCGCTTCCATAGTAGGTCACGCTTCCCAGCGTGACAATCCCTCTTCGGTGCTGCCACGCTGGGAAGCGTGGCCTACTATAGCTGCCGAGGCCGCCGACATCTACAACCTGAACTGCAAGTACATGGCCCGCGTCACCCCCGAGATGCTCGACGCCCGCACCTACAACGTGGAGACAGGCGAGTGGAAGCAGGTGGCCGACGACTACCAACGCTTAGAGCTTCGCGCCCTGCGCCTCTACGAAGAGATTCCCGCGGAGGGCCGCGACTTCTACCGTCAACTGATTCTCTTCCCCGTACAGGCGATGGCCAACCTCTATGATATGTACTACGCCCAGGCCATGAACCAGCATCTGGCCAAGAGCAACGACCCCGATGCCAACCTCTGGGCCGACCGCGTGGCACAATGCTTCCACCGCGACTCCCTGCTCTGCGCCGCCTATAACACAGACATCGCCGGAGGAAAATGGAAAGGCATGATGACGCAGAAGCACATCGGCTACCGCTCATGGAACGACAACTTCCCCCACGAGATGCTACCCCGCACCACCACTGTGCCCGTTGGTTCTACCAACGAGGGCGGCTACACCTTCACTCCTAACAACGGCTACATTTCTATGGAGGCCGAGCACTTCTTCAAGGCCGAAGCACCAGAGGGCACCTCCTGGACGGTCTATCCTTACTATGGCCGCACCCGCAGCGCCGTCGCCCTCACGCCCTACACCGAGCCTGTCGGCGATGCCACCCTCACCTACCGTTTCACCCTACCCGACTCAAACACCTCGCCCCTCGACTCCGTGAAGGTACACATCATCGTGAAGTCTACCCTCGACTTCCTCAACGTCGGCGGATTTGAATATACCGTCAGCCTCAACGGCTCCGAACCTCAGGTGGTGAACTTCAACAAGACGCTCGTAGACCGTCAGCCCTATATGTATTCCGAATACTATCCCGCCGTGGCCCGTCGTATCGTGGAGAAGGTCGTCACCCTTCCCGTCAGCAAAGCCGCCAAGATTCAAGAGCTTACCCTCCATCCCCGCCATCCCGGCATCGTATTCGAGAAGATAGTAGTAGACTTCGGAGGCTATATGCCGTCCTACCTTTTCATGGACGAGAGCAACCACACAAGGACAAAATAATCCAAGCTAGATAGTGATGATGACCCTGCGATATGCCACGAGGTGGAAGGGATCATTGTCGTGGACTTCGCAGATGATATGGAACGTCTTTCCCTTGGCATTGGCAGGGATAAGGATTGAGGCCTTTGCCTGATTAGCGCCGTCGATGGAGAGACGCATGTCGCCGATTTCGGGCTGCTGCCACCAGACGAAGGAAAGGGCATCGCCGTCAGGGTCGGAAGAGCGCGACGCATCGAGACGGACTACCTGTCCGGGCTTCGCCTTGACCAGGATGGGCGACAAGCCTTTCTGACTATTGACGACCACCTGTGGATTCTTGTTGCCGCGCCCCTCGGCAGCCCATTGCATGCGGGCCATGAAGTCGTTAAGCTCGTCGGGATAGAAACGCTGCTTGTAGCCTACGGAGATGCTGCGCACGGGTTCCTGCCAGCTGTTCCAGGCCGTAGTCATTGAGTCGGGGCTGATGCCGCGCTCGTGATAGCCTGCCCATCCAGCCTGTACTGGCTGTTCCGGGTCGCTGAGGCCATTGGGCATCACATAGAGAAAGCTCGGCGTGTCACCCTCCACACCCCATTTGTAGTCAGGATATTCGCCGCCCAAAGCCCCATGCCCCTGAATGTTGTCCTTGTGCTGCTGCCAGTGGCGCTTCCCCAGTTCACATTGCTCCTGCCAGGCACCCTCGTCCCAGACGAACTGCAAGTCATCGGCAAACTCTTGCCGCAGCCACAGGTGCGAGCTGTAGGCACGGTTCATGCGATTGTTGTAGGCCATGTCCTGGTCGGTAATGGTATAGATTCGGAACTTGCGTACGAAACGGCGAAGCTCGTCGGCTGTGCGTGTCTGCTTCACCCGCCAGATAGCCTGTGCCAATGTGTTGGCACCACCCCATGCCGCCACATAGATAGGCCGGGGGTCGTCCTCGTCGGCCAGACGTATAAGAAGTGCGCTGCCCGGCGAGTCGTTATTCTCGCCGATGGCCTTGATGCCGCCATTCACGCTGCCCATCACGGCACGCTGCGAAAGATAGTCGGCGCTGGGCCAGTAACCCATCTTTTGCTTAGTGTCCTCTTGTTCCAGAGGTAGAAAACCCTTCTGCCCAGAACGCATCATCAGCCGGGACACATCCTTGCGGTAGGCCTCGATGACACGTGTCAGATATGCCTTCCACTCCACAGGATAAGGGTCGCAGTTCCACCCCACAGAGGTAATCAGCGCCTCTATCTCGAAACAGTCGGCGTATGCCATCAGCCTCACCATCGACTCCATGTCATCAGGTTCGACATCGGCAGGGGCAATGTCTGTACACACTACGAGACGCGGCTTCAGCTTTGTCTCCTTTCCTTTGGCGGGGCTTGCTGCAAGGATAGCCAGCAGCAACGTCACAATCAGAGCTAATCTATTCATCATGGTCTTTAGGATTTCGTGAGGGTGCAAAGGTAACAAAAAAAGAACGGAAAACCGCCATTTGCCGATATTTTTTTGTTCAGTTCATATAAATGTAGTATCTTTGCACCGTCAAAATCACCTTACAAGCTATGAAGACAATATCAGCACTCAGCATCCTGGCATTTCTATGTTTGTTTACCCCCGTATCGGCCTTTGCCGAAGACGGCCACCGTCTGTGGCTCAGGAGTGAAATGCCTACCGACATCACCACGCGTATTGACAGCACCATGCCCGCCGACGATGGCTACCGCATTACCGGTCGCCTCGTGGAGGCCCGCACGGAACAGGGACTGCTATACGGACGCTATGCCCTGATGCGCGGCGAACAGGGCGAGAGCCATCCCGCGTTCAAGTATCGAATCATTAACCACTGGGACAACCTCGACGGCAGTATCGAGCGAGGATATGCTGGGAAGAGCGTCTTTTGGATGAATAATGGAAATCTCTCACTCATCAAAGAATACGGTGAAGCCCTGGCCTCCATTGGCATCAACGGCTCGGTATTGAACAATGTGAACGCCTCGCCTAAGATGCTCACCACCGTCTATCTGGACAGCGTGAAGACGATTGCCGACCAACTGCGCCCCTGGGGTGTGAGGGTTTATCTTTCGGTGAACTTCGGCTCGCCCAAGGCGCTTGGCGACACAGAGACCGCCGACCCGTTGAACCCACAAGTGCAACGCTGGTGGAAGGCTAAGGCTCGGGAAATATACAAGCTGATTCCTGACTTCGGCGGCTTCTTGGTAAAGGCCAACAGCGAGGGACAGCCCGGTCCCTTCGACTACGGACGCACTCATGCCGACGGTGCCAACATGCTCGCCGACGCGCTGCAGCCCTACGGCGGCATCGTGATGTGGCGCTCGTTTGTCTACGGTGCCAAGCATAAGGGTGAAGACCGTGTAAAGCAGGCCGTCTCGGAGTTTGCCGAGTTGGACGGGCAGTTCCGCCCGAACGTCATCCTTCAGTCGAAGAACGGCCCGCTGGACTTCCAGCCACGTGAGCCTCACGCTCCCATCTTCGACCAGATGAAGAATACACAGCAGATGGCCGAACTGCAGATAACGCAGGAGTACCTGGGACATAGCACGCATCTGGTCTATCTGGCTCCGATGTGGAAGGAGTTCTTCCAGAACGTAGGATTAGGCGCGTCGGATGGTGTGAAGAATCTTGTGGGTATCGCCGGCGTGTCGAACATCGGACTCGACCGCAACTGGTGCGGCCACCACTTCGCCCAGGCCAACTGGTACGCCTTCGGTCGCCTGGCCTGGAACCCACAGCTGACGTCAAGGGAGATTGCCGAGGAGTGGATTAAACAGACATTGACCATTGACCCTGCGGAGGCCAATTGTTCAATGGTCAATCATCAATTAATCAGCATGATGCTCCGTTCGCGCGAGGCCTGCGTGGACTACATGATGCCGATAGGCCTGCATCATATCTTCAAGTTCGACCACCACTACGGCCCTGAGCCCGACGGCTTCATTGCCCGCTATCCGATAGAGTGGTGCCCCGTCTATTACCACAAGGCCGACTCGCTGGGCATTGGCTTCGACCGCACGATGGCAACGGGCAGCGGTGCTACGGGACAGTATCGTGAACCTTTCCGCTCACTCTACGAGGATGTGAACACCTGTCCGGAGAACCTCCTGTTGTGGTTCCACCGCGTACCCTGGACGCGCCGCCTGAGCAGCGGGCGCACCGTCATGGAGGAAATGGAGTTCCGCTACCAGCGGGGAGTGAACGAAGTGGAGGACTTCATCCGCATCTGGCAGGAGGAAAAACCTTGTATCGACCAGCAACGGTGGAACGAAGTAAATGCAAAACTTCAGGAGCAGCTCCTCAACGCAAAGGAATGGCAGCGTGTCTGCACCACCTATTTCCGCTCTTTTACTCAGAAGCCATAATCGTGATGACCGCCGACACGTCGGCAACATCCACAACGCCGTCGCCGTTCACGTCGGCTAACGATTGACCATTGATCATTGACGATTGACCATTGCCAGCCATGACGGTGATAATGGCTGAAATATCGGCGACATCTACAGTTCCGTCACCGTTGACATCGCCCTTCACGTCAGCATCATCAATGTCAACGAGGGTCGTTATTTGGCTGAGGACGGTATCTGAGCGGTAAGGGAAATACTTTGTGAGCAGACGGTTGCGCTCGGCGGCATACTGGTTGTCTACGGTGTAGAGCTGTCCCTGCTTCTTGTACTTGTGAACGTCACGACGATAGTCGCCCCAGCGTGCGGCCTCGGCATAGAGGGCCGGAGCTATGACGTTGTGGAGGCTGTCCCACAGCTCAACGACACTCCGCTCGCCCAACATTCCTTCAGGAGCAAGCAACTTCTTGGCACGTCGCACATACTGGCGGGCGAAGTCATCGTTGTGCAGCAGGTTGTGGAAAATGCCAGTGGGATAGTCTTTGCCATTGTTCTTACCAAGGTTGTTCTCCTTCACGTCCTCGAAAATGGCCTCCGAGTCCCAGCATAGGAGCTTGAAGCCTTTGCTATCGACACCACGGCTGCGCACGGCATACCAGTTGTGGTGGTCCCAGTCGGTATTGCCGTCATACTGGTTGACGAGCATGAAGTCTATGAAGGCGGGAATATCGAGCAGTGAGTCCTTGAGGGCTTTATAGGCTTCTTCAGCGGTAATCCCAGCAGGAATACCCTTGGGCAAGCTGCCAGAGAACGTTCCTCCGACGATGGCGGCAAGGGCAGTGGTGCGCTTCCAGGGGTCGAGGGAACCCGCGCTGGCATCAAGGTGGTAACCGCCCGTCTCCTCAATCTTGATGGCATCCACATCGGCCTCCGTACCGCCGATATGGTCTTTGCCGAACAGGTCGTCCACGCGCTCGGCGATGTTGTAGAGTCCCCAGTACATACCATTGAGGAAGAGGTTCACATAGAGGGCATTGACGCTGGTACGACCCAGGCGGTTCTGCATACGTCGCGCCCACACATCGCGGGTGTACTGTGCCCTCTGACGGTTGCCCTCGTCCCAGTGCTGCCACGTAGTGCCGAAGTGGCAGCGTAGCACAAGCTGATCGAACTTCGCGGGCTGGTCACTGCCAAAGAGCGGGTACTTCAGCGTCTTGGGGCCGTACTTCTCCTTGAACACAAGCCGGAAGGAGTGCTTGGGATTTTTCTCGGGCAGACGGCTGTGACCACCGTGAAGACGGAGACCGCAGGTGACGGAGAAATCAGCCCCACCAAACATTTCCACGCTTGCCGGTCGTGTCCATCCACGGCCAGTGTCATCGCCCAAAGGATTCCCTGTAAAGATGTAGATGCCACCACGCTCAGAATCTTTCTCATGGCTGAAAAGGTTGCCAGGGTCGGTGACTATGCTCAACACGGGCAAAGAGCGCAACCCCTCCATGATTTTCGGACGCAAGACGGGGTCTTCGGTCATCTCCGGGTCCATTTCGTAGTCGGCCTTCGCCGTGCCATTGATTTGGCAGTAGCGTCCCCAGGCATCTGGGTAGCCCTCGGGCGTGTTAGACTGTTTGAGAATGTCTTCAACAAAGAGATAGGTGGCAGTAGTGACAGGCGAAAGACAGACATCACCGTCGAAGATGGCGGCTCGCACAATGGTAGTTCCGCTGATAGCCAGCGGCTTGCCGTCGTAGGCAGCACTCATCTCCGTAGGTTCGCTGCCGTCCAAGGTATAGCGCAGGGTAGCCGTTCCCTCTACATCGGCCACTATGGTCAGCTCAAACGGCTCGTCGTAAAAGCCATGTTCATGGCTGAATACAGGTTCCTGCGCCAGTGTCCACCATGGGAAAAGGACACAGGTCAGCAGTACAAGCAATAGTCTGAGTTTCATATACGTAAGAACTCTTACACATAATGTTCACCAACTGGTGTGACACCAACTGGTGAACATTATTGTATAGGTCGCTGTTTAGTTGAACAGATAACGCACGGTGAACATGATGCGGTAGGTGGAGGGAACGGTGTTCACGCCTGCAGTCATGTTGGGTGTGGTGCCAGTGAAGTTCTGCGAGGTGGAGAGGTGACGCTCGTTGTTCACCAGGTTATAGGTGTACTCGCCAGTCTTGGCATCGTAGGAAAGGAGGGCGTTACCCGTTATCTGCTTGTAGACGCCCCAGTCCTTGCAGAGGAAGTTGAGCACGTTCTCCATATCCAGTCCGAGCTGCAACGTATGCTTCGTCTTGCCCAGCATGATGTTCATGTCGCGCATATAGTGAAAATCCAGCTGGTGGTGCCAGGGCATCTTCGCTCCTCCGCGCTCTGAATACTGTCCCTTGCGGTTCTTGAGGTGGTCGTCCTGGTTGATGAAGGTCCAGAAATCGTCACGCTGCATTTCAGCCGTGTAGGGCATTCCATCGACAACACCCTCCTTGAACTTCCAGGAATTGAGTTCTTCACGCGAAGCCGGCACGTAGATAAGGTTGCCCGGTGCATAGCTGTCGTTGTTGATGTTCGAACTAAAAATGTAGGAGTAGCGGTTATAGGCATAGTCACCAAGGAAGCCATTCTGGTAACCATCGTAGACGAGACTGAAGGTCGATGTGGTGTTATCGCTCTCCTTCAACTTGTAGCGGGCAGCGACGAGCAGGCGGTTGGGAGCCACGTAGGTTGCATATCCCGTCTCATTGTCGTTCACGGCGTTAATGGAGCTGCGGTAGTTGTTGTAGGCCGACGACACCTGGTCGCCGATGCCCTCGGTATAAGCCTTTGCGCGCGAGATGGTGTAGGAGGCTGAGAGGTCGAGGCCGAAGGAGAACGACTTGCGCAACTGTGCGGTAAGTGACATGTAGTATGCCTTCGAGCCGGAGTTCTCTAGCACGTAGGCCTGCTGCTTGTTGTAGGAGCTCATCAGGTGGCGCACGTCACCGTGTCCCAGGTCGATGGTCGAAGTGCCGTCCCAGTAGACGTTCTTGTTCGACACCACCACGGGGTTCAAGTCACGATTCATGATGCCTTCCAGGGAGAAGTCGATGTCGCCGGGCAGGTTGACATCGACGGCCAGCGAGCTCTTCCAGGTCTTCGGCATGCGCAGGTCTTCGCTAAGGATGGTCGGGCCTGAAGGGATGGACGTGGTGCTCGTGGCCCCTATCTGTTGCAGCATGTCGGCCTGGCTGGTGACCAGCGTGGGGGCTTTCAGACCGTTAGTTGTCGTGGCCACGTAGGATGTCTGGCCCATGCCGCTATTTCCCACAGCCGAGACGAGCCACACGAAGGGCATGCGACCCACGAAGATACCCGAACCGCCGCGCAGGATGACCTTGTGGTTGCCCAGAACGTCCCAGTTGAAACCCACACGCGGTGAGAAGCTCACGCTGGCATCGGGCACGTTGTCGGTGCGGAAGTGCTGTCCACCAAAGTCCAGATTATAGTATTCTTCATTAAAATTGTCTGCCAGCGAGGGGTAGGATGGCAGTTCCAGACGTGCTCCAACAGACAGGCGCAAGCGCTCGCTGAGGCTCATGTTGTCCTGCAGGTAGAGCGACCACTGGTTGGTCTTCATCTCCGAGGTGAACATGGTGTGACCCTCGTTGTTGCCGTAGGTGATGCCGAAGACACGGGGCGTGCGTCCGAAGACAGCAGCCCAGTTGCCGGCACTCACCTCTTCCTGCGTGGCCTCATAGGCGTAGTAGCCTGCAGCGGCCTGGGCATAGCCGTTGGCAGCGTAATTGTGCTCAAACTGCACCCCAGCAAAGAGGTTGTGGTTGCCCAGCGTCATGTTCAGCTCATCGGTGATGACGGTGTTCTTAGTCTGCGCCAGGTTGCCGTATGTAAAGATGTCACCCATCATTGCCCAAGTGGGGAAGTGGCCCTGTCCGTCGCTCATGACGACCTCCACGACGGGGTTGGAGTCGCCATGCTCCGTGCTTCGCGGCTGGTCCTGGAAGGAGTAGGTGCCGCGCAGTTTGTTGTGCAGGTGTCCGAACTGGCTGTTCAGCTCGGCTGCCACCGATGTGAACTTGAACTCCGAGTAGTAGCGGCTCGACTCCGGACTCATGCCGTAGTACGAGTTGCTGCCGTAGGTGTTCTGGTGGCCGCCGTAGATGGCGGTTGCCTGGCTGGAGCCTATGGTGCGCGATGCCGATGCGGGCGAAGAGGTCTTGCGGTTGGACTTCGTGAATCGCGCACTGAATTTATGGTCTTTGTTGATGTTCCAGTCCAGGCGAGCCAGTATGCGGAAGGCTGGTGTCTTCACGCTGTAGGCCTGCCAGGGGCCAGTGGTCAGCCCATAGGTCTGCTGCATGTAGTCGGAAAGGCTCTCCAGCTCTTCTATCTGCGGACGCCGTGCCGTGTTGGAATAGGAAGAGCGACCCTGTCCGGCGCGTGCGTTGGGGCCTGCCGTAACGTTATCCTCTATCTCGCCGTTGACGAAGAAGAAGAGCTTGTCCTTCAAGATGGGACCGCCGAGGGTCAGGCCGTATGTGTCGTAGCGCCCGTCATCGACGGGTATGGTCGTCGTTCCCACACGGTTGCCCATGAGCGAGGTGCTGGTGATATAGGAATAGAGGCTTCCCTTGAACTCGTTTGTTCCGCTCTTGGTCACGGCGTTGATGCCGCCGCCGATGAATCCGCTATGACGCACGTCGTAGGGTGTCAGCGAGATAGTCATCTGTTCCAAGGCGTCGAGCGAGATAGGCGTGCCGCCACCGGGAAGTGGCGAGGCATTGAGTCCGAAGGCATTGTTGAACGAGGCGCCGTCGATGGTGACGCTCGACTGGCGGTAGTTACCGCCGCCGATTGCCATACCGCTATTCGTCGTGCTCTGCGGTGTCATCTTCATCATGTCGGTCATGCTGCGGCCTACCGTGGGCACAGCCTGCATCTGGTCGGTATTGATCACGGTGACGGCACCTGAACGGTCGCTGCGCATGGTGTTGCGCCCACCAGAGGAGAGCACCTGCACCTCTTTGAGCACCTGAGAGTTTTCCTGAAGGGCTGCGTCAATGACAGAGTTCTGGCCCAGCACCAGTTGTATGCCGGTGAATGTCTGCGGCTGGAAACCAATATATGAAATCTCCACACTATAGGGGCCTCCGGCACGCAGTCCCATCAGCGAGTAACGGCCTTCGACATTGGTCACCGCATTATATACGGTGCCCGAAGGAGTATGACGAGCGGTGACGGTGGCTCCGATGGCTTCCTCGCCACCAGCAGTCACCTTACCATTGATACCCGACGTGGTTACCTGCGCCATGACCGTTAACGAGAGGGTCAGCAGCATGGCTACAAGAAAAAACAGTTTCTTTCGCATAGTGTCTTTAATGGTTATTCTGTTTCGCGTGCAAAATTACACATTTTGTGTGAACTGGCAAAAAATGAAGGTCTCTTTTTGGTCAATTCGCACAAATTGTTTACCTTTGCAGCACATTATGTCAGAAAAGACCATCATACCAGCGACAATGACCGACGTTACCGTGCTGCTCATCTTCTTCACTCGCACGGAGACGCTGCGCCGCACCTTCGACGTGATTCGCCAAGCCAGACCCGCACGGCTATACCTCTATCAGGACGGTCCGCGCAACGCTGAAGAGGCTGAGAAACTGGCAGCAGCACGTGAGATTGTCAGCGACGAAAACATCGACTGGCCCGCCGAGGTGCACCGCAGCTATCACACGGAGAACGGCGGGGCCTGGGCTTCGAACTACCGCGCACAACGGTGGGTGTTTGGAGAGCAGGACCGATGTATCGTGCTTGAGGACGACAGCACGCCGTCTGCCTCGTTCATCCCTTTCTGCAAGGAACTGCTCGACCGATATGCCGACGACCAGCGGGTGGGCCTCATCGCAGGGTTCAACCACGAGGAAGTGACCGACTCACCCTACGACTACCTTTTCACCACCGTCATGCCCATCTGGGGATGGGCCACGTGGCGGCGCGTCGTAGATCAGTGGGATGAGCACTACTCCGTCATCGATGACAATTATAATATGCACCAGCTGGAGGCCCTCGTCGACAGTCGCCACTACGGGTGGAAGGAGATGGTGCGCAAGATGCGTAGCCATCAACAGGCTGGTCAGCCCATCTACGAGACGCAGCTCTGGCAGGCACTCATGTTCTCCTCGGGCCTTACCATCGTGCCCACCCGCAACATGATTAGCAACAGCGGCGTTTCCTCCGAGTCGGCACACTTCACCAGCTCGCTGAAGACGCTGCCCAAGGCCATGCAGCGACTGATGACGATGCCCAGCCACGACGTCAGCTTCCCCCTTCGCCACCCGAAGTACGTCATTGAGAATGTGGAATACAAGGAACGGGTGTTCCGCATCATGGCATGGGAACACCCGCTCGTTAAGACTTCACGAAGCATGGAGGAGCTATGGCGAAACTTGCGCTACGGCAGTTTCCGTAACATCTGGGCCTCCCTGCTCCACCGCATCCGCAAACTCACCGGACAGCACGATTACCTATAAATCTAAACAACGAATTACACGAATTACACGAATTCATATTTAATTTTACGAATTGCTGCGTCAGAGAATAATTCGTGAAATTAGTAATAATTCGTGTCAA
>Ga0310696_10001211_pt1 | contig 37902 bp, 28 predicted proteins | sample AusTroGonzalo_MG_4_FD_203885 | JGI IMG/M metagenome (GOLD analysis project Ga0310696, IMG submission 203885) | Bovine rumen microbial communities from tropical cattle in Woodstock, Queensland, Australia - Gonzalo_02 (v2) (version 2) | ecosystem: Host-associated > Mammals > Digestive system >... | reverse complement strand
GATAGGGACTTCCATTGTCATCGCAGTCCTTCTTCATCCTTCGCATCCCGCTTCCATAGTGTTCTATGATATGCATGTCATAAAACGCCTGGGCTATCAGCCTGTTTCGCGGATGCGAAACAAGTCCGGGGTCTTCAAGGTCTTCCAGAGTCAAGTCAAACGGCAATTGCCCTGGGTTTGCTATAACAATCCTGTCTTCGAGGATTTTCACCTGAATATCGTTGGCCTGGCCGTAGTCCCTGTGGCAAACGGCGTTTGCCAAGGCCTCGCGCAACGCCTCTGTCGGATACTCCCAGTAGCGATCATGCTCCGCCTTCCCGGAAACTATGATGGCGCGGCGAATGTTCCTCTTTATGAACGCAAGCGTCTGTTCAATCTGCCCTTGGATGTTTCCAGAGACATCACAGCTATCAAGGATCAGCGCCCCTTGCTCCCGAAACGCCCCGGCATGAATAATCGCCTGCGGGAACTTTATCTGCGGCTCTCGCGCAAACAACAAGTAGGCCGCGCGCGTAATCTCCTGTTCGGACTTAACGAGCTGAAACTTGCGAAGGACCGTCCAAGGATCTTCGTCCCTGGAGAAATCCCGGCGCCCCGCCGCTTTCGCAGCCTTCATGTATTCCCTTACACGTTCCATGTCGAGGTCGTCTATCGTCGCACCGTCGACCAACACGGCGTCCATGCTGCCGCCTGTGGTCTTTAGATGGCACTCCGCAATTTCCGATGGCGTCATCTGGTGGTTCACGCTCCCCTTGCGGATGTAACACCGGCCCTTGACGGCAACCGGCTTAACCGGATTTTCCTGCACACGCAAGACAACGACTTCCGAGCCGCAGAACTCCACCTTCTCTGCGTCAACGGCAACCGACGGCTCGGTCGATGTCGCAATCCTGTTCTCATAGTCGCGCAACGATTCACCGCGCAGGGGCTTCTTTGCAAGTCGCCCTTTGTTATCCACTCCGATGACGATATACCCGCCATGCGCGTTTGTAAATGCGCACGCAGATTCTATTGCTTCGGCACCGAAGCTTTCTTTCAGCTCCAGTTGCTGCATCTCATGCCGAGCAACGATTGTTTCAAGTTCCTTTTCTGTCATGTCAATGTCTCCGTTGAGATTATACCACAACTGTCATTCATGTGGAATCATCGCCACCGAAACCACTCAGCCGTCTTTCTCGCAGGCGGATTCCATCCGCTTCTCGATCTCGCGCTCAATCCACGCCATCTTGTCAATGTTGTCAATCATTATCGAATGCCTTTCTATTCTTCTGATTGCATCGCACCAAGCTTGTACGGTGTAAACGCCATACTAAAGATTGATGCAATTCTAACAGCCAAACCGCCGCGTATTATACCATATTCTTGAGTAAGCAGAGTTCGTCGTCGGCGGCCGAAGGCTTCTCCTCTGGGAACCCTCGGCGAATACGCCGTATCCCCTCGCTCGAACCTTCGCTCTGCCGCCTCCCGAACCGTCCGCCCACCACATAAAACCACGCTCGCCGTCTATCCGGAATTCTGTGCCTCGCGTAAAATGTGCCGCATGATGAATATCACAAGGTCACAAATCACTGCCTCTCAGTGTTATTTCGCCTTCCCGAACAACCTTTCCATCAGGGGTTATCCAGACGTCGCGCCATATCGCACCAAGACCGTCATCCGGGTTTGGGTAAGATTTCTTTCCATGTACTAGAATAGTGCCGTCCGGCTGTTCTTCGGGGCCATTTCCGTCAATCAGAGCGCGGAACTCGCCCGCCGCACCTGTTCCGTGCCGCTGATGAATGCGCACGAGGTGATGGCACACTTCCCATATTGCACCATTTTTCGGGGTGGAAGCGAATCCATCACATTCAAGGGTGTGTTGTTCAAGCCATTTCATTCTCACCCTTGATACTGAGACGTTACCCAATCCTCTTCCCCAGGTGTATCGCGATTGTAGTGGCGATGAAGCCGTCGGGGATATTGTAAGGGTCGCATTCTTGGTCGTCAGCGTCAAGAAGCCCAACGGAAGCAAGCTCGAACCGCATCTGGCGTCGCCGTGCCGTTCGCGACACGCGAGATGTCCGCCGCGAATTCGCTCTGTCCATGGTTTCATTGTGTATCACTCCTTGTTGCGTTTTCACCCTCTTCACCTGACCCGCAAAGAGAATCCAGGTATTCCGAGATTCTCTGGAAATTTACGAAGCTCCCTCCGCCTATAATCGGAAAGTCCTCGCCGCGATAGACTACGGCGGACGAGAGCGTTGGCGCTATTGATTCAAGACGACGAAGGTTCTTCGCCTGCGAAGAATCCGGAGTCATTGAACTCTTGATCTCCATCAGATGCAGCCGTCTTGCCTGCTCCATCACCAGATCGACCTCCATCCCGTTGTTGTCCCTGAAGAAATAGAATCCCTCGAAGTGGCAAGCGTTGCACTTCCATTTCATCGCTTCGGAGATGACCAGATTCTCGAAAAGGCCTCCCACGAGAGGATCTCGCTGGACCTGATCTTCCCGGCCAATCCGCAGAAGATGCGCAGCAAGTCCCACATCCGTAAAGTACACCTTGGGCGACTTCACAAGCCTCTTGCCGAAATTCGAGTAATACGGCTGCAACCTGAAGATTATGTAGCTCGCCTCCAACACCGAAAGCCATTTTTTTAACGTGGGTGCAGAAACTCCGACATCTCCAGCCATGCTCTCAAAATTGACAATTTGTCCGATGCGTCCAGCAAGCAGTCGAACAAATGTCTCGAATGCACCCTGGTTTTCGACCATAACCAACTGCCTCACGTCTCGCTCCACGTATGTACGGTAGTAGCTTTCGTATAGATTTGTCGCCGAAATCCTCTGAGCGTGCATTCTGGGCAGAAATCCTTTTACTATTGCCTGCTCCATCGTCATGTGTATGCCTGCGGCCGACAGTTCAGAGAGGGATAGCGGAGGAAGAGTCAAGACTGCGGTTCGCCCTGCCAGCGACTGCGAGACCTTCGCCCTCAGTATTGGCTGATGCGATCCAGTAAGAATGTACTGCCCGTTCTTTCCCGACTCGTCGACCTTGACCTGGATATAACTCAGAAGGTCTGGAACTTGCTGAGCCTCGTCAATGATAGCGGGTGCCGGATATTGACTGAAAAACAATTCAGGATCGCGTTTTGCAACTTCACGCACGGATGGAAGTTCAAGGTTTGCGTATGAATAGTCCTTGAACACTTGTCTGACAAGTGTGGTCTTGCCCGACTGTCGAGGGCCATAGACAGTGACAACGGGCATCTCCTTGGATACTTTCGCGATATATCCAGCAAGCTTTCGAGGTATCAGCATAATACTCCTTTCATGGGTTGACGACGAGTATTATACCATAATTCTTTATGCAAATCCGAAGTGCAAGTTTGGATTTGTATAAGGACATCACGAAATGCAAGGTTAAGAAACGGGACTTTCCCACGATTTGTCAACCTTGCGGGCATAGTTTTCCCACGATTTGTCAAATCTCAATTCTCCCTCCCTGATGTCCGGCTTTGCGTTTGCGATGCTGTAGGCGAGGATGTCGCTCCAAGCCGACGCCAAGCACGTAGACAACCTCGTGCCCCGCCGACTCCTTCTCAAGGACATCGGCAAGCCGTCTCATGCTGACGCTCAGCACGTCGGCCTCGCCAATTGCCCTTAGCGCAACCGCCGCGGCAGCTGCGTAGTCCGACCTCCCCCAGCCGGTAAGTATTAAATTCTTTTTAGTCATCTTATGTGTTTGCCTGTCATCTTTCGGTTCTGCTACTCTACCAACCGCAACTTGCGTAGGCTGGCAGCGATTTCCTTGTCAAGGCGCGAGCCTTCCGCTGACATTTCGGCCATGTCGCGCACGAAGGCGGCAATGCGCTCCTTGAACTCGGCTTCAGAGATATCGACATGCTCAATCTTGACGTCAAAGTACTGTCCCGCAGAGAGCGTGTAGCCCTTCTCTTTTATCTCGTCGTGCGTGACGACAACGGAGAAATCCTCCACGGCCTTTTTGTCGATGAAGGTGTCAACGATCTTCTCGATCTCGAAATCCCTCAGGCGCGTGCGCTGGTTGTTGCCGTCCTTGTACTCTTCGCCGAGCTTCGAGGCGTCGATCAGGACAACCTTGTCCGTCTTGCGCGAATTGTCGAAGAACACAACCGAAACGTTCGTGCCTGTCGTCGCAAAGACGTTGGACGGCATTGAGACGCATCCATAGACGATATGCTCGTTCACAACCTTTTCCAGAATCTTGCGATCGATACCGTTCTTCGCTGTGATAAAACCAGTCGGCACGACAATCGCCCCCTTGCCAGTCCCTTGTTTAAGCGAATACAACAGATGTTGAATGAAGCAGAGGAATATCTTCATCACAGGCTTCGCGGGATTCACCTTCTTCACCTTGTTTGGAACGCCAGCCCAGAAGCGCATCGTGTCCTTCGCGATTTCGTCGCGCTCGTCAGGGAAGTCGAGCTTGAACGGCGGATTGGAGATGATGAAATCAAACTTTCTCAACTCGCCGCTCTTCTCCTTGTGCCCTGGGCTGAGGAGCGTATTGCCCTGCACCACGTTGCGGATGGAATGCGCGAGATTGTTTAGGATCAGGTTCAAGCGCAGCATCTGCGACGATTTCTGCGAGATGTCTTGCGAATAGATTGAACAATGGTTCTCGCCGATTTCGTGCGCAAGGGCCATGAGGAGCGTACCCGAACCGGCCGAGGGGTCGTAGCAGGTGACGCCGCGAAGGTTCTTGTCGTTCCCCACAAGAAGCCGCGCCATGATCTGCGCAATCGAGCGCGGCGTGTAGTATTCGGCATACTTGCCACCGCCGTCCTTGTTGTAGTCCTTGATCAGATACTCGAACATCGTCGAGAAGAAGTCGTACTTCTCCGCAAACATCGGTTCGAAATTGGCGTCGGGCTTCGCAAGCTCGCGCATCAGCGAACGCGCGAACGCATCGCGCTTCGTTGAGTCGTTGATTGTCGAAGCGATAAGCTCGGAATCAAACACACTGATCTTCGTCCGCGCATCGGTCGTGATGGAGAAGATGTCGGCGTTCAAGTCGCCGATCTCGCGCAGCGTCTTGTCGAAAAAATCCTTGTGGAAGTCGTCCTTGTTCTGCGCGTTGAAGAGGTGAGCGATGGTGTGCTCGGGCCTAAGACGCGGCGTCGAAGCGTCCAGGCAGTCGAAAAGCTCCTCAACCTCGCCGTCGGTGAATTCGTCGTAAGCGGCATCCCATTTCTCGGCGGACTTCAGCTTGTCGCCAAGCCCTTTGATTCGCTTTGCCTCATAGCCGAACTTGTCGTTGAAGTACTTGTAAAGAAAGACTTGGACAATGATCTTGTATTCATTGCCGTCGTTCCCAAGTCCGAAGCTTCCGCACGATTGCTTCAACGCGTCGATCAGCTGCTTTGTCGATTGTTCGATATCCATTTTCTTCATTCCTCGCTTGAAATTGTTTCGCCTAATGCCGTCACTCACCAACCTCAACCTGCCCATTCATCAAAAGCGGCAAAAGATATTCGCGCGTCTTAGACAACAACGCATTTTCCCTTTCAAGTGCAATTACAGTATCAATCATAGGTTGCACGACACTTGAGTAATCTATTACTAACTCATTTCCAGGAAGGACAATTTTGTAATCCTTAATCGAATTCCAAACTACAAATGGCTGTTGCGAAGCGGCAGATTGAGCATTGGCATATGCAATGAACACATCTGCATTTAGTGTTTCATATGCAAAGGCCCGCACTGAATCACATTTTGGGCGCATTATAACTGATGTTGTTCGTGTGATGCCTTCGTATGGCGCAACACAAACCCTATGAAAATATACTCGCATAGCTCCAAGCAAGATATCACCTGCTTTATAACAAACCAAGCTGCTCTTCGCCTCACTCGAATTTTTTGATTCGTAAAATGACATCTTTCTGATTGGGAAGCACTCAATTGGCGTATATGGACGCCCATTGACATCTATAGGGTTAACAGGACACCCTCCATCTGTAACAACGTCATCAAGTCTCTTCATCTCCCACCCATCCGGTATCTCACGCCTGAGGATTGGATTGTATATCATCTTGCCGCCACTGGACTTGTAGGGGCGGCCGTTCGCATCGGGGAAGTCGAACTGCACAAACCAGTAGTCATATATCGTCTTTGCCAACGCCTCCAGTTTCTCTACCTTCTTGCGATTCAACGCGATCTTGTCGTCAAGGGCAGAAAGGACTTTCGCTATTCGCTTCTGCCTTTCAGATGATATGTTTGGGAAAACAATATCTTCGATTACATCTTTATTAAATGAAGGATAAGAAGATTGACTGCAATCCGCAATTGCCGTGTAATATCTAGTGTAAAATGGAGATGTCAAATAGTAGTATAAGAACTTGGAATCAATAGTGTCGGTATCATTCACACGAAGATGAATAAAACCGGATGATGCAATCATGCCATCCTCGGTAGTTTTCACATAATAATAATGTCGCAAGTTTGGCCGAACCGAAGATATTAGAATGTCATTAGCTACGACTTCCCGCTGTGCCCGAGATGGGAAATTAGACATTAAGTGTTGAACTTTTTCAAGTCTTCCCTCTGTAACCGATGATGTATCAATATAATCAATCTCTTTCCTCTCTGCGATCGGAATCAGAGGCGCTGGATTAATTGTTATGCAATCGAATTCTTTTATCTGCATTTAGATTTCCTCGTTACGCCACTTCATCTGGCGCGTATTCTTCGACAATCTTGTTGCGAATGAAGCGGCGGTCGTCGCTTGTCGATTCGACATGCCCTTCGCGGAGAATTATGCTCACCGCCCGCATAACATCCGTCTCGAATACGGCGCGGTTCTCGAGCACCGTCTCGTTGTCCTCGACCACTTCGTTGACCGCGCCGCGGATGCCGTTCAGGTTTGTGCAAACCTTGCTCGCGTCCTTGGAAATGACGGGTTGCTCGCGTGTCGCGTTCTCTTCCATGATGCGCTTGTGGATGCGCACGAAGCGCTCGTCATCGCCATACTGCCGTTTGAGCATATTGTTGCGGCGGTTGAGCTCGCGGAAATGCCAGCCGAGGTCTTCCACGACCTTGAGCGCGGCGTTCGCCTCCTCCACGTTGCGAACACGATAGCCCTGCTTGAAAAGGAAGTCTCTCAAGGCCTTGTCGAGTGTGACAAACTCCCTTTCCTTCTTGTCGAAGTTCCTGTCGCGCTCGCGGATTGCCTCTTCCATGCGATCGCGGAGCTGGTTATACACGAACACCAGTTCCTCACTCTTCACAAGCTTGAAGTTGAACTCGATCAGGGTCAACGCTTCGTTGAGAACTTCCGAGACGTCCTGCTCATGGTCGAAATCGACGAGTGCATCCATCGTGCGGATGCGATGGTTGACCTCCGAAAGAAGCGCGGGCACGTCCTCTGGCGAAAGCTCGTCCAAAAGCGCCTTCAGCTCATCGTCGCCGGAAGCGCGCACCTGGTTGGCAAGCGCCTTTGCGTCGACGAGCGCGCTGCGCAGATCCGTCAGCTTCGCACGGTCCTGCTCGTCGTCGAGTTGCATCCGGAATTCTTCCTTGTTCTTGAGGTCGTATGGGAAGAGCGCGGACTTGATCTCTTCCAGCCGCTCTTTCACCTCTTCAGGTGAAACCATCAGCGTGTCGACGATGCTAGGCTTGTCCTCGTCCCCGAGATTGCGAAGCTCCTCGATGTAGCGGTTGTTCGTCTCGATGAAGTTCTCCTTGATACCGGCGAAATCGACGATATAGCCGTAGCGGAAATCCTTGAACGTCCTGTTGACACGGGTCAGCGCCTGGAGAAGCGCGTGGTCCTTCATCTTCTTGCAGAGGTAGAGTCGCTTGAGGCGTGGCGCGTCAAAACCCGTCAGGAGCATTGCGTTGACGATGAGGATGTCGATGTTCTCTTTCTTCTTGAAGTCGGTGATGAGCGTCTTGCGGACCTCCTTGTCGCCCTCGTCGTGGAGGATTAGCGCCGAGGTTAGGCGCTTGATGCCAGTCGGCAGCCATTCATCCGCGATTCGCTTCGTGAACGCCTCATGGAGCTTTCGCGCCTGCTCGTTCGTCTTGCAGACGATCATGCCGCCAGCCTGCGGACAATCCATCATCGCCCGGAAGCGACGGAAGTCCGGAATGATGTAGTCGAGAAGTCCGTTGATGAAGCTGTCGTGTTCGATGATGTCGTCATCGTCGATATCGCCCTTCTTCACCTTCACTTCCCTGGCGATCTCCTCCATCTTGTTGACGATCGTCTCGCGGTATTCGGACGATATCTCGTCGCGCATGATCTTCAGCGTATAGCCGTCAGCGATAGACTTGTCATAGTAGTAGGTATGGATGTAATCGCCGAATACGCGCTTCGTTGCACTCTCCGTGTCGAGCAGCGGCGTACCGGTCAGAGCGACCTTCACAGCATCGCGGTCTGCCTCCATCAGGTTGGCAAGGAAAGAGCCGTCGAACTTGTAGCCGCGATGCGCCTCGTCCACAAAGAACACACGCTGAAGATTGATACTGTAGGCGCTCTCCAGCTTGATAGCGTGATGGTCTTCCTTGAATTTCTGGATATTGACGACGGTTATCTCGGGGAGGCCTTGCGGATTGTAGCAGGGCTTCTCGTCCCTGATGCGGTTCATCAGCTCTTCACGGCTATCGACCTTCTGCACCATCAGTCCGCGCGAAGAAAACTCGTCGGCAGCTTGTTCCAGCAAGTCCAACCGGTCCACGATGAAGAAAAACTTCGCGGCAGTCTGCTTCGCGGCGTAGTAGTCGCGGAGGAACATCGTGTTGTAGTAGGCGAAGGCCGTCTTGCCGCTCCCCTGCGTATGCCAGATTATTCCGCCCTTGCCGCCGCCGTCAAGCCGCTTGCGCAAGGCGAAAGTCGCAAAGAGCTGCTGGTAGCGCATGATATGCTTTTCGAGACGGGTGACGACTTCGCCGCCCTCAATCTCCACCTTGCGGTCAACGTACACAAGGGCATATTTGAGAATGAAAAGGAAACGCCGCTTGGAAAGGATCGAGGTAATAAGACGATTCGTCGGCCTTTCGGGCTTCTTGTTCGTCACGTATGCCGGGTCGTCCTTTATATGCAGGCAGTGGCGGTGGCGGAGAATTTTCTTTTCGACATCGTCGTCGACTTCGGCATATCCGGCATCAACCAGCAACGCGTCGTTCTCCTCGCGGAAAAGATTGAAGAAGACGTGTTCCTTAGCTATCGTGGCATAGAATGCCCCCTGTATGGGAACGGTGGATTCGCGATCGTATTCCTGGTTGTTGGAGAAGATCATCACCTGCGTCGCATTCAGGAACCTGCGGAAGCACTCGCGAGACATCCGCCGGTCCATTCGCTCGCGCTCCGCAAGCATTCCCTCGCGGTTGTTCGGGATCTTCACTTCAATAAACGCGAGAGGGAGTCCGTTGACAAAACAGGTTATGTCGGGGCGGAAGGAATCCCCTGTGTCGGGATTCTCGCAAGGAAGTTCCGTCGTGCAATGCCAGACGTTGTTATCGGGGTTTTCGAAATCGATGATCTTCAGCCCGCTCGTTGCCGTTACTTTGTTGTAAAACTCGCGGCCAAGATCGTCATTGCCGAGCGAACGACGGAGCGAGGAAAGAAGCGGATCAATCGAAACATCGGATGCAAATGGGTTGATCCTCTTAATCGATTCCTTGAAAACTGAGACAAGAATATTCGTTTCGCAATCGTAGTCCTCTGGGGCAATTTTATCAAGATATGTATAACCCAGACGACAAAGATGCAGCGCCGCTGGCACCTGCACCCTCGTGTTCTCGGTAAATCCCTTGCTCATTACGCGTTTCCTTACCCGCGCCTTGCCTCAAAGCTCGCCGCGTCAAAGCGCGGGAAAAAGAACGTGGCGTGCCTTAAATCCATGTTCTGATCGAGGCACGACCAAGCGCCTACAAAGAAACATAAATACAAGACACGCCACGTGTGAATTACACACGTAGCGCATCTCACATACTCGGCTTCTTTGAATGAAATTTGGTCGTTTTCGATCAGAGCCAAATACGCAAGATTGCGTACGTGTTGCGGGCGTCGGATGCGTTTCCGCAACTCCTCGGGGAGCGGCGCGTTAAGGATAACGCGCCCTACTGATCCGAGGTTCTGGCCTTATAAAATGGAGAATGTACAATGTAGAATGTAAAATTCTTCATTCTTCCGGCCCGGAGGCTGGGATAGCGTCTCCCAGCCAGTGTCAAAGATCTGCCCGCGTCAGCGGACGGATGAAGTATATCACATATTTAAGCCGATGGCTAGGGGGTCGCAAAACTTCGCGCGTGCGCGTGCGCGCGATTTAGGCGGCTTGCCATATTCGCAACGTTTCGATGCCGTCCTGCTGATTGATGCGAGAAGACCGGGGATAATTTCGGCACTCACGTCCAACCGAATGGTTTCGTTCGGTTGATATACTACAATCTGGTTTTCGTCTGCGTTCATTCGCCCTTACCTTTCATCCACATGTTATTTCATTTTCACGGTTTGTAGTTTTCTGCACATTCCTTCTCGCCCGAAAGCGCGCGCAGCATAGCAAAAGCCCCGAAATCGTGCAAACTGAAGTTCAAGTTTTCTTGAACTTCGAACGAGCACCGCACTCATCAAGCGCAAGGCAGAAACCTTCAAACAGTAGAATTTAGGTCAGGCTTTCGAGATATTTCGCCTTTATCGTCTCGTTGGAGGCTCTTTCATCGTTCCGGCTTATCTCCACAAGTTCGCCCAAGTGGAGCGACGCCTCCATGCCCACGAGGACACGAAGATGCAGCTGTGGTCTGTCGCGGAACGCCTCTGCCATAACCTTCACGCCAGAGAAATGAAGAATCCGACAAGCATATCGAGCGCATCGGCATGCGCCGTCAGTTCCGTCAGCCTCTTCTTCAGGGTCGCCTTGCCCTCTCCTTGCTGGTTGGTTATGAACGCCAATTACTTTCTCCTTTTCAGTGCAAAACATTTATGGTCTCAGACAGGATATCGGGCAGACAACAACGCCATCCTGCGGGCGACGGTAGGCATACTCGCCTACAGCCGTCAAAACCATCTTAAACGTAGGAGGCGGCATACGTCCATTGTCAATCAGGTTCGCCAGTGAATCAAGCGTATTCGCGCCCGACTCTATCAACGCCTCGCCGCCGAGCTTGACCTCTACCAAACCATACCTCCCGTCGTCAAGGTGAATGATCGCATCGCACTCAAGGCCGTTGCTGTCATGGTAATGATAGACATTTCCCGACAATGCGTCCGCATACGACCGAAGATCGCGCATGGCCATAGTCTCAAACAACAGCCCGAATGTCGTCAAGTCGTTCAGGAGGTCCGCTGGTGAAACCTGCATTGCGGCAACGGCAATGGACGGATCGGTGAAATACCTTGTGTTCACCGTCCGCAGCCTGGCCTTGCTTCGAAGGCTTGGATGCCATGGCTCCATGTCCTCCGTTACGAACATTTGCGCCAGCGCGTTCAGATAGGAATGGACTGTGTTCACGTGGATTGGATTTCCGCCGTCTCCAATGTCGGCTGCGATTACCGTCGCCGCGGAGGACGTGCCTTGAAGCCGTGCAAGCGATTTGAGCAGTTTTCTCGCCGTCGCCGGTCGGCGTTCAACGCCATCGACACGCATTATGTCTGTCTCGACTATGGCCTTGAGGTATTCAAACGGCTGCCGCAGAGCATGGCGCCTTTCCATGTCCAGGCCCTGGGGCCAGCCGCCACGGCAAAGCAAATATGCAATTTCGTCCAGCTGCACGGATTTTACCTTGCACGCTTCGATCTTCCCGCCAAACAAGTCGCCGATGGAAACATCGCCGGAAGAATCACCGGACTCCCAAAGCGACATAGTGCGCATCGTCATTCGGGCAATCCGTCCAGCGCCGGAATGATGGACTTCTTTCATGTCCGGCGGAACAGATGAACCCGTAAGAATGAACTGTCCGGAACTTCCTCGCTGATCCACCTCGAATCGCACGGCATCCCAGAGTGTTGGAGCGATTTGCCATTCGTCAAGAAGTCGCGGCACTTCACCATTCAACAAAACATAAGGATCGATCTTGGCCATCAATATGTTTGAATCTCGGCTTTTCGGTTCGTCGATGTAAACGACGCTCTTTGCGACCTGCCGAGCGGTAGTGGTTTTCCCGCACCACTTGGCCCCTCTGATTAGAACAGCGCCATGTGCCGACAGTTTGTCGGCAAGAATTGCATCGTAAACTCTTATTTTATACTCTTTCATGGTGCATATTATACCATATCGTAATCATGCACACAATAGGCATTGTGAGAGTTGCAGCGTTTTCATTGTGAGGATTGCAGTATTTCCATTGTGAGAATTGCACTTCATCTTATTCAAGAACCTCGTCGTCCTCGTCATTGCGCGGCGGCTTGCGGGAAAACAACACCGTTTAAAGGGTTCCTCCCCACAAATTCGTCCCCCGCAATCTTGGCGGAGGACAAAAAACAGGGCCCCGCCGGAACGACGGGGACCCTCTTCTTGCCTTTGCCGCGCTCGCCTGGCTAGACGAGCAACGTCATCGGCGGGACTGTGTGGTATGCACCGTTGTAGTAGTAGTTGTAGCCGTCGTAGTAGTAGCCGTCTCCGTAGTAGCAGACGCCGTCCTCGACGAGCATCCACGCCTGCTCGATCCATTCCCATGCATAGAGCGCACCAAAGCGCCACGTCGGAACGACCGGCCTCGCCCAGTAGTGCGCATGGCGGGGGAGATGGTGGCGAGCAAGGCGGGGCGGAGGCGTGTGGTGGTGCGGCGCCGGACGGGCGTGCTCATGTCGAGCGACTGCTGGCTTGGCAGCATGACGGGCGTGCTCATGCCTTGCGACCGCTGGCTTGGCGGTCTGGCGAGCTGGAGTTGCAGGCCTTGTTGCGGCTGGCTTGCTGGCCTGGCGGGCTGGAGCGGCTGCTCTGGCTGCGGCTGGCTTAGCTGCTTGTCGCGCGTTCTGAGGTGGTCGTGCCTGCTGGGCTGTCTTCGCCGGACGGCCGTTGCCGCCATGGCCACCGTGGTTGCCGCCTTTGGGCGCGGCGAGCGTCGTTGTGCAGAATGCCGCGCAGGCGAACCCGACGAATGCGAATTTCACGAAGTTGTTGTTCATAGCGCACCTTCACTTTCTGTTTGCGATTTGTTGTCATGGTTTTCGAGCAAGTCCATCTCGCCCTTACACAAAGCAAGGAAATCGTCGCGGCAATTTCTGACAAACATCAAACAGTAGAATTTAGGTCAGGCGATTTTTCTACTAAATGGGTCAAGCGCGACGGATGGAGAATGGTTCAATGATCAAATACGATCAAGAATCAAGTTCTTCGCTTCGGGTTTGGTAGGCGAGAAGGAAAATGCCTTGTAAAGTTCGGCGGCGGCTTGCTCAAGTCCGTCAGGACATGTCGATTTCTCAAGCGTCGCAAGCGGAGCTCCCGGAACGACCTTGTCGCCGACAGAAACGGCGAGCTGCACGCCTGCCCTCGGATCGATCTTGTCTCCCGCCTTCTCGCGTCCCGCGCCAAGCTGAAGCGCGGTGCGACCGACCTTCTCAGCGTCAATTCCAGAAACGTAGCCGGACTTCACCGACTGTATCCTGAACTTGAACACGGGTTTCTCCAAAAGCCTGCGGAAGCGTTCGAGGTCGCCGCCGTGCGCTTCCACCATCGCGTTGAACCTGCCAAGCGCCGATCCGTCGGCAATCTTTTCGCGGCAAAGCGAACGTGCGTCGTCAAGAGGCATATCCTTCGCGAGAGAAACCATGAGCGCCGCCTGCTCGACGCAAAGATCAAGGACGGGCCCCGGCATCTTGCCTTCGAGCATGTTGATCGCCTCCGCGACTTCGTTCGCGTTTCCGACGGCAAACCCAAGCGGAGCGTCCATGTCCGTCACAAGCGCGGCGGCCTTGCGTCCCGCGGCCTTCGACGCCTCCACCATCGCCGTCGCAAGCTCAATTGCCTGTTCGCGCGTCTTCATGAAAGCACCCGAGCCCGCCTTTACGTCGAAGACGAGCGTGCTTGCGCCCTCCGCCCATTTCTTGGAGAGAATCGACGCGGAAATAAGAGGTATCGAGGGGACTGTCCCCGTCACGTCGCGAAGTGCGTAGAGCTTTTTGTCCGCAGGGCAGATGTCGTCCGTCTGCACTGCAATGGACACTCCGACCTCCGCGACTGTCTTTTTGAAATTCTCGATGGAAAGTCCGCAACGATAGCCTGGAATCGTCTCCAGCTTGTCGGCCGTGCCGCCAGTGATTCCGAGTCCGCGTCCGGCAAGTGAAGGAACGGCTAGTCCACACGACGAGGCGAGAGGCTGGATGACGAGCGAAAGCTTGTCGCCGACGCCTCCGGTCGAGTGCTTGTCCGCAGTTGGAACCGGCAGATCGCTCCAGTCAAGGCAGACGCCGGAATGCATCATCGCGTCCGTGAGATCGGCGGTCTCGCGTGCAGTCATGCCCTTGCAGCAGATTGCCATCGCCATCGCGGCCATCTGGTAGTCGGGTATGTCTCCCTTTGTGAAACCCTCGATGAACTCGCGGATTTCCGCCGTGCCAAGCGCCCGCCCTTCGCGTTTCTTGTCCAAAAGAAGTTTTGCCGCAACCATCACCACCTCCTCGACGGGCCATATCCGCGCCGTCCGTATCCACTAAAGCTCTGTTGAAACTGGAACTGCGAGAACTGCTCGCGCCTGACATTTACAAGGTCTTCGGGAATGTCCTCGACGAAGATGGACTGCTTTACGGGGAAGATTCCTCCGTCCGGCGTCTTGCGCATCTGAGGCGAGAGCATGTAGAGTCGGTCCTTCGCACGCGTGACCGCAACATAGAAAAGCCGCCTCTCCTCGTCCATGCGGCTTTCCTCAAGCGCCTTGGACGACGGGAACATTCCTTCCGAAAGCCACGGTATGAATACGACCGGCCACTCCATTCCTTTCGCCTGGTGGACGGTCGAAAGCGTTACCTGATCCTGTTCCATCAGGTTCTTTCTTGCGTCAAGGTTCGTGAGCAGCGCGACGTCCGCAAGGAAATCGACGAGTCCGCCGGGTGCATCCGCGACCTGGACCGCAAGTTCCTTTAGGTCCTCCATGCGATCACTCGCCTCTTCGTCGCCCCATTCGCGGCAGAGGTGATCTTCGTAAAAGAGGTCGCAGAAATCCTCGACGATCTCGCCAATGGAATCTTCTTGCAAATGCTCGCCAGCAACCTCGAAGCATTTTGCAAGCGGCTTCCACGCAGGCTTCGCCTTCGCTCCGAACATTTCGAAAAGCGCATTCCGGTCCTCGGCGCGGCTTCCATCGAAGCGACGGCCCAGCTTCTCCCAAAACTTTCTTGCGCCCTTCTCACCAACGCCCGGAAGAAGGCAGACGAGCCGCAGGAACGAAAGTTCGTCGCCAGGATCGACAACGAGCCTCAGATATGCAAGCACGTCCTTAACGTGCAGCTGCTCGAAGAATCCGACGCCGCTCGTTATGCGAAACGGTATGCGCATGCGCGTTAGCGCGGTCTGGATGTTGACGGAATGGAAGTGGCTGCGGTATAGCACCGCCATGTCGCTGAAGTTGTATCCGTACGAATGCATCCTTTCGATCTCGCGCACTATCTCGGCGGCCTGAGCGTCGGCGTCGTAAACGCGGCTCAGCGAGGGTCTCTCCCCCTGCGACTCGCGGATGGGACGCAGCGTCTTCTCGAACTGGCGGGGAGAGTCCTTCATCACCATGTTGGCTACGTCGAGTATCTGCGGCACGGATCTATAGTTGCGCTCAAGCTTCACGATGCGGCAACCATTCCAGCGAGACGGGAAATCCATGATGTTCGCGATCTGCGCACCGCGCCACGTGTAGATGCACTGGAAGTCGTCTCCGACCGCCATGATGTTTCTGCTCTTCTCGGCAAGAATGTCGGTAAACTCCGCCTGCAGGGTGTTGGTATCCTGGTACTCGTCGACGAGAACGTGCAGGAAGTGCCCCTGCAACGCCTCGCGCACGTCGTCGCGTTCCTTGAGAAGCCTAAGGCCGTTCACGAGGAGGTCGTCGAAATCCATCGCGCCAAGCTCCAGCTTCCTGGCATCGTACTTCTTCGCGATGGACGCGATGGCCTCCGGCTCCACCCCGGCGGTCTTTGTCTGCCATCTGGACGCAATGAACGCGACGGGCTTTTGCTCGTTGGCCGCCTCGGAAATCATCTTTGCGATGAACTCCTTCTTCGGGAAGTCCTTCGGGTCTGCGACGTTCGCCTTCACGATCTCGCCTATCAGCTTCTTCTGGTCGTCGTCGTCCAGTATCTGAAAGCCTGGCTTGTAGCCAAGGGCCGATCCGTAGCGGCGCAGAAAGCGCGCGCAGATGGAATGGAACGTTCCAGACCATATCGACGCGACGGAGTCGCCGGAGAGCTTTCGCGCTCGCTCAAGCATTTCATTCGCCGCGCGGTTGGTAAAGGTAAGAAGCAGTATCCGGCTCGCCGGGACGCCCTGCTCGACGAGATACGCGACGCGATGGACGAGCGTGCGCGTCTTGCCGGTCCCCGCCGCGGCAAGAACCAGCAACGGTCCGTCGCTCGCTGTTGCGGCGGCGCACTGCTCAGGATTGAGAAGTTTGGAAAAATCAGTCACGCGGATATTATACCATACTTTCATGTGAAGCCCCAAGTGCTGCTTGAAATATGGTATAATACGCGATTAAGATTTAGGAGAAAAAAAATCATGCATCCATATCGTACACACACTTGCAACGAACTTCGCGCATCTGACGCTGGAAAGACAGTCCGCCTCTCCGGGTGGATGTTCCGCCTCCGCGACCACGGCGGAATCCTCTTCGTGGACCTCCGCGACCACTACGGCCTCACGCAGATCGTGGTGCATCCTTCGCGCAGCTTCTTCGGGCTTGTCGAGAAAGCCCACCTCGAATCCGTAATCACCGTTACTGGCGAAGTCAAGCTGAGGACGCCCGACACCATCAATCCCGAGCTGCCGACGGGCGAGATCGAGATCGAGGCGAACGAGCTCGTGATGGAGTCCGCCTCGCAGGTGACGCCCCTCTACATTCCGGACGAGAAGGCCGACGAGAGCGAAGACGTGCGCCTTCAGTACCGCTTCCTCGACCTCCGCCGCGAGAAGCTCCACAAAAACATCGTCCTCAGGTCGCAGGTCATCAGGTTCCTCCGCGAGCAGATGTGGGAAAAAGGCTTCAACGAATTCCAGACGCCCATCCTAACAGCCTCGTCGCCAGAGGGCGCGCGCGACTACCTCGTGCCGAGCCGCATCCACCGCGGCATGTTCTACGCCCTTCCGCAGGCGCCGCAGATGTTCAAGCAGCTCCTCATGGTCTCCGGCTTCGACAAGTATTTCCAGATCGCGCCGTGCTTCCGCGACGAGGCCGCGCGCGCCGACCGCAGTCCGGGCGAGTTCTACCAGATGGACATCGAGATGTCCTACGTAACGCAAGACGAGATCTTCGCCGTCGTCGAGGACGTCGTCGGCAAGACGTTCAAGAAGTTCTCCGACTGGGAGTGCAACGAAGCGCCGTGGCCGCGCATCAAGTACCGCGACGCGATGATGGTCTATGGCTCCGACAAGCCAGACCTCAGGAACCCACTCAAGTGGATCAACATGTCGGACTTCTTCGCGAAGGCCGACTTCAAGGCGTTTGCCGCGTGCGTTGCGAACGGCGGGCTCGTCAAGGGGCTTCTCGTCAAGGGCATCGTCGGCGTCGAGACGCGCACGTGGTTCGACAAGCGCGAGGCGTTCGTCAAGGAGAACGGCGGCAAGGGCCTCGGCTACATCAGCTGGACGAAGGAAGGCGAGCTCAAGGGCCCGATTGCGAAGTTCCTCTCTGCCGACCAGCTAGAGGAAATGAAGAAGCTCGTCGGCATGGAGCCTGGCGACGCGCTCTTCTTCATGGCGGCGCCAGTTGACGAGTGCCACCGCCTCTCCGGTCTCGTCCGTACCGACATCGCCGACCATCTAACGAACGACATTCGCGAGAAGAAGTGCTACAAGTTCTGCTGGATCGTCGACTTCCCGTTCTTCGAGAAAGACCCCGAGACCGGAAAGATCATCTTCTCCCACAACCCCTTCTCAATGCCGCAGGGCGGACTTGAGGCGCTTGAGACGAAAGATCCGCTGACGATCGAGGCCTACCAGTACGACGTCGTCTGCAACGGCATCGAGCTTTCGTCCGGCGCGATCCGCAACCACCAGGTCGAAGTCATGTACAAGGCGTTCGAGATCGCCGGCTACACGAAGGACGACGTCGTGAAGAAATTCGGCGCCCTCCACCGCGCGTTCCAGTTCGGCGCACCTCCGCACGGCGGCATCGCGCCGGGCGTCGATCGCATGGTGATGCTTCTCACCGACACGCCCAACATCCGCGAGGTCATCGCGTTCCCGATGAACCAGAAGGCGCAGGACCTCCTGATGGGCGCGCCGAACTACGTAACGGAGCAGCAGCTCCGCGAGCTTCACATCAAGATTCGCGGAACAGGCTCCGACGCAACCACGCAGCAGTAGTAAAGGAAAGGCATTCAATCATGGCACTCAAAATCGACACCGCAAAGCTTGCCACCGCTCTTATGGCGGCTTCAATCGCCGCGTCCGCAATTGCGGGCGCGTCCGTATCGGCGAAGCGTCCGTTCGGCGCGCTCTCCGACGGCCGTGAATGCCACTCGTGGCGCGTCACAGGCGCAGGCGGGCTGATCGCCGACTTTACGGACTACGGCGGTCGCCTTGTCCGCGTCTATGCGCCGGACAAAAACGGCAATCTTGCGGACGTCACGATTGGATGGAACTCCGCCGGAGAATACGAGAAGTACGGATTCTGCGCAGGCGCCCTCATCGGCCGCTTTGGCAACAGGATCAAGGCCGGTCGCTTCACCCTCGACGGAACGACCTACCAGCTTCCGGTGAACGAAACCGCAAACGGACGCCATTGCAATCTTCATTCCGGTCCCCAGGGCTGGGATGCGCAGGTGTGGACGGCGCGCCCCTTCTGCGACGGAGATTCGGCAGGCATCGAATTTTCGTACACATGCGAAGACGGCGAGATGGGCTTCCCCGGAAAGCTGCCGGCGAAAGTAACGTACACGGTGACGACAGAGAACACCATCCGCGTCGAATATTCCGCGACGACCGACAAGCCCACCGTGTTCAACCCGACGCACCATCCATATTGGAACCTTGCCGGTGAGAGCAGCGGAAGCGTGCTTGACCAGGAGCTCCAGATATTCGCCGATGAATACTCGAAGACAGACAAGAGCCTGATTCCGACCGTGAACGCGCCCGTCAATGGCACAGGGTTCGACTTCACGTCACTTCGCCCGATCGGCGCACTGGCGGAGCTCATGAAGGCGGACGAATCACTCGCGCCGATGGACAACTGGTACGACCACAACTTCGTGCTGCGCAAGGATTCGCGCAAAATGCGGCCTGCGGCGAAGATGCGCGACCCGAAGTCCGGAAGGACGCTTGAGGTGTGGACAGTAGAGCCTGGCCTCCAATTCTACGGAGCGCAGAACTTCACGACGGAAATGCCCGCGAAGGCCGCAGGAAAGACGCTTGTGCCGTTCGGCGGCATTGCCCTCGAAACGCAGCACTTCCCGGACTCGCCGAACAGGCCGGACTTCCCGTCCACCGTCCTGCGTCCCGGCGAGAAATTCTACAGCGTCACGGAATATCGTTTCGCCGCAGAGTGATTCGGCAGTTATTTGCCGAACACGCCATCTGCAAAGTCAAGCGTCCACCGCCAATCGTAGGCGGAGATGCCATGGCTTTGGCTGCGTCGCACATACCCGAGATCTCGTCCAATGGCCGAGGTGTCGTAGTCTGCCGGAAACGGCACGTCAGGCATGCCGCTCTTGCCGAGGAACTTCCACACTGGACTCGCCGCCTTGACGGAAAGATACTCGCCCTCTGTATCGAACCACTTCTTGTCGAAGCCCTCCACCAGCAATGCGCGCGGCGCAATGCAGGCGACTAAAAGATGCTGGTCGAACGGCATGGTCTTCCAGGGCGCCTCCGCGTACTTCGCGTATGCGCGGCAATACCAGTGGGTGAAGTAGCGGTTTTCGGTCGAAATGTTCTCGCCATAGTCGCGCTTGGCTAGCGGCACTCCGCCGCCGCCCGTCTGGTTTGGCACGCACACGGCAAAGCGCTTGTCTCGCGCCGCCGCGATGAGAGCCGCCTTGCCGAGACGCGAACAGCCAGTCACCACAGCTCTCTTGGCATCAAGCTCCGGCACGCGCTCCGCAAGATCAAGTCCACGAGACAGCGCCCACGCCCAAGCGCCTAGCGCCGTGATGTTGTCCGTGCGCGAATGGTCGCGCTTGCCCCACAGCTCAAACACGCCGGTGTAGGCGAACGGATTCTGCATGAACCGAGGCTCCTTTTCGGTGTGTTCCGGATCTGGCGACACCTCGCAGTAGCAGGCGCTCATCACGGCATAGCCGCGTGCGAGGATCATGCCGAGAGGAAAGATGGTCGCGCTGTTCGGGTCCTGCATGATGCCGCGAGTCTGCGCGGCGGAGGTGTGGTTTGTCACGCCGAACTTCTCCCCGTCCCTAGTCCAGCCCTGCTGCACGGGAATGTCGGCGTCCGGCACGAGCTCGTGGTTTCCGCGATAGTTGAGAAACGAGATCACCGGCACCGGCTTCTTCTCCGGCTTTGGTATCCACATTGCCCACGTAATGCACGGTCCGCTTCTGTCGGACTTGAACCACATCCTGTACTGGCGGCGGATAGCGTGTCCATCGACGGCTTCCTTTTCATCCACCATTTCAATCTCGAGCGCCTCGGGTTTGGGAGGTTCCTCGCCGAACATCTCCCTTGCGAATATGCCAAGTATCTCTTGGCGACGATCCTCCCAGTCTGCCGACGTATTAACCTTGCGGCCGTCCGCAAACGTCAGTGGATCCTCAAGCGCGTACGGCGGAATCTTCGACTTGTCGTAGTTCGCCTCGTGCACGAACACTTCGCGATCCTGCACGAAAACAGTCTTGGCAGATGCGCCAAGACAAACGGCCATCATGAAAAATGCTAAAGTTTTCATGGCATATTGAAGTTTATCTGAGTTTGACCAACGAAACCATTGTCTCGAAACGGGCTGTGCGCGGGAACATGTCGAACCACTTCACGGACTCGACTTCATACACGCGGCAAAGTTCGCGCAAGTCGCGCACAAGCGTCGCGGGGTCGCAACTGACCATGATTATACGCGCCGCATTCGACTCCGCAAGCCATCTCGCGACGCCACGCTCCAGCCCGCCACGCGGCGGATCCGCGATCACGGTAGTCTCCGCGCCAATGCGGATCTTGCGAAGCGAGCGCCCAACCTGCCATGGAAAGAACCTCGCGTTCGCGGCCTTCTGGCTCTGCGCGTTCCTCGTAGCGAATTCCACGGCCTGCCTGCCAGATTCCACGCTTATCAGCCGCGGCGGCCTGCAGCAAAGCCCGAGAACGCCGACGCCGCAGTAGAGGTCCAGCACGGTAGGCGCCTTGTCGGAGCCCCTTGCGTAAGCTGCCGCGACCTCCCTTGCAAGGCTTTCGCACACATCCGGGTTCACCTGGTAGAATCCGCCTGCCGGCACCTCGAAGTCTAGCCCAAGCGTCGTCTCCTTCATGACGAGATCGCGCGGCGCTTCGCCTACCCACCAGCGCACGCCCGACTTCGCCGTCCAGCGAATCGTAAGCGATTCCTTGCGCATGGTATCCTTGCGCACAGCCTCTGGCCCCGTGGTGAGAAGCGCGAGCACGCTTCGCCGTATTTCCGGAAGCGCCCTGTTGATTTCCGGACGCGCCAGCGGATCGCTCTCGACATCAACGATGTCGTGCTCAGGCTCCTTCCTGTAGCCTATCGCCCACTTGCCGCCCTGCTTTGCGAAATGATAGACGACCTTGTTCCTGTAGCCGAGCGAACGTTCTGCGTCATCGCCCCTGGAAATCCCCGGAAAGGCAATCCGCGCACGCTCCAGGAACTCCGCAAGCTGGCTTTCCTTCGCCGCACATTCGCCCTTGTAGGAAAGCCCTGCATAAACCATGCCCGGCACGGAAGGCTCTGGGGACGCCAGTCGTTCATCGCTCGCCTCGACGACCTCCACGAGACGGGCCTTTACGAAATGCCGTCTTTCATCGACAAGCTCCGCCCTGACCTGCTCGCCCGCCCATGCGCCGGGAACGAACACAACGCGTCCGTCTCCGAGACGCCCGAGTCCGTCGCCGCCATAGACGTTCTTCGCGATAAAAACCGTGGATGTCATTTTACGAAGAGCGCTATAAATCCGCCAGCCGAGGCCATGCGCACGGGCACCTTGTCACCGCTACGCACCTTGCGCCGCACGATCTGGTATGTCTCAGGCTTCTTCTCCGACTCAGGCGTGTCGCAGAACATCACCATCTTCCACTCGCCGTCTGAGAGGAAAGAAGTGTCGATCTCAAAATCGCGTCCATCGACATTCGTAAGGCCCGCCACGTACCAGGCGTTCGACTTGCGGCGGGCGACCGCCGCGAACGTGTCGGGCGTTCCGCCAAGCCCGATGGTGTCGTCCCACGTAACCGGTATCGAGGACATAAACGAGATACACTCCTTGTTGCGCTCGTATTTCGTAGGCGCGTCGCACAGCATCTGGAGCGGCGCGTCGTAGAGCGCGAGCATCGCCATCTGGCGGCTGCGCGTTCCGAGGGAGCCGGGGTTGATGTACGAGGACGGGGGATACTTCCCTATCGCGTAGTTGTCCATTGCGCCTGGAGTGTAGTCCATCGGGCCAGCCGCCATGCGCGTAAAGCAGATCTTCACGTCGTTCTCCACGATTCCCGTTCCAGTGCGATACCACTTCATCTGCTCAAGCCCGTGGACGCCCTCGAAATTGAGGACGTTCGGATACGTGCTGTTGAGACCTGTCGGATGGTGTGCGCCATGGTAGTCGACAAGCATCTTGTTCTTGCGGCACGATTCCGCGAAACGCCACAGGAACCTTTCGACTTCGGCATCGCCGCGATCCATGAAATCGACCTTGAAGCCCTTCGCGCCCATCTTCGCGAAATGCTCTGCGACACGATCCTCGTCGCCGACGACCTGCGCCCATGCCATCCAGAGAATGATTCCCACTCCCTTGGCGTTTGCGCGCTCGATGACAGCGGGGACATCGACCTTGGGATTGAATTTCCAAATGTCGAGGTTCGCGCTCCAGCCCTCGTCCATGATGACGTATTCGATGCCGTTCGCTGCCGCGAAATCGACGAACCTGTTGTAGCCTTCTGTCGTGCAGCCGTTTTCCGTGCCCTTGTTGTCAAAGGCGTTCCACCAGTCCCACGCGACCTTGCCGGGCTTAACCCAGGAGAAATCGTCTCCGCCCGTCGCGCGTGGCGCAAGAGCATAGACGATGTCGCTTGCAAGAAGTTCCGCGGGTTCGTCGGCGAGCGCGAACACCCTCCACGGGAAGGTGCGAACGCCCTCTGTCTCGACAAGCCAACCCTCGTGCTCTTCGACCACGACCTTGCGTCCACCGCTGGGGATGGCGTCCTTCTTAGACATGCTGCCGGCCGTGTGAAACGAGCTCTTCGGCCAGCCGGGGAAAGACCCCTTTGCCACAAGAGCGCCGTCGGCACGGCACTCCGCCGTAAAATCGCAGATCGGATAGTCTCTTACGTCGGACTCCATCGCGGCGACCGTCGTGCCCGCAGTGCGAAAGAGGAACGGAGCGTAGATCATCTTCTTTTCGCCGCTGCTGGTCTTTACGCCATTCGCAGGAAGCGTCTGGCACTGCGTTTCCTCGCATCCAGTGCGACCTGTGAAATGCACGTGGCACGTGGCATCCTTGTCGGGGACGACAAAGCCCGCGAGTTCGCCGTTCACGCGGATTCTGCCGGGGAAGCTCGTCTCGAAGCGATAGGCGACGCCATCGTCACGCGCGGAAAGCCTAACGCCCCACTCGCCGAAGCTCGCAAACGTCTCGTTCCCTTCCAGCGAGACCGACGCCTTCTTGTACACGGGCGTCTTTACACTGCCGGAAATCTTGGAGGTCTTCACCTCGGGCTTGACGCCTTCGCCATCGAGCCTGCGCCCGTTGACGTCGAGAGATATCGGCGTTCTTGCAACGAGCGTCTTTCCATCGCGCACCACCTCGAACGAGAGCGGCGCGAGTTGCAGGCGAATTTCATTCCTGCCGTTTGGAGACGCGGCGGATATCGACGAAGAGTCGCCATTGATAAAAGAACAGCCGCACAGGAGTGCCGGCACTATTGCGAACGCGATATTCTTCATTTGATGTTTCTCCTTCAAATTAACAATTGAGGTATTTTACCATTTTGGCTCCCATTCCGCAATGTCATTGTTGATGCATGCGCGTGCCTGCGGCGCGGTGGCGTTGTTGCGCACGACGCGAAACTATGCTACAATTTCTCCCCGTGATAGATCCAGCAAGATTTATGGAAAACCCAAACTGGGCGGCGTTCATTCCAGAGATGGACCCGCCCGGCAAGCCGCGCCATCTCCCGACGCACGAGGACTGCAGCCTGCTGGACGTCGAAAGCGTGCAGTCGCATCTGCGCAAGGGCGGAACCCTCGGCAGCATGGCCGGCTACGAGGAGCGTCCAGGGCAAATCGACATGGCGGGCGCGATTGCGGACGCGTTCAACACCCGCACGCACCTGATGATCGAGGCCGGAACAGGCGTCGGCAAGTCGCTCGCGTATCTCGTTCCGGCGATGATGTGGGCATGGACCAACGACACCCCTGTCGTAATCTCCACGGCGACGCGCAATCTGCAAAGCCAGCTGACCGGCTCGGACATTCCGCGCGCGCTCGCCGTACTCGGCGACAACGCGGCGTCGTTCAGGGTCGCGCTTCTCAAGGGCCGCACGAACTACCTCTGCCTCAAGGCGGTCGATGAATACTTCGCCGCCGGATACTGGACGCTCCCTGCGGACGAACAGCCACTATTGCCGACGTTCATCGAGTGGCTTGAAAAAACGGCGGACGGAGACCTCGACGGCTACGACGGAATCCCGAAGTCGCACCTTTCGCGACCAGGCGACGAGTGCAGCGGGAGACGATGCCCCTTCTACCGGCAGTGCTTCGTGCACAAGGCCAGAAGACGCGCGGCGGAATCGCATCTCGTCATCGTGAACCACGCGCTGCTTCTTGCGGAGGCGACATCACCAGGAAGCGGGATTCTCCCTGGCTACGGGCGGCTCGTCATCGACGAGGCTCACAACCTCGAGACGATCGCAACCGACTACCTCAGCGCGGAATTCTCCCTTTCCGCGCTCAACCGCGTCATGCGGAGGATACTCCGCCACCACAAGGAATACGCGCAGAGCGCGGCAGCTGTTCTCGGCGCGGCGGAAACGTATCTTTCCTTCCTCGGAAAGCTCATGCCTCCCAAAGTGGACGTCCGCCGATTCGACGCGCAGCGCTTCTACTGGGAAGACATCCCGACCCTCCGCCGTCTGCAATCGGAATTCGAGCAGCCGCTCATCGCGCTCGTCCACCGCCTGCACGACGATGCCGCCGCGACGGAGGACATCGACTCCGCCATGAAGCTGGATTCTGGCGCAAACCAGCTTCTCTCGATAGCCAACGAAGCGGCGTTCGTCGTAAAGGGAGAACTCGACACGCATGCCTACTGGGTGGAGCGCGTACGCGACGGCCGCCGCAAGGAAGTTCGCCTCGTAGCCGCGCCGCTCTCCGTTGCCAAGGAGCTGGACGAGCTCTTCTACGGACCGAAGGACTCTGTGATTCTCTCATCGGCGACTCTCCGCGTCGGAAACGACTTCAAGTACATGGCGCGGCGGCTTGGATGCACGCCAGAGCGTTTTCGTTTTCTCGTGGCCTCGTCTCCCTTCGACTACTTCCGACAGGCGCTCGTGCTTGCGCCGGACTGCCTTCCCGATCCGTCGGCGGAACCTGCGAAATACGCCGCCGCGCTCGCAGGGCTGATGCGCGATCTTTTCACGGCGACCAACGGACGCGCACTCGTCCTCTTTACAAGCTACGAGATGATGTCCGCCGTCGCCGTCGCCGCAAGGCCTGGTCTGGAGGAATGCGGCATACGACTTCTCGTGCAGGGCGAGGGCCTTTCACGCGAGCACATAACGGCGGAGCTCAGGAATTCCGCCGACAGGGTCGTGCTCTTCGGAGCGCAGTCATTCTGGGAAGGCGTCGACGTCGCAGGCGAAGCGCTTTCGTGCGTAGTGCTGGCGAGGCTTCCATTTGCGCAGGTCGGCGACCCTGTCATCGAGGCGCGATCCGAGCAGATCGAGCGCAGCGGCGGCAACCCCTTCCGCGACTACGCCCTGCCGGAGGCCGTGATAAAATTCAGGCAGGGGTTCGGACGCCTCGTGCGAACGAAGTCGGATCGCGGCGTCGTCGTCGTAACCGACCCCAGGATCGTCACGAAAAGCTACGGCGCGACATTCCGCAAGTCGATACCGGCCTCAGTCCACACCGTGACCGAGACCGACGAAATGCTCGCACGCGTCCGCGACTTCTTCTGATGTTTTTGATATAATACGCGATTGAAATGGACAACGTAAAAAAAATTTCCACTTGGATTCTCGTAGTCGTTGCGTGGTTCTGGACCGCGCACGAATGCAACACCATTGGCATTGACGTTTTCGACATGCTCCTGAAGCGCTTTCCAGGGCAGCTGTGGATAATGGCGGCGGTGCTTTCGTACCTCACGATAATATGGATGCCGAACAATCTGCTCACGCGGGCGATCATGGGCATTTTCATGCTCATTCCGGCGGAGGCGCTGCCGCTGCTGCGTCCACACCTTCCCGAAAGCGGGTTCGCGCCCATACAGATTGTCGTCGCGATCATCTACATTCTCGCAACGATCGGGATGTACGGGATGTTCTATCCGTGGCGCATAGAAGCCGCCCTCAAGTTCATCTTCAGGCGCGGCAGCCGATGAAACGCCATCTCATAGGAATTGGCGGGGTTGGCATGAGCGCGTTGGCTACGGCGCTCGTCAAGCTCGGCGACGATGTAACTGGCGCGGACAGAAACCTTTCTACGCCCAACATTGCATTTCTGCGTTCAATCGGGATTTCCGTTTTTCCAGACGACGGCAGCGGCATAGACGAGGCGACAGACGAGGTCGTCGTTTCAACGGCAATCGAATCGGACAATGCCGGGCTAGTCAAGGCGAAGTCGATGGGCATTCCCGTTACGCACCGCGCAGCCGCGCTTTCGCGGGCGCTCTCCGGCTACAGGCTCGTTGCTGTCGCAGGAACGTGCGGAAAGTCAACGGTCACCGCAATGCTTGGCCACGTCATGACGGAATGCGGGCTAGACCCCATGTGCGTAAACGGCGCGAACGTTCCCGGGTGGGAAGGCGCAGTAAGGTTCGGCCGCGGGAAATACGCCGTCGCGGAAGTGGATGAAAGCGACAAGTCTCTCGTCGCCTTCGCTCCGTACGCGACAATCGTCACCAACGCATCCGCCGACCACTATTCCAAGGAAGAGATGGACGAAGTCTTCGACGCATTCGCCGCGCGCTGCGAAGGTCCCGTCATCGACGGGCGCACAGTCTCTGGCGAGGTCGAGACATCAATTCCAGGTCTCCACAACAGGAACAACGCATTCCTCGCGCTAGAGATGGCAAAGGCGCTGGGCTGCGACGAGGCGAAGGCACGCGCCGCGCTGAAGTCGTTTCGCGGCGTAGAACGCAGGCTGCAGCGATACGGCGAAAACGTTTACGACGACTACGCGCACAATCCGGAAAAGCTCCACGCGATGCTCGTCACGCTTATGGAGGCGCACCCCGGGCCGCTGTGCGCCGTGTGGCGTCCCCACGGCTACGCGCCGCTGCGGAAGATGATGGACGCCCTCGCCGCGATGTTCAACTCGACGCTCAGGGACGGGGACACGCTGCTTCTGCTGCCTGTTTACGACGCTGGCGGCACGACCGACAGGTCGATCAACTCGGATGCACTCGCCGCGAAAGTGCCGCATTCAAGGCTCGTGGCAGACGCAGATTCCGCCGCCGCGTGGATAAAAGAACGCCTTAGAGCGTTTTCCGCGTTCGCCGTTTGCGGGGCGCGCGATCCGGGTTTGCCTGCGCTTGCCGCACAAATAGCAGATTTTTTGGTATAATTCCGTCCTATGAGCAGATTTGCATACCTCGTAAGACGTCTTATCTATGTAATACCGACCTTCATCGGGATAACTCTCGTGTGCTTCTCGCTCACGCGTTTCCTGCCCGGCGGTCCCGTTGAAATACGCCTCATGCGCATGAAGGGACTTGCCGCGCAAGGCGAAGCCGGGGGCGCTGCCGCGGCGGCGAACGCGGCGCACGTATCGGAAGAATGCCGAAAGACTCTCGAGGAGCAGTTCGGCTTCAACAAGCCCATCTGGCAGCAGTACTGGAACTGGCTTGTCACGAACAGGATGGGGCTAAAGCTCTCGTCCTACGACTATCCGAACAAGACTGCGTGGCAGCTTATCAAATCGCGCATCCCGGTCTCGCTATGGTTCGGCATCGCGTCGGCGATATTGACATATCTCGTGTGCATACCGCTGGGAATCGCGAAAGCGCTGGCGCACAGGCAGAAGTTCGACGCGTTCTCGTCTGCGGCTGTCTTCATCGCCTACGCAATTCCTCCTTTCGCCCTCGCGATGATCCTGAAGACACTCCTGTGCGGAACGGTTGACGGCTTTCCCGACGTCTTCCCGCTTGGCGGAATCTCCTCCGACTTCGACACGCCGCCGTCATTCTGGGAATTCGTTGCCGACCGCGCATGGCACATGGCGATGCCTGTTGCGTGCTACGTCGCAGGGTCATTCGCTATGCTCACGCTGATGATGAAGAACTCCCTTCTCGACCAGATTTCTGCCGACTACGTGCGTACGGTGATCGCGAAAGGCGCAACACGCCGCCGCGCGATATGGTGCCATGCGTTCAGAAACGCGCTCATCCCCATCGCAACGGGCCTTGGCTCGATGCTGGGGCTTTTCTTCGCAGGCTCCATAATCATCGAAACGGTCTTCGAGATTCCTGGCATGGGCCGTCTTTCGTGGGACGCGCTCATCGGCAGGGACTACGCGGTCTTCCTTGCGCTTCTCGCGCTCACGGCCAGCTTCCAGCTCATCGGAAACCTCATCTCCGACATGCTGTACATGATCATCGATCCTCGCATCGATTTCTCGGGGAGGTAATGCGACATGTGGTTTTCCGTTTCACCGCTCACAAAGAAGCGCTTCCAGAACTTCCGCCGAATCCGCCGCGCCTGGTGGTCGCTGATCGCCCTCGGCGGTCTTGTCCTCTTCTGCATGTGCGCAGACTTGGTGTGCCCGTGCAATCCCAAGGACGTAGTCGATCCATCGACTTTGGAAAAGTACCGCAAGCCCGTGACGGAAGTCACATACGAAATCAAGACGGCCCGCTTCACGCTTCCGGACGGAGAAGGCATCTGCGATTTTGAAGGCCCGGCGGAGCTGAGAGCGAAACTCGGCAGCGTCACGTCGGCGGAAGCGCTCTCCGGAATCCCAGGACTTGCGGAAGAGTACAATATAAAGACTGTCAAAAAGCCAGGTCGCACGCGCGTCTTCCTGGAACCGAAGACTCCTCCGGTCGAGACGCTGCGCGAGGTTCCGGCTCCGCCAATATCATTCCCGTTCCGTCCGTGCATCGAGCACCCATTCGGCCTTGACGCCAGCGGCCGCGACGTTTACGCGCGCGTCGTGCACGGAATGCGCATCGCCCTTCTCTTCGGGTTCATGCTTGCGTTCTGGGCCATGCTCATGGGCCTTGTCATCGGAGCGATCGAAGGCTACTTCGGCGGCACGACCGACATCACGCTCCAGCGATTCACGGAAATATGGTCTGCAATCCCCTTCATATACGTGATGATCTTCATCGGCTCCACGATGGGAAGGTCGTTCACCGTCCTTCTCGTCTGCTACGCGATATTCAACTGGATCGGCGTCTCGTACTACATGCGCGCGGAATTCCTTCGCCTTAGGTCGCGCCCGTTCGTGGAGTCCGCGAAAGTGCAGGGCTTCTCCGCCGCGAGAATCATATTCGGACACATACTGCCAAATGCGCTGACTCCGCTCATTACGCTCTTCCCCTTCCTGCTTATCGGCGCCATAAGCTCCTTGGCCGCGTTGGACTTTCTAGGCTTCGGCCTGCCGCCGATGACGCCGTCGTGCGGAGAGCTGATGCACGAGGCCCAGCAGTTCCGCGGCGCATGGTGGCTCGTCCTCTTCCCAGCGGCTGCGCTGTTCGCGGTGATGCTCCTTTCCGTGCTGGTAGGCGAGGGCTTGCGAGACGCGTTCGATCCGCGACAGAAGTCGAAGCTTGAATAGTCGAAAGGGTCGGATGAACGCCGTCATAATCTTCGTAATGCTTTCCCTCCTGCTCGTCGCGGGCAAGATCCTGCGCGTGCAGATTCCCCTTCTGCAAAAGCTCTATCTGCCAAGCTCCATCGTCGGCGGGCTTCTCGGCCTCACGCTGATCTCGTGCTTCCGCGAGCACATCCCGGAAGAGCTGACGGACGAGATGCGGCGGATGCCGGGCTTTCTCATAAACATAATCTTCGCGACACTCTTCCTCGGCGGCGGCGTTCCGAAGGTGAAGAACCTCGCGGCGTCCGTGCTGCCGCAGCTGACGCTTGCGCAGATCGTGGTGTGGGGACAATACGTGGTCGGCGTCGGCCTCGCCGGCTTCCTGCTAGTTCCGGCGTTCGACGTTTCGCCTGCGTTCGGCAACCTTCTCGAACTCGGCTTCGAGGGCGGGCACGGCACCGTCGGCGGCATGAGCGAGGCGTTCAAGGTGCACGGCTGGGAGGCCGGCATCGCGCTCGGCTACACAGTCGCGACGACCGGAATGATCTGCGGCATCGCGCTCGGAATGTGCCTCGTCAACTGGGCGTACGCACGCGGCTACATAAAGACGGTGCGCCCCTTCGGAAAGCGCTCCCTGAGCGAGAGGCGCGGCATACATCCGAAAGACTCGCGTCCGTCCGCCGGACGGCAGACCGTACTGCCTGACTCCGTAGATTCCCTCGCTTGGCACATCGCCATCGTCGGCATCGCGGTCCTCATAGGCTTTGGCATACTCCAAGGACTCAAGGCGGCGGAGATCGCCATGTTTCCGGAAGCCAAGACGCGGCTCTTCCTCGGCTTCCCGATGTTCCCGCTCTGCATGATCGGCGGCGTTCTTCTGCACATCGTGGTCAAGATGTTCAATGTCGATCTTCTCGTCGACAGGGATCAGATGACGCGCATCTCAGGCGCGTCGCTGGACTACCTCGCAGTATCGGCAATAGCCACTATCGAGCTTTCAGTCGTCGTTGCGAACTGGATGCCGCTTACGATAATGGTCCTGGCGGGGCTGGCCTGGACGGTGTTTGCCGTAATCTGGTTCTCTCGACGTCTCTTCACGGAAGCGTGGTTCGAGCGCGGCATTGCGGAGTTCGGGCAGGCAACGGGCGTAACCGCGACAGGGCTTCTTCTCCTGAGGACAGTCGATCCTGACAACAAGACCATCGCCGCCGCGTCGTTTGCGGGCAAGCAGCTTCTCCACGAACCGGCCATGAACCTCTGGGTCGCGCTCGCGTTCGCGCTCGTGTTCACGATCGGGTGGCTATCCGTGTTTCTAATATCGGCGACAGCTCTCGCGGTCTGGATTGCAGTTTCGTTCTTCATAATTCGCCGCAACCGCAACAGTGCTGGCAAACCGAGATCCTAATGGCGGCAGAACTTACACCTATGATGCGTCAGTACCTCGCCATAAAACGCGAGGTTCCGCAAGGCGCAATCGTAATGTTCCGCCTCGGCGACTTCTACGAAATGTTCGGCGAGGACGCCGTTATCGCATCTCCTATACTCGGCGCGACGCTCACCCACCGCGGCGACCAGCCAATGTGCGGCGTTCCGTACCACGCGCTCAATTCGTATCTCGCAAAGCTGATCCGCGCAGGAAAGACCGCCGCGCTCTGCGACCAAGTTGAAGACCCGAAGACGGCCAAGGGGCTCGTCAGGCGCGAAGTGACGCGAATCGTGACGCCTGGAACCGTCACCGAAGACGGACTTCTCGACGAGACCGCCAACAACTACATCGCCGCCGTTAGCGGACTCGGGCTCGCCCTTCTCGACCTTCCGACAGGCGAATTTGTCGTGGAGGAATTCGATTCGCCGGAAAAGATGTCCGAAGCCCTCGACCGCTACGCACCGGCTGAGAAGATATCGGCGGAGGCAGGCGGCGCAGACGCTTGGACGTTCTCGTTCGAAGCCGCACAGGACTGCCTTCTCAGGCATTTCGGCGTCCTTTCCCTCGACGGCTTCGGGCTGGACGGCAAGGGCGACCTCGTCAGCGCGGCTGGCGCCCTTCTCTACTACGTAGGCACGACGCTCCACCATTCACTGGACCACGTAAGGAAGGTGTCTCTGCGACACGGCGACGACGCGCTGGTTCTGGACGGCGGAACGATACGTCATCTGCAGCTTCTGCCAGTCGGCGGCGTCGCGAAGGAAGCGACTCTTCTAGGCGTGATGGACGTCACAAAGACTCCAATGGGCGCGCGCACGATGCGCAACTGGATTGCACGCCCCCTCGCGCGTCCGGCGGACGTGAACGCCCGACTCGACACGGTGCAGGCTTTCGTGGAAGACCGCGCGGCGCTTTCCGCACTGCGCGGACTTCTCTCCGGGGTGCGAGACCTAGAACGCCTCATCGCCCGCGTCGATTCCGGCAGGGCGACGCCGAGAGACTTGAAGGGACTTGCCGAATCGCTGCGTCCGATACCTGAAATCACGGAGCGGCTTTCTTGTGTCGCAGATGTCGCAAAGAACTTTCCCCGCCTGGCGCCGCAACCTTCCGTAGTCGATCTGATCGACAGGGCGATAGCCAACGATCCGCCCGTAATGCTTACAGACGGCGGCTTCATCGCGCCAGGCTTCGACGCGGAGATCGACGAACTGCGCGAGGCGGCACAGGCTGGCCACAGGTGGCTTGCCGAATACCAGGCAAAGGAGATTTCTCGCACAGGCATAGCCAAGCTGAAGGTAAAGCACGTATCCACTTTCGGATTTGTAATCGAGGTTCCAAAGGGATCCTTGTCGCTAGTTCCCGAAGACTACATACGCCGCCAGACGCTGACAACCGGCGAACGATACACGACGCCAGAGTTGAAGGAGTACGAAACGAAGGTGCTCGGCGCGCAGGAGAAGTCCATAGCGCGCGAGCAGCGGCTATACTACGAGATTCTTTCCACGATAGGCGCAAGCACCGTCGCGATACAGGACAACGCCCTCGCACTCGGCGAACTTGACGCGACGCTCGCGCTCGCCGACAGGGCGCTCGCCGCGGGATACGTCCGTCCGGAGATCGACGATTCCGACGTTCTAGACATCGAGGACGGACGCCATCCGATAATCGAACAGCTGCCGGACGCGGAACCGTTCGTGCCCAACTCAGCGCACCTCGACACGACGGAAAACCAGATACTTCTCATAACCGGGCCGAACATGGCCGGCAAGTCAACCTACATCCGCCAGGTCGCGACAATCGCCGTGATGGCCCAGATGGGCTCGTTCGTCCCCGCTTCACGCATGCGCATGGGCGTTCTCGACCGAATCTTCACGCGCATAGGCGCCGGGGACGATCTTGCACGCGGACGCTCCACGTTCCTCGTCGAAATGCAGGAGACGGCGAACATCCTCAACAACGCCACGCAAAAGTCGCTAATCGTGCTGGACGAGATAGGCCGCGGCACATCGACGTTCGACGGCATCTCGATTGCGTGGTCTGTAGCCGAATATCTCCATGGCAGAGAGAAGTCCAAGGCCAAGACGCTTTTCGCCACGCACTACCACGAACTTGCCGATCTCGCGGACGCTTTCACGGGAGTGAAGAACTTCACCGTCAAGGTGAAGGAGGAAGGCGGACGCATTGTGTTCTTGAGGCGCATCGTTCCTGGCGTCGCGGAAAAGAGCTTCGGCATACACGTCGGCGCAATGGCGGGATTGCCGCGCGAAGTCGTCGATCGCGCAGCGGAGATATTGAAAAACCTGGAGGCCAACGACATGGACGTCAACGCCGCACGTCCAGTCCGCAAGCCGCGCCGCCGCCTCAGCGAACTCCCCGGACAGATGACGTTCTTCTGACCTTCGCATGCGGTTGACTGAGGGTATGTGATATGGTACAATATCGCATCAATGTCAATTGAAGGTACTATGTCGTCAACATCATACAACGGCGCTAAAAGATGCTTCGACAACCTCCTTAAAAAGCGGAGTTGCTTGGTCGTAGGCGCAATAGCCATTGGCATCGTGGCTGGGTGCGCATCACCGCGCAACGACGCGGCGTTCGCAAAATACGACGACGCGAAGGAGATCGCGATTGTCGAACTCGCGCGCACGTCGCAGAGTTGGGACGGCGCGGGGTTGCCTGACTATCCCGTAGGCACGCCGGAGCTTGTCGTACGGCGCTATGTGTTCCCTCGCGGCAGCAAGCTTGGGTGGCATCACCATCCAGTAATCAACTACGGCATACTACAGCAAGGCGAACTCACGATCATCGGGCTGAACGGCGAGGAGAAGACCGTCCGCGCCGGGGAAGCCGTCGTGGAGATGGTCGGAACAATCCACCACGGAGAGAACCGGGGCGACAAAACCGTGGTTCTCGACATGTTCTACATATCTCAGGCGGGAACGCCTATAGCCGTGCAGCATCCCGAGATTACGTCGTCTAAATAATATGCAGTGTTGACACAAAGGAGACACCACTCGCTTCTGGCGACCTTCGCTGGAACGAAAAGACCCAGACCATCAACGGCGGCACGTGCCTCTTCAGCGACCAAGTCGGCGTGACAGAGCTGCAAGACGCAATGCTCAAGATGGCAAAGACTCGCAACTGCGACGTAATCGACATATCGTTCCACGATTCCGACACTTCATATGCCGGGGTCAGCACCGGTGGCTTGATTGGTGCTCTGTTTGGCTCTTCGCAGATTGGAATCTCTGGCGTGCTCGTGCCGCACAAGGACAAGACAACAACTCAGAAAGGAGAGGCGAAATGAAGAAGTTATTTTATTTGATGGCAGTTCTTGCATTGGCGGGGTGCAGTTCCTACAGTGAAATCGCACGGTGGGATTCCGACGCCACAAGAGTCCGTCTGCACCATATTCTCATTTTCTTCCCTCTCTTGCTACAAGTGAAATTGCACCAAACACCTCCCCGCAAGGCAATTACACAGGGTTACATGTCCGACAGGGAAAGAAGCGCGGACTTCCACACGAGGCTTCGCCGCTCGGGATTCTTGGCAAAGAACGCAGCGACCTTTTCGTCTAGTCGCGCGGCGTCAAACCGCGAGGGATCGATCTTGACCTCGTAGAACCCCAAGCTGCCCGAGACCTCGTCTTCGCAGACTATGTCTATCTCGTTTTCGCCCTTTCTGTCCCACCACCCTCCTATCCGCGTACAGCGCTTCTCCTCGACAAGCTTCGCGGAGAAATAGCGTTCCAGCGCATATCCGCTGAACACATCGAAATCGCGCGAGGCCAGTTCGAGCATGCGGTCGCGCCGCCCAAGTTCGTTGAGGTAGTCGAACTTGTGCACAAAGCGAAACCAGAAGCGGAAAAAGCAGTCGTCCATCTGGAAATGGCAGTTCTTTGCCGAAGCCCTCTCGAAAACCGGCTGCTTCTTCACGATTATCGAATACTGGTTTTCAAGCTTGGCAAGATAGCCTCCAACCTCCGCACTGATGAGATTCTTCAGTTCGGACGACGTCGTCTGTCCAGATGAAATCGCCGCGAGCAGCGTAAAATAAGTCCCGTAGTCTGTCCCGAACTCGTCCGCCAGAACTGTGCGCCCCTCTGGAATGTATGCCGAAAGCGGGGAGAATATCTCCTCCAGCATAGATTCCCTTGTAAACGCATGCGCCGACATCATCATGTCAACGTAGCGGGCCACTCCACCGCTGACTGTCCATAGGGCGAGCAAATCCTCGTTTGTATAATCCGGCTTGTAGAAGCGAAATATCTCCTTCAGCAAAGACGGCGCGAACGGCTTCAGCATCAATGTTCCCGTATTGCGCCCATAGAGTGGCTGAGAGTCGTCAAAGAATATCTTGTTCATCAGTCGGTTTACGCTGCCGTTGACAACCAAGTTCAGCTTCGTCTTGTTGTGATACTCGTCCCAAATATGCTGTATGTCCCCGTAAACGCCAGGATTCATTCGGTCAAACTCCTGGAATTCGTCTAGAACAAGCGTATAAGGGCGTTTTTCAGCCTCTTTCATCAGTTCGCGGAAAAGCTCCCCGAATCTCGTACACCTACCATGAATTCCAATGTGAAGCACTCGTTCGACCTCGTCCTGCAATTGGGCACACAGCGTCACTTCTGGCTGTCGTGTAATAGGCAGATTCACATATGGAGTCTTACCGTCATCAAACGCCTCGCGGGATAGTTCGGTCTTTCCTACGCGCCTACGCCCGGTTAAAACCGTAAAACGCGATTTCTCAAGCGAGAATTCGCGCACTTTCCGCAGCTCTTTCAATTCAACTTCTCTGCCAAAGAATTTCATTAGAAGCTCCCCCATCTTGCCCGTTAACGAAACAGTCATTTCGTTAACAGCTGTTTCGGTTGTGTATATTACCATTAATTCGCTACCACGTCAAGGCCGTAGCCTTAACACCTTAAGACATTAGCAATCCCCATATCTTGCTACTTTAATGGTTTCGCGGGGACAGTCCCCGCCGCTTCTCACTACCGTGCCTGAGTAGTCTTGCCGTCGACTTTCACGACAAGACCCCGGCCTCTGCGGTAGTCGATGTCGACGACATGCCCGCAGTGGCGCAGGTTCTTCAGGGAGAACCATTCCCATTCGCGCGGCGCCAACGGTTTTACGTCGAACGTACCGTCCGCACGCGGCAGAAAGCCGACAAGTCCCGTTATAACGAGATCGCAGAACGTGGAATGGTTGTAGTCCTTGCCGCGCTCCTTCGCAAACCGCGCCATCATCTCTGGGTTCTTCAGGATAATCGTGCGTGAAATCCAGTCTCCGGTAAACGGATTAACGTTCTCGTCTATCCACGGAATCTCGGTTCCGGTCTCTAGTCTCCGCCGATGCTGGCGAGCATATTGCGAGAGGAGTTCCGCAAACGTCCAGTCCGGCGTTCCCTTTGTTCCCACGCTCTGAAGATGCTTTGCTAGGGCCGTCAGCGCGATTGATGTCGCAAACGGCCAGCTAGGCCCGTTCCACTGGCATTCGTGCCCCTCGTATGCAATCGTGAATCCCTTTGCTGAACGTTCCGGGAACGTCAGCCCGAATGGTGCGCGAAAACCGTCCTCGCGCATGATCGAAGACCACGCCTTTTCATAGCCGTCAAGCGGCATCCCGAAATACCACGGCGCATAGCCGTGAAGCTCGCGAACGGGGCTTTGAACGGAATCCGTGCGCATCGTCGTGAAAAACTCCCTCTCGGCGTTCCAAAGCGAATTCTTGATCTTTGCTTCGAGCTCTGCCGCCTTGCGCGCATACTCAACCGCCTTGTCTTCCTCGCCAGCCAGGCGGCAGAGCCGCGACAGCGCCATCGCCTCGCCGTACATCGCGGAATTGACAAGCGGCCTGTATCCGTCGCCGCCCAGCGACATCTCGCTTCCCTCGAAGTTGTCGGTTATCTCAAAAAGCCCGCAATCGTCCTTTCCTATCCTGTACCAAAAGCCCGGCCACCACCAGAACCATCTGCCCGGTTTCATGGTCCAGCCCTTCTCCCACGCGGCGAAGTTCCGTTCCAGAAGCGGCTTGAGTGCAAACGCACGCTGCGTGTCGCCCGTCACGTCCAGCCAGTCCACAAGCGAGACGGCCGGCCAGCACGAATACGCGCGCGGACCGTACACCCTCCCATTCTCCAGCATGAACTTCAGGTATTCCCATGTAATGGACGCGTCCGCAAGCCACCGCCCTTCCCGAAGATGGTGTCCCATCGCGCAGTTTATCGTG
>Ga0310696_10001210_pt1 | contig 37916 bp, 54 predicted proteins | sample AusTroGonzalo_MG_4_FD_203885 | JGI IMG/M metagenome (GOLD analysis project Ga0310696, IMG submission 203885) | Bovine rumen microbial communities from tropical cattle in Woodstock, Queensland, Australia - Gonzalo_02 (v2) (version 2) | ecosystem: Host-associated > Mammals > Digestive system >... | reverse complement strand
GGTTTCGGGGATAGAGCCTGTAAATTTAGCAAGAATTTATACACCGCACGTATATATTTAAATTTTTACACTAGCTAAATTTACTACGCATACACACGCATACACACCCGCACATACACCCCCCCCCCGCGTGGGAGCGCGATGGCGGCGCGAAGGAAACCATATATCCGCTCGCAAATTTTATATGAAAATAAGTCGCTTTAGCGTACTAAAGTATTCCTAAGAAATTAGGACGGAGTATCAAAAATTACGGGGGAGTAGTCATAAAATGACGTATGAAGAACTGATGAAGACAATAGAGTGGGTGCGGGAGCAACTGGCCAAACAGGACTGGGCGCTAAAGGATTTCCCGCAGATAGATAGGGAGAAAGTTATACGCGAAATCAACGAACGGATGGAGCGATACAGGAATATGGCAGATTTTTCAGAAAATCGTTCCGCTAACGCGGAAGAAAGGGGAGTAGATGACACGGAACGAAGCTAAGAGGGAGCTTAAACCTATAAAGAGCATGGAGAGAGACATACGTTCTGTTGAATTAGAGATAGAGCGTTTGATGGCGGTGGCGACACGGATGACGACGAATTACGACGGTGTAAACGTCATGGGGAGTCCGAGGAACAAGATAGAAGAAGCTATGGTGAAGGTAGAGGAATATCGAACCAAACTCACGAATATGCTCTTGAAACACCTTGATTATAAGAATCGGTGCATGAACAAAGTGGGGCAGATACAGCCAGCTTCTTTGAGAAAGATTTTGATATATTACTATTTCCAGGACAAGACGCTTGAGCAGACAGCGGAGATAATCGGGAAGTCGGAGAGATGGACACACACGATGTATGATGAAGCTTTGGACGAATATTGTAAAATTTCTTAGCTTAAATCATGTTTTTGCATAAAAATATACTGTATTATGGTAGCGGTTAAAGTTTCGTGATGGTTTTTCATGTTAATGTACTTCTCCACAATGAAAGGGACTACCGCTCCCCAGCAAATACGGTAGTCCTTTTTGATTATGGAATATAAACCTAGTGAACTTAGAGAAATTGAATATCAGTATTGCCGAACGCACTTAGAGTATTTTGTTGAAAAATACGGCCACATTGAGGACAAGGACGCGGAGACGTTGGTACAGCCCTTTGATTTGTGGGATGCTCAAAGAGATGCGTTAGGGCAATTTAGAGATAACAAGCTAAATGTGATACTTAAAGCGAGACAGTTAGGTATTACTTGGCTTGTTTTGCATTATGCACTTTGGAAGATGCTCAATCCTGGAAGAACCGTCATAGGTTTATCCAGAACGGAAGACGAAGCGCAAGAATTAGTCCGAAGAATGACCGTTATTTTAGATAATATGCGGGCATTATTCGCGCCACAGAAAGACCAGCCAATAAATTGGGTGAACGCAACGTGGGAAAACACGTCTTTAATTCTGACTATCCACTACCCTTCACACCCCGATTCTGTCTTTAAATGCTTCCCTAGTTCGCCCAATGCGGCCCGTTCATTTACGGCAGACCTTATAGTGTTTGACGAATGGGCGTTCCAGCAATTTGCGGAAGACATTTGGAAGGCTGGCTACCCTACGATAAACCGACCGACAGGCGGCCAAGTAATAGGGTTATCCACAATAGAACGTGGTTCGTTCTTCGAAAAGGTATTTACCGACCCAGACAACGGTTTTAATAAAATCTTTATCCCCTGGAATGCAGACCCACGCAGAGACGATATCTGGTATCAGCAAACCAAACGTACAATGGGGGATATGATTACGCAAGAGTACCCCGCAACCATAGAAGAAGCGTTGACTGTACCTGGTGGGTCTTACTTCCCAGAGGTAAAACGCGAAACACACCTTGTTGATAAGGAATTAGAGGGGAAATTACGGAGATATGTGTGTATCGACTACGGTTTAGATATGCTTTCGGCACACTGGATTCAAGTCGATACTAAGGGGAACGCGCAGATTTACCGAGAATATGACGCTCCCGACAAGACAATAGGCGCGGCTTGTGACATTTTACAGTCAATGAGCGGTGACGAACACATAGAATACTGGCTTGCACCGTCCGATTTGTGGTCGAGAAGCCAAGAAACGGGTAAATCAAGGGCGGTTTTGTTCTCAGAGAACGGAATAAACCTCACAAAAACGTCAAGGGACTTCCCCGCGGGGTGCGCATCCATGAAAGAGTGGTTAAAACCCGTCGATGAACACCCGAAATTGACGATTTTGGACGGTTGTGCGCCTAATTTGTACCGATGTTTACAGAAAATACAGAAAGACAAGAAAAAACCGAACGTTTACGCAAAAGACCCGCACGATTTGACGCACGATGTGGACTCTTTGAGATGCTTTTGCGTTTGGTGGGTGCGTTCACCCGAAGTTGACTACGATAAAATAGAGAAACGCTGGCACAATTCCATCTTGGAAGACATAGAGAACGCCAGCGGAGATGATAGAGAGTATTTGCTAAAGAAGTACGGTGAACCAGAATGAGGTTAAAAAGGGTAATGGATAAGGTTAAAAAGAGTATCGCACCGACAGCAGAAGATAAAAAGCGTGATAAATGGCGTAATAAGCTTGAAAATGCGAGAATTGCCTATGCTAACACCTTAAAAGAGATAAACAAGTGTCAAGGCGTTTACGAAGGTACACGGGAAGTCAACGGAAACCCGAATACTAACGTAGCGGCCAAAGATTTGGCTATAAACGTCAGAAATATCGCGTATGAATTGATAGAATCCCAGGTTGACTCGTCGATTCCGATGCCTAAAGTCACAGCGCTTCATGAAGGTGACGAAGGTTTGGCGCTTGCTATCGAGAGAGCCTTAGTGAATAAGGTTAAACTTCTCAAGCTTTCAATACTTAATGACCAGATGGAGAGAATAGTTCCCGTACAAGGTGGGGACTTTTTTCTTGTTGAGTGGGACAACACGATGGGATTCCATTCAAATTATGGTGATGTAAACGTATTTGAGATACTACCTAGACAGGTTATACCCCAGCCAGGCGTTTCTAAGATAGAAGACATGGATTACGTATTTGTTCAGACCGCGCAGACAAAGAAGTGGGTCAAAGACAAATATGGCATTGATGTAGAAGATGCTTCTGAGGAATATAAGGAAATAAGGGGCGCAGAAGGCGAAAACGGGCCTGATACGGATATAGTCACAGTGAACACCGTCTACTATAAGAATGACGGCAAAATAGGCCGTTTCGTGTGGGTAGACGACTATACGCTTGAAGACCTTGACGACTACCAAGCAAGGCGTACCAGAAAGTGTAAGGAATGTGGTTACACGACAGAAGAAAAGGTATGTCCGATGTGCGGTTCAAAGAAGTTTGAAGTATCGGAAGACAAGATACAGGAAATCTCAAATCCTATAATGCGGGATGCTGGCGTTGATGAAATGGGGAATCCTGTTCAGATAGAAGCGGACGAAGTTATACGGATAGAGTATTACCAGCCGAATAAATATCCGCTCATTGTTCGTAAGAACGTTTCAAAAGCCAATTCCTTGTTAGGCTTCTCAGACGTGAAGGTTATAGAAGACCAACAGGATTTAATAAAGAAAGTCGGCTCAAAGGCGGCAGAAAAGACCTTAAAGGGCGGCTCAATGGTGACATTACCCAGAGGTGTCAAGGTTGAAACGACTGATAAGGAATTAAAAGTTGTAAGGCTTGACGACCCCCAGCAGAAGTCGATGATAGACGTTCTGAATATGCAAGTTAATATCCAACAGGATATGACGATGGTTAATAAGGCATATGAAGACGCACGTTCGACTTTGGGTATCACTGACTCGTTCCAGGGTAAATACGACCCTTCCGCTGTTTCTGGTACGGCAAAACAGTATCAGATAAACCAGGCGGCGGGACGTTTGGAGTCCAAGCGAGTCATGAAGAACGACGCTTATGCAAAGCTTTACGAATTGATGTTCCAGTTTTGGTTAGCATATGCGGACGACCCGCTTCCGATAACTGGTAGCGGTATAAACGGCGAACAGAGTTTTGATGTTCTTGATAAGAAAGACTTCATCAAACAGGATGCCGCGGGTGAGTATTACTGGAACGACGAGTTCTTATTTGAAACAGACCCGACTTCCACAATGATGGCCAACAGAGAAGCTATGTGGCAACAAATAGATTTGAAGCTTCAAAGTGGTGCGTTTGGCCAGCTTGGTTCGCTGGAGACTATGAGACTGTACTGGTCATTGATGGAAAAGAATCATTACCCGAACGCTGGTGATGTTTTGAGCCAGATAGAAATGATGATGGCCGAGCAACAAACTCAAGCCCAGCAGATGCAAGAATTACAACAGGCTATGCCGATAGAAGGGGGTATGCTAAATGAAATGCCCGTTATGTAACTTAGAAATGCGAATAACCAAGTCAAAGAATGTGGTTGAAAACGATGATACACCAAATGAACCGACAAAGTTATTCATCATACAGGAGCTAACTTGTGTAAACAAGAATTGTCCTAACTACAACAAGGTTGTTGATAGCGTAAAGGACGAATTACCACTCGGCTAACAAAGGACTCATAGAAGTCCTTTTTTAGTGCATAAATTCGCATGAACAGCGTAAAAATCAGAAAGGAAAATTGAATATGAGAGAAAAGAATCTTCTTGACCTTAACTTACAACTTTTCGGAGAGGAAGGAGAGGTCGCAGACGTAGAAGCGTCGGAAGCCGTCGAACCGACAGAAGAAACTACCGAAGTTGAAAGTGAGGAAACAGTCGAAACAGAGGAAAGCGGAAACGACGAGCCGCCCGAACAGTCAGCAGAGGACAACGCGCGATATGCCGCTATTAGGCGTAGAGCAGAAGAAGACGCACGCCGTAGGTACGAAGGCGAAATGAACGGCCTTAATAATCAGATAGCGGCTTTGTGTCAAGGGCTTAAACACCCTGTAACTGGCCAGCCAATATCAAATATCCACGATTATGTGGACGCTTTGGCTTTCCAGCAGAGACAAGCGCGGGAACAGGAACTTGAAGAAAAGGGAATCGACCCGCAAATGATTGACAGGATGATAGAAGCCAACCCCGTTGTTATGCAAGCTAAGCAAGTCATTGAACGTTCAAAGATGACAGAAGCAGAAGCGATGATACAGCGGGACGTAGCGGAAGTAGGCAAGTACGACCCTAACATAAAGAACGTACAGGACTTACTCGAACTACCCAACTTTCCCGAAATCCTTGACCGCGTTAATAAAGGCGCAAGCCTTGTAGATGCTTACAAGATGGTCAATTTTGACAACTTTATGCAACACACAAATGACGCGGCCAGACAACAGGCGATTAACCAGATGCGCGGGAAGTCACACTTACAGTCACAGTCCAATGGTGTAGCCGCTGGAAATGATGACGTGGATGTACCCGCAGAGATAATGAGCCGTTGGAAAGCGGAAGGTAAGACAGAGAAACAGATAAGCGAACTGTATAAATCAGTCGCGAAGAAACTACACATTAGTTAAGGGGGACTTAATTATGGCATTTGAATTTTTGAGAAGCGAGTCTAGCGCTTCACCTATCGAGAAAGAAATCGAAGCCAGCAACGGCGTTACATATGCTCATGGATGCCTTGTAGCTTTCGATGGTTCAACGGGCAAGGCTGTTACAACGACAGGAAATCCCGAATTTGTTTACAACGGCAAAGATACCGTAGCAAAGACAGGCGATATGCTTGCTTGCACAGTTGTGCTTCCCGAATATGAGTGGGAAACGATGCTTGCGGCTTCTGGTTCTGCTCTCAAGGTTGGTCAGAAGGTTACAACAAACGGCGAAAAAGCAACGGCTACTACGGCAAGCGGAATCTTCCAGCTTCTTACACCTGGTGGGGCTTCTGGCTCTAAGGTTGTTGGTAGATTTGCGGACTAATTGAGAGGGGGAAAAAGATATGGCTGTAACATTTAGTAAGCATGGTGGACTTAACGATGAAGCTTGGAAGGTAATAGATACCGAGCTTTCAATGGTTATCCAGGACACAGACACAGAAAAGAACAAGGATGACGAGCTTGTTAAGGCTCTTTACAACGTAAAGACATCCAAGAAGTTTGGTGAGAAACAGGGTTCAATGACCGAGTTTGGTAACTTCGTAGAGGTTGCAGAAGGTGATAACGCTGTTGCTGATGATGTTCAGATGGGATTCTCAAAGCTTATCGAGCATACCCAGTTCATCAAGGGATTTACTTGCACAAGAGAAGCGAAAGACGACGGCGACATCGACATGATGAAAATTGCGGCCGCTAACTTCGTTCGTTCTTACAAGAGAAGCCGCGCACAGTTCGCTTCGGACGCTCTTGTATCAGAAGGTGCAACATTTATCTATGGTGGCAAGTCTTATGACAAGACCACTGGTGACGGCAAGGGACTCTTTGCAACAGACCATCTTGGAAAGAAGACAGGCGTTCCTACGCAGTGTAACGTCTTCACAACGGCACTTACGAGTTCAGAACAGCTTTATAAGCTTGCGAACATCGGACGTAACTTCCTTAACCAGTCTGGTAACGTAACGGGTTACACCTTCGATAAGATTATCATTCCTGGTAACACTCCCGCACTTGAAGACCTCATTAAGAGAATCCTTCACTCGGAGAACATCGTAGGTTCAAACTACAACGATATCAACACGCAGAAGGGTGTTTGGGGTTTAATCGTTGACCACAGATGGACAGCGGCGGCTGGCACAGCACCCTATATCCTTATGTCTTCGGAAGCACAGAAAGAGCTTAACGCTGGCGTATTCTACGACAGAGTAGCGCTCGACGTTGCTAACGAGGTTGATATCAATTCCAGAAACCTTAAATGGAGCGGATATTGCCGTTTCAGTGCTGGCTTCTATGATTGGAGAGCATTCATCATGGGCGGCGCACAGAACGGACAGAGCATACCTTCATAATAAAAGGGGGAGAATCGCATGATAACTAAAGGACTTAAAGTAGGCGACACTTATCTTGAAGATAAGCTCGTTTACAGAGTAACTAAAGTTATTAGCGACGGCATTTACGAAGGAACTTGGACTGGAGAAATCCAGTCCGAGCCTTCTAAATCTACAAAGGCCGTTGTAAAAACTGAGGAAAAGGAAGAAGTCAAAGAAGAACCAAAGGACGAAACTGTTGACTATCTTTCGCTACCCTACGCACAGCTAAAGAAATTATGTGCAGACAGGGGACTTGATGCTAAAGGTTCTAAGGCAGACCTTATAGCACGTTTGGATAAATAAGGGGATGCTATGAGTACATGGTATGACTTAAAACTAGCTACATTACAGAAGATGTTTTCGGCTGATGATACCTTAATAGTTGATGAATCAACACAGGGCTATATAGCCGCTATGCCGCACGCCGCTAACGAAGGATTGGCCCTACTTTCAACGGCTGGCAAGTTCTTGACCAGAGAAGTCAAAATATCACAGTTAGATATTCAGAACCTTGTCTCAGATAATGAAGCTAGCGCAATTCATGAGTTTTCAGACTATTATTCATACCAAGCAGACCGCGGACAGTCTTATTACTTTGAGGTGTCGGGAACAGGCAGATGCGATATATCAGTTGCGGGTACAGTCATAGATACTTTGACTATTGACTCAACTGGTTACAACCCTATGAAGGGTCTTATCGTAAACACCAATAACGACCCTGTAAAGTTCGAATTTCACACGTCTTATCCAATGGGGTTAAAGAATATTGCTATCTACAAAGAGACGTTTGTTGACGCAGACCATGTTGTACCGTTTACCAATAAGGTCAAATACGATATGAAAGCGTTAGCACCAGATTTCTACATGATAGACCCCCAGGGCATTTACTATGAGGGGGCTTATCAAAAGTATCTCCAAACATCTGATTTTTACCAGGAAGGCACAAAGACTCTAGTATTAGACCGTGATATGATAGGAAATTTCACTATCTATTATAGGGCTTATCCAGAAGAAATAACGACTCTAACGGATGACTTATATGAGCTTCCGATAGACCCCGAAGTATATGCGTTATTGCCGCTTTATATGGCTTCACAGCTTTATAAAGATGACGACAACGGTATAGCCACAACTTATAGAAATGAATTTGAGGTAGGATTTGACCGACTTGTGAATAGTGCTAACCTTTCGGCATATGAACAGTTCACAAGCGAGAGTGGGTGGATTTAAATGGCCGTTTCTTTCAAAGTTCCGAAGTCACCAAAAAGAAGCATATTTGTAATAGACGAGTTCATGGGCGTTGACCTTACCAATAGTGGAGCGAATATTGAGGAAACAAGAAGCCCCAATGCTGAAAACATGGTACGAAATGTACCTGGTAAGGTTAGAAAACGTACTGGATATAAGACAAAGATTACTATATCAGACGGCACAGATGTAAACCGCGCACTAGGAACATCTGACGAATGGATAGAAGTCCCGTGCGATGGCACAAGAGTTGAGTTTGAAATTGCTACGGATGACGAGCCGATAACAGCGCCTTATTATGAAGTGGTTATGTACGGGATAGGTACGTTTCATTTTGGTTTCACTTGCGTTGATGGCTACGACGATTACAAAACAAGAACAGGCACGGATGAAGCACCTTATGATGACGACTTCTGGAGCTATGCTCAACGCGACTATTCTAGTCATGGCGGCATAAAAAAATTCTATATAGAAAATGTCTCTAACGACCCAGACGATGTTCTTCGGGTAAAACAGTTAAGATTATTTAGAAAAACGTCATATTCTTTTGATGACTTTGAAACAAAAGCTTTATGGAAAGCCGCGCCAGAAGATAATGGCGGCATATTTAAGCTTGAATCTACGACGCCCCCTATATGGGGATTCCATAAACTCAGAGCTGGAGTGTTCGACGGCAACAGGGTTGTCAATGTAAACAGAGCTTTGGCAACGTCAGATTCCTTTGTGACGTACACATTAACACCAAATAGATATGAAGCTATATATGGTATTGCAAACGCAATATATGGGGACTCTACGCGAAAAACTCCAATGTATGTTGAGTTTGATTATATCTCGGATGCAAGCGTATTTGTAAGAATTGCTGGCACAGTAAGTTCTGGGGCGTGGATGGAAAACACCAGCGGCCTTGCAAAACATTTTTCGGGAATGATAGAAGCTGGTGAACCTGGTTATGCTTCAACAGTAAGTTTCTGGTCTTCAACAGCGGCAAACGTACAGATAAAGAATTTCTCGCTTATGTACGAGAAGAACGACCTTTATCAGTGGAGCGCCGCACCCGAAGATGTAGGCGAGGAATTTCACGAGTCCGACGTTTACAATATCAAGTCGAAAAACTATGCGACTATTGATAACTACTCAATTTCTACGAACCAGCCTTTTGAAGATATTACAATAGCTGATTCGTCGTTGAGTGACGTTAGATATTACAAAGTCTCGTTTGACCTTTACTTTTCAACGGACAGAGGCGCATCTAGCATAAATGTTTATCCTTGTTACAGAACAGGCGGCACAAACTATTATGCTACATCATGGGAAACAGAGTACCCACCGTTTGTTTCCAATACGCACGTAGAGTTCTATGTAAGTTTTGGAACAGGAAGATATGTCAACGATATTCGTGTAACTCTTAACGGTACGCTTACGACTGGTACATCGGATATCAAACTTTCTAACATTATGGTACAGGAATGTACTGGTAAAGAGAGCTACGATATATCATCAAAGAATTACATATACCATGCGGGAAGCAAGTTCTATCTTAGGGCAAGCAACAGTAATAAGCTTGTCGAGATATATTCTAATGCTAACCAGCATTTAAGCCAGTCATGGCAATTAAACGAAAAGCTTTTCATTCTTGATGGACAGAATATCTACCAGTATTCAATAGGTGATGAAAGCGTCCAAGTTATAAATACTGAAGGTGGTTATATACCACTTGTTACAATTTCAAAATTTCCAGATGGCGGTGGAAATTCTTACGAGTCTTTGAATATGCTTCAGCCAGGATTCTACGAACAGTTCTTGGTTGATAGTTCTCATGCTTCGGAAAAGAATTTTCATTTATCTTTTAACAGCCTTGACAGTACAACTACTAAGGCTTGGCTTCTCGACCAATACGGAAATTGGGTTGAGAAAACGGAAGGCACGGACTACACAGTTGATAGGTCGGCTGGAATAATAAAGTTTCTTACCGCTCCTGGTGCAACGCCTTTAACTGGTGAAGATAATGTCAAGATTCTTGCGTATAGAACAGTACCAGGATATTCGGATAGGGTTGCTAAATGCACAACGGGTACACTTTTTGGTGTAGGCGGTGCGGCAGATAGATTATTCCTTACAGGAAATCCCGATTATCCCAACTGGGATTTTTACTCGCAAGATTACGACCCGACATACTTCCCCGATACAGGATATTCACAATTAGGGTCGGCGGCTTCGGCAATAGTTGGATATGCAATAGTCAATAACTACTTGGCGACATTCAAGGATGACTTTGATAATTCCCAGGCGGTATTTATCCGAGAGGGTGACCTTGTTGTAAATAATGATACGGGAACTTCTGAGCCAGCATTTAGGCTTATAAACACATTACAGGGTAACGGCGTTATAGCTCCATATGCGTTTGGGTATCTTCAAACCGAACCGTTATTCCTTACAAAGTCTGGTATCTATGCTATTACTGCACAGGATATTACAGGCGAAAAATATAGCCAGAATAGGTCGTTTTACCTTAACGGTTCGCTTACAAAAGAGAGCGGCATGGAAAACGCGGTAGCGACCGTCTACAACGATATGTATGTTCTGGCCCTAAACAATAAGCTTTACATTCTGGATGGATTACAAGCAACAAGAACGGATAGGTCTGACCCTTATTCTTCGAGACAATACGTTGGATTTTATTGTACGGATGTTCCAACAGTCTCGATATGGACAGATGAAAACGCGTTGTGGATAGGCACGCACGATGGCCGTATTTGTAAATTTGATACGGATGCAGATGCCCTGGAATCCTATAACGATGACGGCAAACCTATTTATTGTTGCTGGGAAACACCCGACCTTGACGGCAAACTTTTCTATAAGAACAAGACGTTTAGGTATTTTGCGGTTAGAATGATGACCGCACTTAAAACATCAATAAAAATGTATTCAAGAAAGCTAGGCGCATGGACGTTTATTAAAGAAGATAGAAACGTCGGTGTGCTTTTTGATTTTGAATACATTGATTTTGAGAGATTTTCATTCTCGACAGACACAACCGAGAAGGTAGCACACACCAAAGTCCGCGTAAAGAAAGTGGATAAGGCCAGGTTCAAAGTAGAAAACGACTCAATAAATGAGCCTTTTGGTTTGTTTGACTTGGCGTTGGAGTATGTAGAAAGCGGCAATTATAAGGGGTAAAACAAATGTCATTTACAAGAATCTTACCAGCAGACCTAAATTCAAGGGGTGCAACAACACTCCCTAACCAGCCCACAATTTCGTCAACGGCGCTAAAACAGGAATTTGATGCACCCGCTAAAGAAGTTGTAGCTCCAAAGTTTAATAATCTAATTACAGAGCTTGAAGCAACAACAGCGGCGGCAGACATAGGCGGCGTTGCGCCGACTGGAAGGACAGGGAGCAAGTTACAAACTATTCTTAACTCCATATCAAGTGACCTGGGGACAGCGGAAACAGCAATAGCTTCAATGGCGGCCGACGAGCATACGCACGCTAACAAAGCTTTGCTTGATACCTACACGCAGACAGAAGCAGATTTAGCGGATGCGGTAAGTAAGAAACACGCACATTCAAACAAGGCGCTTCTTGATACCTATACGCAGACGGAGACAGACCTTGCAGATGCTGTATCAAAAAAGCACTCGCATAGCAACAAGGCTTTGTTAGACACTTACACACAGACGGAAACAGACCTTGCCGATGCGGTGTCAAAGAAGCACGCACACAGTAATAAAGCGTTACTTGATACCTATACACAGACGGAAGCAAATCTTTCTGATGCGGTAAGCAAGAAACATACGCACGCAAATAAGACCTACATTGACAAGATAGGTGAAGATGCGGGTGGAAATCCTACTTACAACGGAAATCCGATAGGTGGCGGTGGAGCTTCGGACGTATTCAAGAATATCGTTTCCGCTGGCACAACATTTGTAGCAAGCGGCGACAATGATACGTTCAAGATAAACGCTGGTTCAAACGTTACAATAACGGCATTATCAAGCCCCGACAAAGGTATTCAGATAAGCGCGGCTGGTGGTGGTTCATCCACTGGCGATATGCTTATGAGCGACTACGACTCGTCTGGTGATGTTAAGACGGCTGGTGGTATAAAGTCGTTTGTATCGGACGAGATAGGAAAGCTTGATGTTTCAGACTCGGCGGTATCGGGTCAGTACGTTTCAGCGGTATCTGAGACGGACGGAAAGATAACTGTTTCGAGAACAAGTCTTCCCGCAATTCCAACAATTACAGATACATATAGCGGAACGTCATCAGATGGTATGAGTGGTAAAGCGGTCAAGTCCGCAATAGACGCTCTTGACGTTTCGGATTCGGCTGTTTCGGGACAGTATGTATCGGCGGTATCTGAGACGGATGGAAAGATAAGCGTAACAAGAGCAAGCTTGCCGTCAATACCGACAGTCAACAGTAGCGCACTTACCATACAAAAAGGTAGCTCTAACAGTTATTTCTATGCGAACGCAAACGGAGCCGCAACAGTCGGACTTGATTATTATCTCACATCGGTGACACAGGCAGACGGAAAGGCTACATTTGATAACCTCAATCCAAATTATGGATATGACCTCTACTATGATGATGACGGGGCAACGGGAAGTGTAACAGTTCCTACATGGGCAGGAACATATACAAAGACAAATGGTACTGACCCTGGAACTATAAAACTTGCTTATGACATAAACGGCGGTGTAAACGGAACGTCGAAGTGGACGTTAAGAGTATTAAAGTAAAGGAGATTTTGAACTATGATGGAAATGACTTATTTTGTAGATTACAAGCTCTACAACGGAACTAATGGGGGATGGGCTTACAAGACCGAGCTGAAGACAACGGACAAGGATGCGGCCGTCAGAAAATACGGTGAGCTTGTAAGTCAGTATTACGGCAAAGAACCTTATACCTTTGGAACTGTTGCGATGAAGGATATGTACGAAAACATCGTTGACAAGAATAGCAAGACTTGGGACAAGACACCTTCACCCGAGCCGCCCGAACCGAACGAAGGGGAATAATTGATGTAGAAGGGGTGTCATTCTGATAGTGGCACTCCTTCGCTTTATAAACGGAAAGCGAAACAAACACTATGGGAAACATCGGTTACATATTCGGCTACGGCTTATTCTTTGCTTTTTGCTTGGGTGTCGTAGTCGGGTATATTGCAAGTAGGATAGGAGATAAAGATGTTAATAAGAGCGAGTAGCGGAAGCGGCGGTGGTGGATATGAAGTCTTATATGGAGATGTATCGGATAATCCAATAACCGTGAATTGGGATTTTGATGCCGAGGCTCTTTGGGTTTTACTGAAATCCGATGGCACGTTATTTCAAGTATTTCTTGTAGATGTAGCGACAAAAACCTTTTGGCAAACATACGCATTAAGTGGTGGACAATGGGCATATCACTCCACCCAAATAGCGTGGACAATTACACCTAGAAGTATATCATATACTCATACAGGAAATGTAAACATATTTGATGTTATTCCGCTTAAAAACAAACCCGAAGGGTATTTCACATAATATTCAAATAATGAAACGAAAGCGAAATAACTTAACCTTTTATCATAGCACGTTTTCTGATATAATGGTATTAGAAAGGGGTATGTGATATGCTTAATGCAACGACAAGATTAGACTTTTCAGCAGAAGGTTTCAAAAGTGCAGTAGAAGATATGGAGATAGCAATAAGACCTTATGCTATTTATTGTAATCCAGACCATAAGGACGTTTTGGATAAAGAACTTGGCAAAGAATATCTTGTTGTATCAAATCCTGCTGTTCCGCTTAATAAGACTTACGTTGTTGACAGAAGAAAGTTGACATTGAACGAGTTGTTTAAGCCGATTGCGATAGTCTGAATGAAACGTAAGCGACATAACTTATTAAAGAAAAAGCCGATATTTTTTAATAGGTGTTTACGTTATTTAATTTGATTTAACTTGCATTTTAATTCGGATATTTGAGTTAAATTTGCAAATAGTCGAGTTAAATTGTCGAGTTACAACATTTTGGCATCCGAGAGGGTGCTTTTTTGATGGGAGAAAATGATATGCCAACAGAGATTTGGTGCGCTCTTATTGCGGGCGTTGTAACACTTGTGACTACACTTTTAACACTTCAAGTAACGATGAAGAAAGATAGGGATAAGCAAAGGGACGATATCAAGGCTGAACTTATCAAGTATCACGAGAAGAATCGGGAAGAGATACAAGATATTCGGCAGAATGATTTAAGACATTTGCAAGACGATGTTACGACTATGGGCGCTAATCTCCAACAGAAAATAGCGGTTATCGAAATCGAGTTAGGACACGCTAGAAACGATATTAACACACTCTCAACCAGAGTCGAACGTCACAACGGAGTAGTCGAGCGCACATCGGTTCTTGAAGAAAAGGTTTCTGTCGCTAATCATCGAATACTCGATTTGGAAAGCAAGATAAGTTAAAGGGGGTATGAATATGAAAATGAGTTCAAAGGTTTATGACATTCTTAAATACATCGCACAGATAGCGCTTCCAGCTTTGGGGGCGTTTTATTTTGCACTGAGTCAGATATGGGGACTTCCTTACGGTGAACAGATAGTCGGTACGATAGCGGCGGTTGACACTCTTCTCGGAGTCCTTTTAGGGATAAGCACATACAACTATTACAAAGGTACAGAAAATGGCTAAAGCGGATGTAATAAAGTTCATACAGGAAATAGCTCCGATAATCGTTGAAGAAGGTACAAAACGTGGGTATCACATCTTTTCAACGGTCATAGCTCAAGCAATTATCGAGAGCAACCACGGACAGTCAAAACTAAGCCTACCGCCCAACTATAACTACTTCGGTTTGAAGTGCGGTACGGCATGGCTTTTGGCTGGTAAACCCTCGGTCAACATGAAGACCAATGAGGAATTTACCATTGGCAAACTAACACAAGTCAATGCGTATTTCCGAAGATATCCAGGTGGCATGAAGGAAGGTGTTGCTGGATATTACGATTTCATAAGTACAAAGCGGTATGCCAATCTTAAAACGGCGGTTACTTATAAACAGTATGCGGAATATCTAAAGGCTGACGGCTACGCTACCAGTTCAAGCTACGTCTCTACTTTGTGCGACACCGTTGAGACTTACGGCTTGATAGCATACGACACGGGCGGTTCTCCAAACTTTCCTCAGTGGGAAGTCGGTCGAACATATATCACGACTCAAGACCTCAATGTTAGACGTGAACCTAACGGCGAGATGCTTCCGTTTGATGAACTTACGGAGAACGCAAAGAAACACGCTAAAAAGACTTTGGCGGGTAATGCCGTCTTGGAAGCGGGTACACAAGTCACGGTCAAGGAAATTCGGATGACCAAATCGTGTACGTGGTTACGCATACCTAGCGGATGGATATGCGGCAAGAACAGCAAGAACACTTATGTTATTTAAGGGGGTATAGGAATGGCAACAACGCAGAAAAGGCAATATATAGGGGATTCTAGTGTTAAATACAATACTGGAACATCCTATATCAGTAACGGTATGGTAACGCCTAATGCAACGACACAGGGCGCACCTGGCTCAAGAGGAACAACTACATCTTATGCAAGTAGCGGCGTAGCTGGAGCAAGCACAAGACCGAGAACAACATCATCGGGCGGCTCGTCAAGCGGTAGTTCGTCAAAAAGTAGTTCTTCTAGCTCGTCTAATAAAGTAAACGCTGATGCGTACAATGCACTTTTGGCGGCTTACAGACAGAACGATTATTCAGATTATCTTGCACAAATGCGTGAAGCGGCGCAGAACGCTTATGATAGGGGCATGAGCGCACTTAATAGCGCATATGATAATCAACTTTCAAGCCTTAAAAATAATCTTTCAGAAACGAGAAACCAGCTTGCTAACCAGTACAACCGTTCTAAAGCTAACATAAGCCAGGATGCGGAGAACTCTTTGAGAGAAGCGTATATAAACAAAATGCTGTCCCAGAAGAATCTCAGACAGCAGATGTCGGCGCTAGGACTTAACGGCGGCGCAACAGAGACAACGCTGGCTAATATGTCCAATAATTACGGCAACGCTCGTAATAACATCAATACCACAATGAATAATAACCTTTCCAACCTTGAAGGTAATTACTCGGATAATCTGTCACAGGCACAGCAAGCGTATAACTCAGCCGTTGCAAGCGCTAACTTGCAAAAAGCAAACCAAGCTATGTCGCTTGAAAACGCATTGGCTAATAACCAGATATCAGCACTTGGTGATTATCAGTCGCTTATGCAGAGAGAGAATCAGAACTATCTTGACCTTCTCAAAGCGGCTATTGCTAATGGCGCTTCATTCCAGTATGACCCTACGGAAGCAATTAACGACGTAAACGCGGTAGCGGTACAACAGGCTAGCAACCCTACGGTAACTAACAATCTTGCCGCATTACAGGCGCTTATGGATTCCCAGAACGTACCTGGCGTTTCAACACCTGGCATGACTGTTGTAAATCAAGCGGGTAATGGCAACACATTAAGTGACTGGATTAAATATTTAAGAGCGGTTTAAGAAAGGAGAAATAATATGAGAGCGTATAGAACAACATGGGATAGCGGAAGAGCGTCACAGGATTATGGAACATTAGCTAATAACGACGAGAGCATGATGCTGAGAGCGGGTAGGGTTAGCACACCTAACTATGCACCGAACGGCGGTTATTTTGCTAGTGCGTTTCTTCCTGGCGACCAGCAATATATTCCCGATATGTACAAGAACATAAATACACCGTTTGGAAATTTAGAGGTTGAAACCAACTACGACGTTCCAAACACGATAGATGCTACATTCATGCCTAATTCACAAACGAATTACTACATACAGGCGCTTGCAAATCTTCTTAGGACACCTAATCTTAGAGACAAGGGTTATCCGCAAGCAAGAGAAACCGCAGGAGAATATCAGCACTATTAAAAAGTCTTTACTGAATAGAGGAATACTTTAATGGCAAGAAGACAAATATACGTTGACAATGGTTCAGTTGGCTTATCGGAAGCCGCGTTAAAAGCCCTTAACACAGGTTCATACGGACAGTTATCTAATCGTAAACAACAGTACAGAACTTCCCAGGAACAAGTAAACTCGATTCCGAAGTTGCCCATGCTTGATGGCATGGGCGCTTCTTTTAGTTCAGATAATAATTGGGAAAGTAGCTTTGGTCGTAATAAGTCCAGTATTGATATTGACAGAGCGAGAAGAAACTATGCCGAGAAATACGCAGAAGAACAGGCTCAGAACAATATAAACGACGATAGTTACGTTGTAAAAAGAGATAGATACAACAAGCTTATGAAAGACAACCGCCTGGCTAATGATATTAAGCTTCTTGCGGAAGTTAATTATAAGAACGCTAACCAGAGCGCAGACGTAAGAGAAGAATGGGCTAATGAGTATGGCGCAAAAAAGATAACGGGCGGTTATAACAAACAGGATTTTGTTAAGACATTATCACGCAGATATGGTCTGACTCCCGAAGAATTAAATGATATGGCGCTTACTTTCCATTCTGACGCTTATAAGAAAGAGACAGAACAGTACGGCAAAGACCTTGAAAAGCTAGGACAAGAACATTCTGTACTTGGTTCGGCTGGCTCTTTTGTTGGCACGCTTGGAAGTGGCGTAGAAGGCTTGTATAACGCCGCTATGGGCGCTATTACAGACGATGATAGGTATTTATCCAATATATTCAGAACAACCAAGAATAGCCCTAGAGAAGGCGTAAAAAAGAACATTAAAACCGAAGGCGGCAAATTAGCCTATGACGTTACAATGGGTATAGGTGATATGGGTGTCGGTGCGGCGGCTGGAAGTGCGCCTGTTGTGCTGGCTGGAAATACCGCTAATGAAGCCATAAATAGCGCAGTAGGTAGGGGTTCTAGCGCCCGTAAAGCTTCGGCATATGGTACGGCCGCTGGTATTCTTGACTACTTCACTAATAAAGTCGGACTCGAAAAAGCTAAAGAGCTTGCTGTCAACAGCATAAAGAGTACAGGAATTAAACAGTTTCTTGCTAAAAACGCTATGGCGGGACTTGGTGAAGGTGCTGAGAATATTATCCAGGATATCGGACAGTCTTTACTTGACGAGTTCTTAAACGGTACAAACGCGGAGTTAAGTAGCGCTTATCTTGCAAAAGTACAGAACGGAGAGAGCGAGACACAAGCGCTTAGCGACGTTCTCAAAGATTATGCTAAACAGCTTGGCGTTTCTGGACTTATTGGTTTTGGTATGGGTTCAGCTATGCAAGGCGCAAAGTCGGTGTTTGGCAAAGTGCCAGAAGTTGTACCCGAAAATAAAGTGTCAGACACGCAAACAGCTAATAAATTACCAGAATTAGGTGGGAACACTACGCCTAAAAATAGTGTTGTTGATATTAACAGTTTACCAGATGTTGAGAAACCTGGCTTTATACAAAGCATTAAGGATAAGGCAAAGAAAGCATATTCTGATTTTGTATCTAAAACCGACAACCCTTCTATTGTAAAAAACCAGGTAAGATTGACAACTGTTCCGCAAAAGCTTGCTGATATGCTATATCAAGCGTCTGGTGGAACAAAAGATATATCTGGGAAGTATCTTGCTATTGAACTAGGAAAGTTAAAACATGAAATAACTAATCATAGCGATGCTGGTAAAGAGACGAGTAGAAATCAAATAGCGTACAATGAGGATATCATTGATAAGGTTATAGATGCGTCTATTGACCCAGATATTGTCGAAAACATTTCGAATGGACTTGCGGGTAATCAAAGAGATGCGTTCGCTATCGTAAAAAAAGATACGGGCTACATTGTTGTTGTTGAGAACATAGGTGGAAAGAATAATCCACATATAGTACCCGAAGAAATAATACACATGAGTACAGACAAACTAGATAATGCTTTGGCTAGCGGAAAGTCTATCTCTGATATTGTGTATGAAAACTCAAACAGGGTTGGAGATGTAACTGGAAATGCAGAAGACATAAAAAATAGAGTTACCACGGTGACTGATGCTATTCCAGAAACGGAATCCCCGTCTTACACGTCCGAAACGCCCCCGCGTTCTCCTCTATCTAACTCTAATGTAGAGCAGACTGGAGAAAATGTCAATAGGCTTATGGACAACCCAATAGAGAATCATCCTAGATACAAGAAGCCGCTTGAAGGTGCTGAGCTTGAGAAGGCTGATTTACAGCGTAAGTTTAACCAAGACGCTATAACTAGGCTTAAAAATGAGATAAGCGTTCTTGAAAAAGACCCTAAGAATCTTTACAGGGGCAACCTCAAAAAAGCGGTACAGGCAGAGATAAAAGCAAAGAAGGCCGAGATTTCCAAACTTCAAGCAGACAATAGGGGACTTGAAAAGCAGATTAAAGGCGGCATTACTCCTGTTAAGGACGTACTAACGGCTGAACAGAAGAACAATATTTATGATACCAGCGGCAAGTATGATAGCGTGTTCTCTCAGATTAACCTTGCCACAAAGTTTGCTGGCGATACTCCCGAAGCTAAAGACCTTGCTAAACAGGCACAGGCCGCTATAAGAGAGTTTATAAATACTGGCTCTGATGATTCAGTAAGAGAGCTTACAATGGCGCTCATGGAGCTTGATAATCTGGCCAAGACTACTAATGCTACATACACAACTAAGAAGGGTAATAAGCTTACATACGAAAGCAGATTCGGCGAACAGGCTCAGTACCTTTCTCGGTTACAGCCCGTTGCAGATATCTATAATTCTGAAAAGAGAATCGCTAAACAGAACGCTCAAAGTGCGCCCGAAGCACCCGCGCCAAAAGCGCCGCAAAATCCAAGACTCCAGGAAATTGACGATAATCTTGCTCGGATAGACGAAAAACTAAAACAGTATGGCGGTTCAGAAACAAATACAGACTTAGAAAAATACCATGCTGATATCAGGGCTATCGACGAACGATTAGAAAGACTGAAAGATGGCGTATTGCCTTATGAAGAACTTGTAAAATCTAGCGCTAATATTCCAGAAGCGATAAATGATTTGTATAGTCGTCGAGCTATGTTGTCAACACAACTTGACCAGATACAAGACGGAATGACAACGACCTTGCCGAGTGGAAGGGAACACCGTTTAACAGCGCAGGAACTCGCAGACCATAGAGCAAATATTAGGTATTTAATCAAACAAACAGATAATCAGATTATAGATAATACTAATCGTTTCTTACTTGCAACAAGAGAAGCCGCAAGGAATAATCTCGAAAATGCAAGTGCGCCAATAGAAGATGCTCTTTCTGGTAACGTCAGAAGACAGTTAGAACAGACAAGAGAAAGGCTTTTAAAGGAGCGTCAATCATTACAGAACGGCGGCGGGGATAATGGGAATGAGCCGCCCAGAGTACCAGAAGCGCCTACCGAAGATATAAATAGAATACCTACGGAAGAAGCGCCTGTTAATAATGGCGGCGACAATGTACCGCCTAGCAAACCGCCTGTACCGCCCGAAGAACCGCCCGCTCCAGAAAACGATATAAGCAGACGCTATGATACGTTAAAAAAGAGCGACCTCTTTACAAAATCCGAAGAGAACATGAAGATGCTTGAAAATGCTAAGGAAAAGGGCGTTTTCAATAAGGACGTAGAGAGCCGCAAAAAGTCACAGGAAGAAGCTCTTAATGAGTATCTTGCTGATGAAGAAGGCGTAACACAGAAGAATTTTGAAAAAGACTGGGATAGCGGCAAGGATGTTGATACCGCTATGCTCGTTCTCCATGATGCGCTTGATTCTGGTAGCCAGGCATACACCAACTTAGCCCTTTTGAAACAGGCTATACAAGGTAAGAAAGCTGGTAGAGTGCTGAGAGGTATGCGTGACTATGCGTATTCTGGAACAAAGGAAGGTACGCTGTCTAAAGTCGGTGATTATCTTGTTGATAAAGCTGAGAAAGTGCTTAATAACAAGAAAACTGGCGCTGAATATAAGACGATGGCAGAGAAAGCCAAGAGCGGAGATATGTCGTTCATCAAGAAGCTTGATATGGACGAAACCAATGCCAACCGTATTCGTGAAGCTATTGCTAATGGCGCAAGCGAACAGGATATAGCCACAATGCTGGCTATGTATAAGGCTGTTGGTACGACTGGAGTATCACAGGAAGCGCTCGATAAGGTAAGTGAACTCTACAAAAAGATAGAGACAGTACCGCCAACAAGTAAAGCTAGGGCAGACCTTGAAGCAGACGTATTTAAGGTGCTTGCACAGGATGTAGGCGGTAAGAGAACTTGGCATGAACAGTGGGATGCTTGGCGTTACTTGGCTATGCTTGGCAACCCTAAGACGCATTTAAGAAATATTCTTGGTAATACCACTCACAGGATGGTTACTGAGACTAAGGATATTATAGGTGCGATTATTGAGGAAGCCGCTGACAGATATAGCAAAAATAAAGGTGGCCAGGGCATTGAACGTACAAAAGCGTTGTTAGATGCTAAGGATAAGGGACTTGTTGACCGCGCCGTACAGGATGCAGACGATGTAGCTTACGCTTCCCTTAACGATATGGGAAACAAATACAACGTCAAGAACGAGATTTCTAGGGCGCGTAACTCATTTAACAACGAAAAGCTGTCTAAGATAGACGATTTTAACAGCAACTTACTTGACCTGGAAGACTACACAGCATTAAAGAAAAAGTATTCAAAATCGCTGGCTAGATTCCTTAAAGCTAATGGCGCTGATGAAAGAATCTTTGATGCCACGGATGATGCAAGCAAGGCATTACTGGAAAAAGGACGCGCATACGCGGTTGACCAGGCTAAACAGGCGACATTCCATGAATACAGCAAACTTGCGGAAGCTTTAACAGAATTTTCACAGAAGATGCAAGGTAGTGACACGGCTGGACGTAAAGCTGTAGGATATGTGCTTGAAGGTTTAGTACCGTTTAAGAAAACACCTATAAACATTCTTAAACAGGGTATTAAGTATTCGCCCGTTGAGCTTGTTAAATCAGTTGGAAAAATGTATAAGGCTATTAAAGGCGGCGTAGACCCGTCAGAAGCCATTGAAAGCCTTGCGTCTGGATTAACGGGAAGTGGAATATATGCACTTGGCGCTTTTCTTGCAAGTCAAGGACTTCTTACAGGCGGCCAGGACGACAATTACACCGTTGACAACGCGCAGACAGAACAGGGAGAACAGAATTACGCTCTTAAAATAGGCGATAATTCCTATACCCTTGACTGGTTAGCTCCAATGGCATTACCTTTGTTTGCTGGAGTAGAAACATTTAACTACTTCGACAAAATGAAAAAGGGCGATGAAGTAGACCCGTTCGATGCTATCGTAGACGGACTCTCTACAATAGCCGAGCCTATAACAGAAATGTCAATGTTACAGGGTATCAATAATACTCTTGAAAACCTTTCTTATAGCGGATTAAAGAGTGCGATAGGTACGTTTGGAACAAGTGCATTGACTGGATATCTTACCCAGGGTGTACCGACGCTGGCTGGACAGTTTGCAAGAGCCATTGACGATACGAGAAGAAGCACGTATACAGACAAGGACAACCCTGTTAAACGTCAGCTAGACAAGACCGCAACAAAAATAGAGAATAAACTTCCATTCTTATCAAAGACTAATGAACCTTACGTTGATTCTCGCGGTCAAGTACAGCAGAACGAAGGGCTTGCGTCTTACTTCCTCGGTAATAATTTTGGCACAAGGCTTCTTGACCAGATGGTATCGCCTGGATATTTTAAGCATGGAACTGTCGATGATGTAGACAAAGAGCTTAATAGGCTGTATGAAATCGACTCCGAGAATCCTGTATATCGCAAGGTATCAAACGGAAAAATCGGTGACGTAAGGCTTTCAAAAGAAGACTTCACCAAGTATCAGACCTTGTACGGCCAGACAACCGACGAGCTGTACCAGGACATTATCAAGAGCGACGCTTATCAGAACCTTGATGATGCACAAAAAATCAAGATGCTTCAAGGCGCACAAGGAATAGCTAAAAACCTTTCCGATTCGGATATAGGTGGAAAGTCTCTCGACAAGACCGCTCAAAAGCTTGTTGACCTTTACAAAAACGAAGGTGCAGATGCCGTTACAAGCTATTTAGCTGAGGACGTGGCGGCTAAAGCGCTCGATATGAACCATGATACATATGTGAAGAAACAGGCTGAATATCCTGGCGGTGCGGAAGCATATGCGGCAGATAGAGACAAGGCAAAACAGCTTGGACTGAATACATCAACATATACAAGCCAACAGCAGAACAATCCTAATGGAGCAGAAGGATATCTGGAAGACAGACAGGCCGCCATTGATTATGGATTCGTAAAAAAGGATGGGTCAGTCAACACAGAATCGTATGAGAACGCCAGGAAGCTATTTGGAAACGATGACGCGGCGATACGAAAGAGCCAGGAGTTAAAGAAAAACGGTATAACAAGAGCCGCCGATAAAATCCCAGAGCTAATAAATGACAATTCTTTGTCGAATGAAGCGAAGGGTAAGCTTTTAGTTGGTGATGCAAAAAGCCTTACTGGTGCAAAAAAGGAAATGTATAATATGGGCGGCTACGAAGGCGCTTATTACTACTATCTCATCAAGAGCCAGGCAGATGCAGACGGAAATGGAAGCGTCAAGAAAGCAGAGAGAACGGCGTACTTCGAAGGCGAAAGCCAATACCTTGACGATTTATGGGCGCTGAATCAAGATATGTATATGTATCTGATGAATAACCTCAAATAGTTCCACTTTTGGAACACCGAAACTGTAACTATACCCCTTGCTAATGGGATGATAAAATCCCAGAGTAGGGGGTATAAGTAATGGTTGTATCGGATTTTACTGTACCAGAGCTTGATTATTACAGGGCTAATTGTAATTTTGTCGGTGCTGAACGGCAAGTGTTTGAATTACGAAGCCAGGGTATACCGCTGGAAAGCATAGCTGAAACGCTGGATATGTCCGTAGAAGGCATTAAAAAGGTCAGTAGAAAAGTAAACAACAAAATATCGAAGGTACTTTGAGTACACAAAGAAGGCACTAACCGTACATGGTTGGTGTCTTTTTTTTGTGCCAAAATTTAAGCATGGACTTGAAGAAACTATACGAAAAAGTCATACAAAGCGCAGATGTTCACGATATCCCGCTTATCCATATTATCACAGTCTTGAATTGCGTAATTGAGATAATCGGCGAAGGTGAGTGTTTTTACGAGAACGAATAGGGGGTATTTATGGGGTTAATGAATATGTTTGGCAATAATTCAATGATGATGTCAGCGTTCGGTGCTATGATGCGTGGCGAAAGTCCACAGGCATTTCTTAAAAACCTTGCTAATACTAATCCGCAGTTACAAGGACTTGACCTAGATAACCTAGAAGGTACGGCTAAAGCCTTATGCGAAAAAAATAATGTCAACATGGAACAGTTGGCAGACCAAATACGTGGATTTGCAAATTCAAATATACCTAAATAATCAAAGAAAGGAGTAAAACTATGGGAGATTCAACTTTTAGCGGAGGCTGGATTTTCGCTTTCCTTATTATCGCTGTTCTTTTCGGCGGCGGAAACTTCGGCTTTGGCGGTGGTAATGCTACTATGGCTGGATATGCAACGATGGCAGACGTTAATGCGGCTATCAACAACCAGTCTACACAGCAGGCTCTTGGTGCGATTTCACTGTCTAGTGCGAACAACAATTACGAGACAGCACAGCTTATTTCTAATCAGAATATGCAGATGATGAATCAGCAAAATTCGAACTTGGTGAATGCCATCCAGGGGTTCAACCAGATTAGTTCAAGCGTACAGGGCGGTTTCTCTAACCTTAGCGCACAGATAGCTGACCTCGGTTACAAGATGGAATCATGTTGTTGCGGTATCAAGACGATGATGCTTGAGAACAGACTTGCTGATACACAGGCGGCACTACTCACAAGCCAGACGAACAACATCGTGAACGCACAGTCACAGTACCTTCTGTCACAGCTTGGAACGTATACCCCCGTATGAGGTAAGAACGATGAAAGTAATCAAAGTATTGAGCAACAAGATATCGGAAGAAATATGCGACGCAAAGGCATACGCGATGTTGTCTATCGAGTACAAAGACGAATATCCAGAGCTTTCAAGAGTGCTTTATGCCCTTTCCACACAGGAAATGGAACACATGAACAAACTCCATGCGGAAGTGACGGAGATAATCAGAAAGTACCGAGAGACTAACGGAGAGCCGCCCGCAGATATGATGGCGGTTTATGAGTACCTTCATAACGAACAGATAGAGAAGGCGCTTGAAGTAAAGACGTTACAGGCGATGTATAAAGAGTCGTAAAATTGGGGTCTGAAACATGACCCCTTTTTTTGTTCCACTTTCGGGACGTCACATACGGAACTATAAATGACGTAATTCGTATGCTACGATTATCTCAGAAAGGAGATACGCCTATGACAGAAAAAGACAACATTCAATATATAAGAGTGTTACTTGCGCTCAACGGAAACGACGATACCGACCTTTTTGATACACTTGATAAAGCAGAAGAAGTTTTAGATAAACCCGAAAGCCTTGCCAGTAAAATTGCCAGCTTATTCCGCAAATGCTTGTAAATACTAAAGGATAGGCATATATAACGGGGGTTCGAATCCCCCGTGTCTCATGCCTTCAAAACCGCATAAATACAGGCCTTTTCGAAGATAACTGGCAAAAAATCCGAGTGATTTTCACAACGTATTTACGCGGTTTAAAACCCCTAGTTTTATATATCTTGCCAGTAAATTTGCCAGTCGATTGACTGGCAATTTTTTTATCATATGATGTTGTCTGTAACGACCCGTTGCATTTCATCCGTCTTGTCTCTCATAGCGTTTCTGTAAATGGATTTCATCACATAATCTGTCTTCCAGCCGCCGTTCTTCATTATGTATACGTCTGGAACACCTAAAAGATGTGCGTAAGAAGCGTAGAACACCCTTAAATCGTGTAAGCGAAAGCGTGGTATTCCTAGTTCGTCCTGGTATTTGTGAAGGGTTTTTACAAGCATAGCTGGGGTTTTGTCGTAAATCACGCCAGCTTTTTTTATCTCGTCTATAAGCTTGTCGGGCAAATAAATATCACGGGTAGATTCTTCGGTCTTAGTGTTATCCCGTGTCACTAAATGATTCTCTTCGTCGTATATCATGTCTTTATTGATAGTCAGAAGGTTTCCGTGTATGTCGTCAATGGTAACGCCGCAGATTTCAGCGCGTCTCATGCCTAGTGTTGCTAACTGAAAACCTATATGATACTCAGAACCTTCGGAAGCATCCAGTATTCTTTTTACTTCGTCTTCGGTTGGAACATAGCGGTCGTACTTTTTCTTCTGAGGAAGGGAAGTAGTAAGTGTCATATTAGGGGCGTGCATACCCAAAACAGCGGATATAAACCCGTGAAGATTCTTGACTGACTTAGGAGCGCGGCCTTTTGAATATCGGTTTATTTCGCTCTGAATATCAATTTGTGTGACCTGGCTTAGCTTAATGGCCTTAAAATCTTCAGATAAAGCGCGAATGATTTTTTGATAGCCGCCAATAGTAGACGGCGACAGCACGTTACGCTTACTAGCTACATATTTCTTGCAAGCATCCCCAAAAGTGCCTTTAATAGCTCCAAAATCGCCGCGTTTTAACTTGTCCGCAACAGTCTCCAGTATTTCCTTGTCGTCGGGTTCATGGTCAAAATACACGTCGTATCGCTTGCCATTATAGGTCTTGCGTACTCTGTATGAACTTTCCCCTACTTTTTCGACTTTCATCAGTAATCCACCGAGTCAACTTGTAATTCTTCGTAACTATCGTCATATTCACGATGATTTATACCGTCATCGTAACCTTTGGCGTATGCGCTGGAATAAAACTCTTTTTCTTTTCTTTCCCAATGGTTAAATACAACGCCATAAATAGTAAAGCCTATCACCAAAAAGAGAATAATCCCCACTACAAATTTTAAATTCTCTTTAGCAACGTAATCTTTCATCTTTGTTATCCTCTCGATTCAGACCTACATGGACAAGTCATAAGTCGTTCAGTAATGCGTTCGATAATAACAGACTGACGCTCGTTAGTAGCAAGAAGTTTATCTATACGCGAGTCTTTATATGCTATCTGCTCATTGAGTAGGTCAATAGTCTTCTGTTGATGTTCCACTTGCGTCTTTAATTCCTCGTACCCTTTGAGTTCTCCCGTCAATTCTTCTATAAGGTCTTTCTTTAGTTTCAGAATTGACTTCATCGCCTGGATGTTAGGGTCATCGTATGTTTCGATAGTTTCAATATCCAGCAGAGCGTTAGCTATTGGCCGCAACGTAGCGTCATATCTAAAACTTTGGTCTTCTGAACCTTTTGCAAACACACGTGATAACGTCGTTTTTGAAACGTACTCATTGTTTTGTTCCATTAACTTAATGATTTTATCCAATGAGAGTTTCTTTTCGTGTTTCACTTTCTTTAATCGGAGTATTACATCCCTAGTATTTACCATTAAATCAGCCATTTTCTCACCGTTCCTTTTTATTGGACACCAAATGTGTAACTATTATTTATGTACTCAGTAGTGATAGCATTTTATTGAAAGGAGTACATCATGCTAACATACAAAGACTTCTCAACAATATATGAAAACGCCAATGCGGAAGTTAGAAATCAGATTGAAGATACATTAAATATGATTCAAACAATGCCTTCTTCTCTGGCGAAAGATTATCATAAATCTTCATTAGCTTTATCTGCTTTTCTCGCAGAACATAAGCATCAACAAGTTTGTCGTGAATGACTTTTATTTCCTCGGAGTCTTCCCATCCCATGAGATACGAAGGAGTACATCCCAGAGCGATAGCCATTTTTTCAACTTTAGGCAACGGAAGATTACGCGCACATTCTATCTTTTGAATAGACGAACGAGATTTATAACCTACCTTTCTTGCAAGTTCATCTTGCGATAAATTTAACTCTAATCTTTTTTGTTTAATGCGTTCTCCAACTGTCATAATAAACCCCTTTCTGAATGTATTATAACGCATTGTTGAAAATTCATCTACAATTTTTCGAAAAAAAGTGTTGACAAAAAAGAAACATTCTGATACACTCACAAACGTAGACAAAATTGCTACACAACATATTGTATGAAAGGAGAGTTTCGTAATGGTGAATACACAACTACTAGATGAAGCTATTGTGGAGTCTGGTAAGTCAAAATCTTTTTTGGCCGATAAATGCGGTATGTCTATACAGACATTTCGATTAAAGCGGCTTAACGTAAGCCCGTTCACAACAGATGAAGTAGAGACACTTTGTAAAGAACTGAGCATAAAACCTTTGACAAAAAAAGAAAGGATTTTTTTTGCCAAAAATGTTGAAAAAGCGTCTACATAAGGGGTGTTAAATGCCAAAAGTATATCTAACAAAACAGGATGAAATGAGTAACAGGCTTGTGTTGTTGATATACGGAACGATGAAGGTGAAGCACATTTCGCAAGCAAGTATGGCCGACGTTCTGGAAATATCTCAACAAGCCTTCGGGAAGAAGCTTAAAAATAGACAGTTTACTTTCTGGGACTTGGTAAGAATCTTCAAGAAGTTGGAGTTTACGGATGAACAGATAGTCAACTTGATGCGGGAAAGAAGGGGAGCATGAATAAGAAGAAAGCATATGGTATAGGCGCTTTGCTGACGCTTTGTGGGGGCGCTGGATTAGCGGAAATATCAACGAGTAATCACGGTTGTTTCTGGTTATGTACCTTGATGTTTTCAGTCGGATTAGCATTATGCCTTTGGAGTTATGGACGATGACGGCCGATGTAGGAGAAACCTTTGTGAACTACACCTTATGTAAAGACGTAAGGGGTGCGGCGAAGGCGGGGGTATTCGACTTAGGTATTGATTCAGAAGAAGAAGACAGATTCATTTCCGAACTTGAACGTAGACTGAAAGCATTTGACGACAAAGAAACATATATAGCTGTGAAAACGCTAGTTAAAACCCACAAGAAAACAGTAGCAAAAACACTTGAATACATGGAAAAGGAAGGGGAACAACCATGAGAACAGTACAGATTTTTGAAAAAGGGGAACGTGTAGGAATCGAAATGGTGATAAACCAAGTAGCTCTTGAAGGCGGGGAAGTTAAGTACACATTGAAAGACCCACGTTCGCAGAAAGATTATCCGTGGATATTTGCAGACAATGAGCTGTTCGCCTTATCGGAAGAACAGAGAAAGGAGAAGAATGGGGAGAATTGAAGGCGTTGTTAAAAGCCACTCTAAACAACACGGGTACGGATTTCTTATAGATGACAAAGGAGAGATTTACTTTTTCCACAACACACAATGGGATTTACCGATACCGCCAGTAAAAGGTTTGCGTGTTGAGTTTGAACCTTACGAAACACAGAAAGGCATGAGAGCTAAAGACATAGGGAGAATTTACAGAAAAAAGGAGAAGTGACAATGGCTAACGAAGTAGCTATAAAAGAAAAAGGAATAGCGACGTATTTAGCTATACCCGAAGTAAGAGAATCCATCGTGAACGTACTAGGCAAAGACCATGTAGATTCATTTGTATCTGATGTAGTGGCTTGTGTGCAGAATAATGATACGCTGGCCAGTTGCACAAATAAATCTATTTTCTCGGCGGCGCTTTTAAGTAAGTCAATTAACTTGCCGCTGACTCCACAGTTAGGGTACGCGTACCTTGTACCTTTCGATAATAAACACCAGGTAAACGGAAAAACTGAATACGTTAAAGAAGCTGTATTTCAAATGGGTTGGAAAGGTTACGTTCAGTTAGCGCTTCGTTCAAATAACTTCCGCAAGATTATTGCGACAGATGTTAGAAAGGGCGAAGTACAAGGATATAACCCTTTTGAAGACCAGTACGAAATCAAACCAGTTGACTTTGAAAAGCGTATGGCAAAAGACGACAAAGGGAATTATCTGATTCCTGTTATCGGCTATTACGCAAAGCTAGAAATGGTAAACGGCTTCACAAAAGAAATGTATATGTCACACGAGGAAATGCTTGATTACGCTAAGAAATATTCAAAAGCATACCGCCGTGACATAGATAAGCACACGTCACATTCATTCTGGACTACCAAGTTTGCAGATATGGCCAAGAAGACAATGTTGAGACAGTTGCTTGGCAAATATGGACTTCTGACTGTTGAGCTTGAAAAGGCGTATACACACGATATGGCTATCGAGCGAGAAGACGGAACGTTGGACTACATAGACAACAAGCCCGACGATACTGAACCAGTCGTAAATCCGTTCAAGGAAGTTGTAGATGCAGAGGTTGTAGAGATTCCCAATGAAATCTCAAAAGAAGCAGACGAGGTATTCAAATGATATACGAGACTAAAGAGATAAAAGCATTAGTAAAAAAAGGCAAATTGCCGCAAATAACCGAAGAAAACTATCACTCACTTGAAATGGATAACGCTTATATGTCGTTCCATACGTGGGCTTCATTCCACGGGACGTTAGGTGTTCCAGCGTGCGAAGCAAGAGCGATAGCAGAATTAAGTGGCGAGTATGCAGAAGATAAAACAAGCGACGCGTTCCTGTTAGGTGGTTACGTTGATGCGGCTCTGGTAGGCGGCGAAGGCGAGCTTGATAAATACAGGGAAGACCATCCCGAAATGTTTCTAAAAACAGGCGCGGATAAGGGCAAGCTTCAAAAAAAATTCGCTATCGGTGACAAAATGATAGAGCGATGCCGACAAGACGAGTTGTTCATGGATTCTGTATCTGGAGAACACCAGGCGATTCTTGTTTGTATGATATGCGGCGTTCCCTTTAAGTGCAAGATAGACAGCCTTGTAAGAGGTAAGGCCCTGGTTGACCTTAAAACAACAAGGGAAATGCACAAACAATTCTATATTCCCGACTTCGGACACGTAGACTTCATAAGTTATTACGGCTACGTTTACCAGCTTGCGCTTTACAGAGAAGCGGTCAAGACGTTGTTTGACGAGACGTTGCCATGCTTCATAGCGGCTGTATCAAAGTCCGAGTTTCCCGAAATCAAATTAGTTCATATTGACGATGTTTCACTGTATGACGCGTGGACGGAGATTAAGAACAGCTTTGAGAACGGTTCAGTTGTTAGCGTCTGGAGACAAGAGATAGAGCCTATTAGATGTAACAAGCCCGACTGTCACTATTGCGTGACCACTGAGGTCTTAACTGAGCCTATCAACTATAAAGACTTAATTATGATGTGAGGTCAATATGATAACTAACTATACCGATTATTGCATTATTTGTGGAAAACCCGCCGAGGAACACCACGTTTTCAAGGGCATTAAACAAAAAAGTCTTTGCGATGCCGATGAACTAACCTTGCCGCTCTGTTATGAGCATCATCGGACAGGCAAAATCAGCGCTCATCTTTGCAAAGAAATGAATGTACTTTGCCAAATTATCGGTCAATTAGCATACGAACGTGATAAATGCGCGGAAGGGCTTACCAAGGATGCGGCACGAGAGAGCTTCCGTTTGAGGTATGGCAAATCCTATTTATAAGAAGGGGGGCAAAATGAAAGTTTTAGTAGCGTGCGAGGAATCGCAAGAAGTTTGTAAGGCGTTTAGAGATAAAGGACATACGGCGTTTAGCTGTGACATCATGGACTGTTCGGGTCATCACCCAGAATGGCATATAAGGCAAGATGTGCTGAAAATTCTAGGGGGGGGCGGATTCCGGACAATGGACGGCATGAATCATTATGTTTCGTCATGGGATATGATAATCGGCTTTCCGCCTTGCACACATTTAGCCGTAAGCGGGGCGGCATGGTTTGAAAAGAAGCGAGCGGATGGAAGGCAGAAAGAGGGCATAGAGTTTTTTGCAAAATTCCTTAACGCCGAGTGCGAAAAGGTAGTTATTGAAAACCCTGTTGGAATCATTAGCGGGGACTACATACCGAAATGGTTTCCCGACTTGGCAGAGAAATATGATTTACCACAAAAGCCAACGCAGATAATTCACCCGTGGATGTTTGGCGACAACTATTCCAAATCAACTTGTCTTTGGATAAAGGGCGTAAAGCCGTTAGTGCCTTTAGTTAAGGAACAGCCAGAGCTTGAATGGTTTGAATGGGTGGATAGCAAGACGGGCAAGAAAAAGCGCCAACCAAAATGGTTTGCAGATGCTTGGCATTTGCCCGCAGACGAAAGGGCAAGAGTTAGAAGCAAGACATTTCCAGGAATCGCCAAGGCAATGGCGGAACAATGGGGATAGGTAACTCGGCCGCAAGGCCATAACAAGTGCTTGGAATTGTATCACAGCAACCAAAAGCCATGATTAGCCCCCGAAAGGGGGCGGAAAGGGGGACTGGGTGATTAAGAAAGACCGATTACCCAAGATAACAATAAGGGGCAAGTATCACGGCGAACGAACACTACCTTCTCTAAACGATTATTTGAATGAAATAGGCAAAAATCCAAAGGCGGGCGGCAGATTCAAGGCTGAATATGAAAAAGTCTGTATTTCGGCCATTAGGCGTTGTTTGAAGGGGTGGAAAGTAACTAATCCGCCAGTGGTATTACATTACAGATTCTTTGAGAGTAGCAAGGGAAAGCGTCGAGACGTGTCAAACATATTCAGTCTATGCGCTAAATTCTTCGAGGATGCGTTACAACAATGCGGCACTATTCCAAACGATAATCCCGATTATATATCAAACTTCACAACTGAATTTAGTTGGATAGACCCCAAAGACGAGCCATATATCGAAGTTGAGATAGAGGAAAGGGGAAAGTAAATGTTTGAGCAGAGCTTACTTGAAGGGGAGAGCGGCGAACACGTCATCTGGAATCTTCTAATGAAGTCAAAAGACGTGCGGAGTGTCGTTGATGTAAGACAAGATAGAAATTTTCAAGAAATGGATATCGACTTTCTTGTTGAAAACGGAGAACGACAGTTTACACCCATTGAAGTAAAGACGGATTTTAAGGCGCAAGATACAGGAAACATAGTCTACGAGATATCCACAAGCGGACACCTGGGATGCTTTGAAAAGACAAAGGCAAGATACATTTACTACTACGTTCCAGGTGATAAGACGGCCTACATGATAGACGTTAAGGCTATGAGGACATACATACACGAAGTACGACCCGAAGAAAAGCAAATGGGTGATAAGTCAACTGGCTTCCTGTTACCGATACGCGACTTGATAGACGCAAAAGTAATTAAAAGAGTACACAAAGGAGTTATGTAGTGGACGGATTCTTGAAGTTATATAACAAGATGCTCGACTGGGAGTGGTACGACGACATAAACACAAAAGTCGTGTTCCTACATTGTTTGTTAAGAGCCAACTGGAAAGCTGGGTCGTGGCATGGAATTAAATATGAGCCAGGACAATTTATCACAAGCCTTCCAAACCTAGCAACGGAGACACATTTGACGGTTAGGCAAGTGAGGACAGCACTAGAACACCTAAAATCGACAGGCGAAGTGACAGACTTTCGACAAGCGAATTGCCGCGTAATTACAGTAAATAACTGGAATCAGTATCAAGGCTATGACAGACCTAATGACAGACCAGCGACAGACCAGCGACAGACTTGTGACAGACCAGCGACAGCAGATAAAGACTATATAGATATAAAGACTATAAAGACTAATAATAAGAGGTTCGTTAAACCAACCGTTGATGAAATCCGAAACTATTGCCTTGAACGTCACAACGGGATAGATGCACAACAGTTCTTTGACTACTACGAAAGTAAAGGCTGGATGATAGGCAAGAATCATATGAAGGACTGGAAGGCAAGCGTAAGGACTTGGGAGAACCGAAGGAAAGGAGAAGTGAATGGAAGCGTGGGAACAGTACCTAGAGACGATGAAGAACAGCGTAACAGGGAACTTGACGAATACATCAGAAGACAAAAGGCTGGAGAGTTCGACAACGAAGACGCAGAATTACGAGCCATCCTCGGATAGATGCCCGATATGTAATGGTTCTGGCTGGGAGCTTTACGTTGACGATAGCGGTAATGAATACGCAAGAGAGTGTCAATGCGGCATAAGACAGAAAGAGATAAATGCTAACCGCTTGAAGTTCGCATCAATTCCAGAGACATATAAGGGCGTAATGCTAAAGGATATGCGGCTGAGCTTTTATACCAAGCAAGAGAGTAAGGACGTTATAAAGGCCGCGATAAGCTTGATTAAGTGGTACTTAGATAACCTTGATAAAAACGTAGTAGACGGAAAAGGGATTTACTTTTGGAGCGATACTAAAGGTTCTGGAAAAACGATGATAGCAACCGCCCTGGCCAATGAGCTTATAAACAACCATAAGAAAATGGTTAAGTTTGCCACTAGCATAGATATCCTCGATGAAATCAAAGCCACGTTTGCCCCTCATAGCGAAGTAACTGAGAGCAAACTTCTAAGCGACTTGATAAATACAGACTTCCTCGTGATAGATGACTTCGGAACAGAGAGAGCGACGGACTGGGCGGGTGAAAAGTTTTATCAGATAGTCAATAACCGCTACATCAACAAGAAGGTCACGTTTTTTACCAGCAACTTTAACCTAAAGACGCTGAAATACGACGACAGAATATCTAACAGGATTAAAGAACGCTCGTACCTGGTTCATTTTCCAGAGGAAAGTGTAAGGGAGTATAAGGCGAGAACGGAGAATAGGAGCATTGAATGAAAAGAGAAATAACAACCATTACGTTTGGAAGCTGGCTTAAAGAAAAGCGAAGGGCGGCCAAGAAGAAACAATACGATTTAGCCAAAGAGATACCAATAAACAAGAACACACTGAGTAGATATGAAACAGGGGATAAGCTTCCGACGCTTGATATTGCAGAACGCATATGTGAGCTTTTCGGAGCAGAAATAATCATAAGGGAGAAAGGAATTGAAGGGGACGAATGAACAAAAGGCAGAACAGAACTATACGCCAAGACCACCAAGAGTACATGAACTAGGCGGTGGCATTTATTACAAGTGTTACTGGATAAATTGCGATGAAGACATAAACAAGTGGTATAACTTCTGTCCTAAGTGCGGGCAGAGAATCTATTGGGAAGGTGGAGAGTATGAAGATTAACAAGATAGGGATTCTATTAGCGGCTGTACTGACCGCGAAGATAGGAACGATTCAGTATGACGGGCATAAGGAAACCTGGTACAACCTGGATATGTCACGAGTAGTAAGACAAACAGATGAAGCAACAGGGTTTACGGATATGTATAACGTCAGAGAAGACGGAGTTAAGTGCTACGGGCCGTTTGTGATAGTGGCCGCAGACTTGAATGTTCATCCGAGATACAGCTTTGTTGATACAAGTTTGGGTATGGGAGTGGTTTTAGATAGCCACACAACAGACAGCGAAACCATTGATATCGCTACAACATGGGGGAAAGGCGGCAAAGAATGAGCATATTAAACGATTACAGGAGATATAGCGACAACGAAGACGAGTACATGAGCTGGAGACAAGAAGTTGAATACGAGTACAGAAAGCAAGAATATCAAGACAGAGAAAGGGAGTATGAGTATGAGCGAGATTACGATTCCGAGAGATAGGCTGAACGACTGTATAGAGCGTATATGTGAAGACTATTGTACGTGGCCTAATCTATGCGAGACACAGGAAAGGCTGAAAGCGCATTGTGACGAGTGTCCATTAAACAATATATTGCTTGATGAATACTGGGAAGAAGGTGCGAAATGAGGCGTTGTTATTACTGCGGATGCAAGAAGTACGATGATGCAATCCTTTGCGAGAAATGTGCGAAAGAGTTAGAGGAGAGGTTAAAGGAGAAGAAGAATGACAAGAGAAGAAATAATCGAGGGATTGAAACTACTTGAAGATAATATGGTTCACTTTGATGAATTACAGAATGATGAGGGCGAGTGGATAGACGTTCACGAATTGCTTTTTGAAGCAATACAGGCACTATCGCAAGAGCCGTGTGATGATGCGATAAGCCGTGAAGATGCGATAGGGGCAATATACAAAGCAAATGATGACGGGTTTTTGTTTGACAGAGTATTAAACAAAATAAAAGCCTTACCATCCGTCACGCCAAAGCCGATAGAGTGCGAAGATGCGATAAGCCGTGAAGAAGTGTTAGAACAAGCGTGGACATTAGAATATCCTGATAGTTCAATCGAGGAAGTTGTTAGTGTAAGGGATATTGAACAGTTGCCGCCCGTCACACCGAGCAGACACGAACACGATTGTTCAACTTGTATATATCAAGAAGAACGAGATAGCGGTGAATGTTATGAGTGTGTTAAGGGTATTCAAGATTGGTATAAGCGAGAGCCGAGCAGACGTAAGGGCAAGGATATGACAAATGACAGTGCAATAAGAGTATTAGAAAGAGAAGCGTACTTAAAGTGTGAACATGATAAAGAAGCCTATAAAATGGCAATATCTGCACTTAAAAGGGAGCGTAAGGGGCATTGGATAATCATAGATGATTGTGAAAAATTTATTGCGAAGTGTTCCGAGTGCGGTCGAATAGAGGATAGTCGGATGATAAGCAAGTATCCGTATTGTCATTGCGGTGCAAGAATGGTTGAGCCACAGGAAAGTGAGGAATAAATATGGCAGATATAGATTAGGTATCGTTGAAAGAGCAGATACAGTACTTGAAGCAACAAAGGAGAGTAGCGATGCAGATAGTAATTGAGATAGATGATGATAATTATGCAACGATTCAAGAAGAATACAAAGAAGAATCAATGAGAGAAAATGGCGAAATAAGTAATGAAACTGTGAATATAATACTTGATGCGTTCTATAAAGGTACAGTATTACCCAAGCATGGGCGGTTAGCCGATTTAGATGCCGCATTGAAGTGTGTCGATGATGATAGTTTAGAGCCTTGCGATGCAAAGTGGCAAGCAATACGGCTATTTGATTGGGCAATGAGTAAGCGTGTTGTACTTGAAGCGTGGGGGAATGAGGAATGACAAGAGAAGAAGCGGAAGAATACGCAAAGAATATGACATATCGTGATGCGGTCTATAATGCTTTACAGGGTAAGTGCATACCATACCGCAAGGCAACACTTATAAAATTGTATGAATTGCTTGATATGGTTGAGCCACAGGAAAGTGAGGATAAGGAATGAGTTGGGGAATAAGCGAAAATGCAAGTAAAGAAGAAAAGTTAAAAGCCGAAGTGAATGATTATCTTCACGGTTTAAATGCGGTAGGAAAGATAGATTATATTGGTTATAGCGAATTATACGATGCGTGTATGCCTATTCTTGAAGAATGTTATAACCGAATGGAAGAAGAACGAAAAGCAGAAAGTGAGGATAAGGAATGAAACTGATAATTGATATACCCGATGATGTATATAAGAAAACCGTATTCTATCGTGAGTTCAAAGATTTGAACGATTGTGTAACAACTATTAAAGCATTAGAGAACGGCACACCTATCCCCGACAATGCGACTAATGGGGAAGTGATAAAGGCATTATTTGAGCCGAATTGGATTAGAAGAATGGATGATGTTGTCAGAGAAGAATATGAGTTTGATGCGGTTTGGTGGAATACACCATATCAGAAAGGCGGTAAGTGAATTGACGGAAGTATGGAAAGATATAAAGGGGTATGAAGGACTTTATCAAGTAAGCGATATGGGAAATGTGAAGCGAGTAGAACACGAAGATTACAGATGCC
>Ga0310696_10001209_pt1 | contig 37935 bp, 27 predicted proteins | sample AusTroGonzalo_MG_4_FD_203885 | JGI IMG/M metagenome (GOLD analysis project Ga0310696, IMG submission 203885) | Bovine rumen microbial communities from tropical cattle in Woodstock, Queensland, Australia - Gonzalo_02 (v2) (version 2) | ecosystem: Host-associated > Mammals > Digestive system >... | reverse complement strand
GTTCGCGAAGCTTCCCGAAAAGGCTTACTTCACGCCGAAGTGGGCGAGGAGCATTTTTTCGGCTTCCGCGTTCCAGAGGTTGTTGTGCTTCTTGCAGACGACGTCGAGTTCGGCGAAGAAGGGATCGCTCTTGCCGACTTCGGCGAAGTCCGCGATGGCGGTGAGCGGCATGTCGATGCCGGTGTAGATGAGCTTCTTGCCGCCCTTGATCTGGGGCAGACGCAGCGTCGTATCGATCACCGCGTCGATGCCGCCGACGTGCGTGATCATCGCCGCCGGGTTGATCTTGCCCTCTTCCATGAGCTTCAGCGATTCGCGCATGTCGTCGGTGTTGCCGCCGGAGGTGCCGACGATGTGGGTCGACGCATAGTGCACGTTGTAGAAATTGAACATCGCGCTGAACTTGGGATCGAGCGGACCCGCGAAGAAGTTCAGACACCCGTCGCGACCGAGGATCTGATCGCCCTGTTCGACGACCGGCTTGACGGGCGCCATGCAGAGCACGTCGTCGTAGCCCTTGCCGTCGGTGAGCTTCAACAACTCGGCGACGGCGTCGCCCTTGCCGGTGTTGAGGAACACGAGTTTGACGCCGTTCTTTTTCGCGTCTTCGGTCGTGTAGAGCTGCTCCGCCCGCGCGAGCCGTGCGTCGTCGATGTCGGTGACGACCAACAGCTTCGGACGGCGCGGTCCGTGGATCGCGTAGTCGATCGCGCCCAGCCCCATCGGTCCCACGCCGGCGAGGATCGCCATGTTGCCGCCTTCGACGATGCCCATCTTATGGGTGTAGACGCCGTTGGTGGTGTGGTAGAAGGCGTGGAAACCGCCGACGATGCAGCTCATCGGTTCCGCGACGCTGCCGTAGAAGAACGCTTCGCCGTTGTAGGGCAGCAGGCACTTCTGCTCCATGACCTCGTTGGGGATGATGATGTAGGTGGCGTCGCCGCCGATGTACTGGTACGAGTACCCGGGGGCGGCGAGGCTGCCCTTGTAGTTGATCGCGGGCTGGATCGAGAACTTCTCGCCCGCCTTGAACTCGTTCGCCCACTTCTTGCCGACCTCGACGATCTCGCCGCAGAACTCGTGACCGATGATCACCGGCTTCGTCGCGACGTCGTCGGGGACGCGCTTGTGTGCGGCGCCCTGTTCGGCGGCCTTGAAGCTCGACATGCAGATGCTGTCGGATACGATCTTCGCGAGGATCTCGTCGTCCTTCAGCTCGGGCAGGTCGAAGACCTCCAGGCGGAGGTCTTCCTTGCCGTACATTCTTACAGCTTTGGTTTTCATGCTTCAGATACCCAGTTTGGCGCGACGGATCTTTTCCATCTTGGTGTAGTTCATCGCCGGAGTGTAGCCCGGCAACGGCAGGATGCCTTCGTTGACGGCGTCGAGGATCCAGTTCGCCTGCGGATAGTAGAACTGCTCGAGTTCCGGGCACGGCGAGATGCTGTTCGGGGCGCCGACGACCATCGGAGGCGCGTCGAGGTAGTCGAAGCAGAACCGCGTGATGTTGCTGGCGAGATCGTTCAGGAACGAGCTGCGTTCGCAGGCGTCGCTGATGAGGACGATCCGACCGGTCTTCTTGACGGACTCGATGACCTTGTCGTAGTTGAAGGGCACGAGACTGCGGGCGTCGATGACCTCCGCCTCGAGCTTGAACTCTTCGCTCAAGCGTTTCGCCGCCTTCATCGCCGGGTACAGCGTGGCGCCGATGCTGAGGATGGTGAGGTCGCTGCCGGCGCGCTTGACGTCGGGCTCGCCGATGGGCACTTCATAGTAGCCTTCCGGCACGCCGCCCTGATGGAACTGCTCGCCGGTGTCGTAGAGCTTCTGGCTCTCGAAGAAGACCACCGGGTCGGTGCCGTTCAGCGCCGCGTTCATGAGACCCTTGGCGTCGTACGGAGTCGCCGGGAAACAGACCTTGAGCCCGGGGATGTGGGTGCAGAGACTGGTCCAGTCCTGCGCGTGCTGGGCGCCGTACTTGGCACCGACGGAGACGCGGAGCACGACCGGCATCTTCAGCACGCCCGCGGACATCGCCTGCCACTTGGACAGCTGGTTGAAGACTTCGTCGCCGGCGCAGCCGAGGAAGTCGCAGTACATGAGTTCGGGGATCGCCCGGCCGCCGCAGAGCGCGTAGCCGCACGCCGCCGCGACGATCGCGCTTTCCGAGATCGGCGCGTTGAAGAAGCGGTGATACGGGATCGCTTCGGTGACGCCGCGGTAGACGCCGTAGGCGCCGCCCCAGTCGCGGTTGTCCTCGCCGAAGGCGATCAGCGTCGGGTCGGTGTAGAACTTGTTTATGATCGCTTCGAAGAGCGCGTCGCGGGTGTTGAAGGTCACGAGCTTGGAGTATTCCTTGCCGTTCTCGTCGAAGGCGAAGCGCTTCTTGGTCTTGATCTTCTTGAGGTTCGGGTTGTCCTCGAGCTTCATCAGCACGTCGGGCTTGCGGTCGTCGAACTTTTCGACCTTCTGGTTGGACAGCATGTACTTGCGCATGGCGTCCGGCTCCTTGGCCGGGTTGATGCGCGGGCTGATGGCGTCGTCGATGGCGAGCTTCATGATGCGGGTGATGCGCGCCTTGATGTCTTCGTTGAACTCGTCGAACTTGCCGTCGGCCTCGACCTTGTTCTTGACCAGCTTGTCGCGGAACGCCTGGATCGCGTCCTGCGCTCTCCACGCCTCGATCTCCTCGGGGGTGCGGTAGCTGGAGCTGTCGGTCGCGCTGTGGCCGACGTAGCGGTAGGTCATGGTCTCGAGCAGGACCGGGCCCTGCTTCTTCTCGATGATCTCGCGCTTGCGCTTGAAGGCGTCGATGACGGCCAGCGGATTGTAGCCGTCGACGCGCTCGGCGTGCAGAGCGTCCGGACGGACGCCGGAACCGATCCGCGCCGCGATCTCGTAGGCCATCGTCTCGCCGCGAGTCTGGCCGCCCATGCCGTAGCCGTTGTTGATGCAGTGGAAAATGAGCGGCAGGCCGCCCTTGAAATCCTTTTCCCACAGCTGGAAGTACTGGTCCATCGACGCGAAGTTCAGCGCCTCCCAGACCGGACCGCGGCCCATCGAGCCGTCGCCGACGTTGCAGACGACGAGGCCGGGCTTGCGGTTGACCTTCTTGAAGAGCGCCGCGCCCGCCGAGATGCCCGCCGAGCCGCCGACGATCGCGTTGTTGGGATAGATGCCGAAGGGCAGGAAGAAGACGTGCATCGAGTTGCCCAGACCGCGGGTGAAGCCGTTTTCGCGGCCGAAGAGCTCCGCCATGAAGCCGTAGAGCAGAAAGTCGATCGCGAGGTCGCGGATCTTGCCGGACTTGTTCTGCTTCTCGACCACTTTCAGCAGCGCGCCGTCGTAGAACTCCTTCATGATCTTTTCGAGTTCCTTCTCGGGCAGGTTGCGGATGGCGTTGAAGCCCTTGGCCAGCACTTCGCCGTGGCTGCGGTGGCTGCCGAAGATCACGTCGTCATGAGTCAGCGTGTAGGCCATGCCGACCGCCTGGGCCTCCTGACCGGTGTAGAGGTGCGCCGGGCCGGTGTAGAGGTAGTCGACGCCGTTGTAGTGCTTCGCGGTGCGGACGCTGAAAAGCATCGTCTCGAACTCGCGGATGTACTGCATGTCCTGATAGATGCCGATCAGGTTCGCCTTGGTGAAGAGCTTCTTTTCTTCGGCGAAGGTCTTCTTGTACTGGTTCAGCTGGATCTCGCCCAGTTTCACCACGCCGGGTTTGCGGACCTGTTTCGGGTCGATGAATTGACACTTAGGCATTTTCTGTTCCTTACCTTTATGTTTTTATGGGTTTGGTATATGTCGTTCAGATCTGGCCGAGCACCGCTTCGCGGAAGACTTCGCCCACCGTCGGGTGCGGGAAGACCACCTTGGAGAGGCTCTTGCAGTTCATCTTCTTCTCGACCGCGATCGCGAGCCCGAAGATGATCTCGCTCGACGGATTGCCGATCGCGCAGGCGCCGATGATCGTGCCGTCGGCGTCGAGGATCACCTTGACGAAGCCCTCGCCGCCCTCGTTCTCGGCGATGTACCGGCCCGAGAAGGCCAGCGGCAGCTTTATGACCTTGGCCTTGATGCCCTTGGCCTTGGCCGTTTCCTCGGTCTCGCCGACGCTGGAAACTTCGGGGTTGGTGTAGATGACGGCGGGGATGGCCGAATAGCTCATGCGGTCCTTTTCGCCCGCGATCACGTTGACCGCCACTTCGCCCTCGCGGTACGCGGTGTGGGCGAGCATCGACTTGCCGTTGACGTCGCCGATGGCGAAGACGCCCGGCACGTTGGTCTTCATTTCGTCGTCGGTCGGGACCGCGCCGCGCTCGGTGTTGACGCCGATCGATTCGAGGTTGAGGCCCATGGTGTTGGCCCGGCGGCCGATCGCCACGAGGATCTTGTCGGCCTTGAGCGTGCTCTTCTTGCCCTGCGCGTCCTCGACTTCGAGGCTCGTGCCCTTGACCGCCGTCGCCTTGGTGCCGAGCATGAACTTCACGCCGCGCTTGGCGTAGATGTTCTGCACCATCTTGGACATGTCGATGTCGGTCGGGCCGCCGATGCGGTCGAGCATTTCGACCACCGTCACGTCGGTGCCGATCGAGTTGAAGTAGCTCGCCATTTCGAGGCCGATCACGCCGCCGCCGAGGACGATCAGCTTCTTCGGGGCCTTGGTGAGCGCGAGGACTTCGCGGTTGGTCACCGCGTCGCCCGAAGCGACCGCTTCCTTGAGCCCGGGGATCGGCGGGACCGCCGCCACCGAACCGGAGGCGATGATCAGCTTCTTGCCCTCGTAACGCTCGCCGCCCGCCTCGACCACGAAGCCGTTGTCGCTCTTGCCCGCGACCTTCGCCGCCGCCTTGACGACCGTGACCTTGGCGCCCTTCATCTGCATCGCGACGCCCGAAACGAGCATCTTGACGACCTTGTCCTTGCGGGCGATCACCGCCGCGTGGTCGATGGAGGCCTTTTCGCTCTTGACGCCGTAGTGCTCCGCGCCGCCCTTGGCGTAGTCGTAGAGCTTGGCCGAGTAGAGCAGCGTCTTGGTCGGGACGCAGCCCTCGTTGAGGCAGGTGCCGCCGAGGGAGCGCTCCTCGAAGAGCGCGACCGAAAGTTTCTTGTGACCGGCGCGTTCCGCCGCGCGGTATCCGGCGGGGCCGCCGCCGATGATGAGTACGTCGTAAACCATATCACTATTCCTTTATGTTGGATCACATGGCCATCAGGAACTCGATGTTCTCAAGCCGTTCGGCGAGCGTCTTGAGGAACTTCGCCGCCGGAGCGCCGTCCACCACGCGGTGGTCGAAGGTCAGCGACAGCCCCATCGCCTGATAGAATTCGACTTCGCCGTCGGCCGTTTCGCGCGGACGCAGCGTCAGTCCGCAGACGCCCAGGATCGCCGTCTGCGGCGGGTTGATGATCGGGGTGAAGCTCTCGACGCCCTGCGCGCCGAGGTTGCTCACGGTGAAGCTGCCGCCCGCCAGTTCGGCCGGGGTGATCGCGCCGTCCTTGCAGGCCGCCGCCTTCGCCTTGACCCACTTGGAAATGTCGCGCAGCGACATCTTGTCGGCATCGTGCATCACCGGCACGAAGAGCCCGCGCGGAGTGTCCACCGCGCAGCCGAGCTGCGCGTGGGCGAAGCGGCGCATCGTCTTGCCGTCGAGGAAGTTCGCGTTGATGTCCGGGAACTCGGGCAGCGTGCGCGCCACGGCGAGCAGAATGAAATCGTTGATGGTGACCTTTTCGAGGCCGTAGCCCTCGCTGGCCTTCATCCGCTTGCGGAGCTCGACGATCGCCGTCGCGTCGAAGGTGCGGTTCAGCGTCAGCTGCGCCATCGTGGCAAGCGAGCTGTGCATGTTCTCGGCGATGACCTTGCGGATGCGGGTGATCGGCTGATCCTCGTAGGCCGCCGCCGGAGCCGCCGGAGCCGCCGCCGGAGCGGGCGCCGCCGCTTCGGCCTTCGGAGCCGCCGCCGCGCCGTTCGCCGCGAGCGCCTTCACGTCGCGCTCGATGATCCGCCCCTCGGGGCCGGTCGGAGTCGCCTGCGCGACGTCGACGCCGAGGTCCGCCGCGAGGTTCTTCGCGCGCGGCGAAGCGTTGAGATGATCGCCGGCCGCGGGAGCCGCCGCCGTCGCCGCCGGAGCCGGAGCCGCCGCCGCGGGCGCCGCCGCCGCGGGAGCCGCCGCTTCGGCCTTGGGAGCCTCGGCCTTCGGAGCTTCGGCCGCGGGAGCCGCCGCGCCCGCCGGCAGATCGAACTTCTCGCCCGGCTGACCGATCACCGCGACCGGAGTGCCGACCTTGACCTCTTCGCCCGCCGGAACGAGCTGCTTCAGCAGCGTGCCGTCGACTTCCGCGAGGCACTCGAAACTCGATTTGCCGGTCTCCTGCGAGAAAAGCGCCTGACCGACCTTCACCGCCTCGCCCTCCTGGACGAGCCACTCCGCCAACAACGCGCTCTCGTCGGATACGCCCATCTGCGGCATCTGCACAATCGTAGCCATCTTCTTTTACTTCCTTTGATTTAGGTTTTCATTTTTGCTCGTCTTGCGGCGCCTGCCTTGCCTTGCTTGTCGCGTGTGCGGTCATGCACAAAGGTGCATTCCCTTACCCGCTCCGGCGCAAAACGCGGCATCCATCCGCAATCCTTCGCAAAAATTTTAGTGATTATATGTTAGTGGTTGTTTTGACCGTTTCTGGTTACTGTCGTTTATATCAACTCGGCTTGTCGCGTGTGCGGTCATGCACAAAGGTGCATTCCCTTACCCGCTCCGGCGCAAAACGCGGCATCCATCCGCAATCCTTCGCAAAAATTTTAGTGATTATATGTTAGTGGTTGTTTTGACCGTTGTTGCGATTATATGTCAGTGGTTGTTTTTAGCGTTTTCGTAACTTACCGACCTGTCAAATAGGACTTATGGGACCTATGGGACCTATATTGACCGCAATACGGTGCATCGTACACAAACGCCGGTTTGGGTTTTAAATCACGCCCGTCCTATATGTCTTATATGTCCTATTCGTCCTATTCGCCGGTGCTTCTGTCGGTCGCCCGCGCTCGCGTCAGCGCCGTTTCAGCCCTCTTTTTGGTCCTATTCGCCGGTGCTTCTGTCGGTCGTCCGCGCTCGCGTCAGCGCCGTTTCAGCCCTCTTCTTGGTCCTATTCGCCGGAGCCTCTGTCGGTCGTCCGCGCTCGCGTCAGCGCCGTTTCAGCCCTCTTTTTCGTTCTATTCGCCGGTGTTTCTGTCGGTCGCCCGCGTTCGCGTCAGCGCCGTTTCATCTTTCATCTCTCATCATTCATCACTGATCATTTGAGGCTCTGCCTCAAATGATCTTCACTTTTCCCGCGAGGCGTTTTTTCAAGTCGGCGGGGAAGTCGTCGTCGGTCACCAGCGTGTCGATCTCGTTCAGGCGCGCGAAGGTGAACGGCATCATCGCGCCGACCTTGCTCGAATCGATCAGCATCACCGCCCGGCGCGCCCGCCGGATCACCGCGCGCTTGAGCAGTCCGTCCAGCTGGTGCCCCACCGAAAACCCCGCCGCCTCGTCGAAGCCGCTCGCGGACATGAACGCGGTGTCGATGTTGAGCTCCGCCAGCTGCGTCTCGACGTCGGGGTTGGATACCGAAATGGTGTTGCGGGCGAGCGTTCCGCCGAGCATCACCACCGAGGGGCGCGCCTTGCGGGTGGCGATCTCCAGCGCGATGTTGGGGGCGCTGGTGACGATCACCATGTTCTCGTCCGGCAGGCGGCGGGCCAGCACCATGGCGGTGGTTCCCGCGTCGATGTAGATGCCCTTGCCGGGCTCGAAAAGCGACAGCGCCTTTTCCGCCAGGCGCTGTTTGGACTGGGGGTTGCGCTGTTCGCGCTCGCTGTAGATGTCTTCGCTGAGGCCGTAGCGGCCGGGCAGGTAGCGCGCTCCGCCCCGGGTGAGGATGATGGCGCGTTCGCCGGAGAGGTAGTCGAGGTCGCGGCGAATGGTCATTTCGGACCACTTGCCGAACGCGGCGGCCAGCTCGCCGATCGAGACTTCGCCGTGCTCCTCGATGAATTTGCGGATCGCTTCGCGGCGCTCCTTCATTGCCAAACCCCGGGTGTTGGTTGATCGATCTGCATTAATATAGTCGCGCGAAGCGTGGTTTTCAAACACGGGGCTGTGAAAATATTTCAAATACTGTGACTTTCAAACACGGCAAAGCGCCGCCGCGGGCGTCCGGCGAAGGCGCGGGAGCGGAAAAAAACCGTTGCCCACTTGACTATATGGGTTTTGCAGCGTATCTTAAAAACGGTATTGTACAACCATCCGGACGGCGGAAGGGCGATCGTCCCGCGTCCGGATCCCGCAAAAGGAGGAACCGAAATGGAATGGGATACCGACGGCAAGAAGAGGGAAAACCGCAATAACGACGCGGCGGAGAAGGAGTCGACCGCCGCCGCAGGGAGCTCCCGCCGGCGCAAATTCTGGATCATGCTTCTTGCGATCGCGGTCGCCGGGGCGGTGTTCGTGGTGCTGATGCGCTATTTCTTCAACCACTCCGCCGGGTTCAAGAACCTCTTCGCGGCCTCCGGCAACGAGGCGCTCGGCGAAGCGGGCCCCGGCGCCGAGGCGGCCGCGGCGGAGCGCACCCGGATCACCGCGCTGATCTCGATGTACATCTTTTCGGTGATAACGGTGCTGCAGTTCGTCGCCCTCGCCGTGGGGGTGTACGTGGTGCAGGGCATCCGCATCAGCGCCGACAGCGCCGCGCTGAAGCTCAAGCAGCTCGAAAACGCGGAGGTCTTCTTCGACATTCCGCTTTACGTGGGATTGTTCGGCACGGTGTCGGCGTTTCTGGTGATGACCTTCTCGCCGCAGTCGAGCCGGCTGATCGCGTACAGTTCGACGCTGATCGGCATCATCTTCAGTCTGGTGCTCCGGCTGTCGCTGCAGTATCCGCTCCGCAAGAGGCTGATCGCGGTCAAGGGGAGTGACGACAAGTGAATCGGGCCATACTGATCGTCATCTGCGACTTTCTGGTCTCGGCCATGCTGTCGATGATGACCGGCATGGTGCCGGCGCACACCGGCGGGACCGCCGCCGGTCTGGACGAACAGACCACCCGGGTGCTCCTCGCCGAGATGCACGAGAACATGAGCCAGCTGGAGCGCACCCGGGAGCTGCTGCGCGAAGTCATCCGCAGAAGCGGCAGCGCCACATCGGAACAGCTGCGTCAGCTTCACGAGCTGGCCCGGCAGATCGTCGCGCTGCGCCGCGAGTCCGAGATGCTGGAAAAGGCCCGGGACCGCAAACTCGTCAAGCTCACGGCCGAGGAGCTCCACCGACGGCTGGAACAGGAACTGCGCGAGCGCAAGGTCGCCGAGATGGAACTGCTCGAAAAGCGCGGCGACCTCGCCCTCAAGGAGCTGGAGCTCAGGGAGCTGCGCAACACGGCGAAGGGCGACATGGCGGAGCAGATCCGGCGCAACGAGCGGCTGATCGCGACCAACGCCGCGCTGCAGCGCCAGAACGAAGAGACCGCCAAAGAGCTGCGCGGCATCGAAAGGGAACTGCGCGGCGCCGAGAAGAAGCTCGGCGAAACCGAAAAGGCGCTGGTCAAGACCGAGAGCGAACTCGGCTCCGCGCGCACCCGGCTCAAGGAGCGGGAGCGCGAGGTCAGAAGCTCCGTCCGGGATCTCGCCGCGCTGCGGACGCAGGTCTCCGACAAGCAGCGCGCCAACGACTCGCTGCGGATGCAGCTGCAGGCTTCCCGCAAGAAGGAGCGCGAGCAGGAAAAGGAGCTCGTCACGGCCAAGGAAAAGGAAGAGCGCGACGCCAGACGGGCCAAACAGCTTGAGATCCGGATCGCCACGCTGGAAACCGAGCTCAAGGAACAGCGCAGCGTCACCAGAAACAGCATCCGCGACCTCCAGAAGGCGCGCAAGGAGCGCGAAGAGGTCAGCTTGAAACTCAAGGCCGAAGAGACCAAGGTCAGGGAAAAGGACAACGTCATCAAGGCCGAGCAGGACGCGAAAAAGGTCGCCCTCGAACAGCTCAAGGAGGCGAACCGCAAGCTCAGCAACCGGGTGCTCCAGCGCTACGGCGAGGGCGTGGTCGAGGCCAAGCTCGACATCCGCGAGGAGCGGATACTCCGGGGCGAAATCGCGGGCGGCGGCACCTTTTATCTGCCGTACGTCGATCTGGGCGGCCGGACCTTCGTCGTCGGGCACGCGAGCCAGTTCACCGGCGACACCGAGCGCAGCTCGCTGGCCTACAAGGACGTTACGCACGCCGAACTCACCTTGTCGATCCCCGGCGCGAAGCGGTCGACGGTCAAAGTTCCCGATCCGGTGCTTCTGGCCAACGCGGACATCCGCATGGCGGCGCTTCCGGTCGGGATCAAGAGGCGCAAGCCGCTCCGGGCGCTCACCAAGGGCGAGCTCAAGGACCGCGGCGTGGAGGGGCTGTTCCTCTTCAAGGCGACCAGCCCCGGCAAGGACTTCGCGGAGCTCGCCGAAAGGTGCAGCATGAGCCTCGACGGCGAGCTTTTCGTCCGCAACAGCGGCGGGCGCGAACTGCGGGCGGAGCCGGGCGATCTGATCCTGTCGCGGGCGGGCGAGTTCGTCGGGATCGTGGCGGAGGTGGATTCCGCCCCCGGCAGCCGGAAGGGCGGCGACCGGGTGCGCGTCTTCGTCGCGCCGGACGCCAAGGTCTGGAACGACGCCAAGACGACCATCGCCTACGTGCGGCGCGACGGCGACCGGCACTACACCGAGTTCGCGAATACGGCGCGGAAGCTCCGGAACGAGCTCCGCGGCCCGAAGCGCCGCAAGCACTAGAAAAACGATACGCAAAACGGCGCGGGAGAGCTTTTTCCCCGCGCCGTTTTTTCGTATGCGCTCAGACGTTGCCGCCGTTTTTCTCGCGGCGGAGCTTGTCGTACCAGGCGATGCGTCTGGCCACTTCGCGCTCGAAGCCGCGTTCCACCGGGCGGTAGTAGCGCTGGCGCGCCATCGCGTCGGGGAAGTAGTTCTGGCCGGAGAAGCCCTCCGGGGTGTCGTGGTCGTAGACGTAGCCCTTGCCGTAGCCCTGTTCCTTCATCAATTTCGTCGGGGCGTTGAGGATGTGCGCGGGCGGCATGAGCGAGCCGTTCTCCTTCGCCGAGCGCATCGCGGACTGGAACGCCACATATGCGGAGTTGCTCTTGGGCGACGAGCCGAGGTAGATCACGAGCTCGGCGATGGCGAGTTCGCCCTCGGGCGAGCCGAGGCGGTCGTAGGCGTCCCACGCGGCGAGCGCGATCTGCAAAGCCTGCGGATCGGCGAGCCCCACGTCCTCGGAGGCGAAGCGCGTCAGCCGCCGCAAGAGATACTTGGGATCTTCGCCCCCCGCGAGGATGCGCGCCATCCAGTAGAGCGCGGCGTCGGTGTCGGAGCCGCGCAGGGACTTGTGGAGCGCGCTGATGAGGTTGTAGTGGCCTTCGCGGTCCTTGTCGTAGACGGGCGGGCGGCGCTGGACGATTTTCTGCACGCCCTCGGCGTCGAGCGTCTCGCCCTCTTTGGTGAGGTTGTAGACGCTTTCGAGCAAGTTGATGAAATACCTGCCGTCGCCGTCGGCGAGACCGCAGAGGAGCTCCTTGCCCGCTTCGTCGGCGGGGAAGGGCCGCCCCATCAGTTCCTCGGAGCGTTTCAAGAGCTCCAGCAGCGCCGGTGCGTCGAGGGGTTTCAGGACGTAGACCTTGCACCGCGACAAGAGCGCGCTGTTGAGCTCGAACGAGGGATTTTCGGTCGTCGCCCCGACGAGCACCACCGTGCCGTTTTCGACGTAGGGCAAAAATCCGTCCTGCTGGGCGCGGTTGAAGCGGTGGATCTCGTCGATGAAGAGCAGCGTGCCCATGCCCTGCAGCCGCATTTTGGTCGCCTCGTCGAAGGCCTTGCGCAGATCCGAGACGCCGGAAAAGACCGCCGACAGCGCGACGAAGCGCAAGTTGGTGGTATTGGCGAGGATGCGCGCCAGCGTGGTCTTGCCGCACCCGGGCGGGCCCCAGAGGATGAAGCTCGACAGCTTGCCCGAGTCGAGCATCCGCCGCAGCGGAGCCCCCTCGCCCAGGAGATGCTCCTGCCCGACCACGCCGTCGAGGGTGTCGGGGCGCATCCGGTCGGCCAGCGGGCGCGTTACCTGCGAACTGAACAGACTGTCATCCATGATGTCGATATATTGCGTATGCTTTTCAGTGAACCGGCACCGGTCGAACAGGACCTGCAGGACCTGCGGGACCTATATGCCCCAACATGCGTTGCATCACCCGCTTGATTGCGTCTTTTGACCAACGCCGTGTCCTATTTGTCTTATATGTCCTATGGGGCCTATTCGCTTGTGTTTCTGTCGGCGGCCCGCAGACGCGTCAGCGAAAACGCTGCTCCCGCGGGACATGCGCCGCGAATTACCGTTTTCGCCGCTCCGCGACCTTTGAACCCTTGAACCTCTAAAAAATAATTCGCCGGAAGCGTTTTTGCAAGCGCTTCCGGCGGATTTCGCTTTTTATGCGCGGCCGGGGATCAGTTGTAGGGGGTGAGGTGACCGGGGCCGCCGTTGTTTGCGCACTCGAAGTCCGGCGAAGCGTAGTAGTAGAGCGAGACGCTTTTGTGCGTGCCGCCGCTGATGTAGGTCTGGTAGAATTTCTTCATGTCGTCGGCGGTGCTCGATTCGACGCTGCCGCCGATGGTGTAGACATTGCCGCGGCCGTTGTGCGCGGTGTGGAAGCGCGAGTAAGCAGTGCCGCCCTGACTGAAGTCGCTGGCGCCGGAAGTGGCGTACAGATGGCAGTACTGCGTGCCGTTCTGGTAGCTCTTGCCGTCGGCGAACCACACCCGTCTGGTCGTGGAGAGGTTTTCCTCGGTCGGCTTGGAGTCGGTGGTCTTGAAGAAGCCCTGCGAATAACCCGGGTCGCCGAAGTGGATGCCGGGGCGCTTGTCCGCATTTGCGCTGGTGCTGCCGGTGTTGTTGTTGTAGATCGTCGCGTAGGTCTGCAGGTTCGTGCTGCCCCAATTGTTGCTGTCGATCTTTTTCTGCGGCAGCGAGGGGCAGCTCATCCACTCCGCGCCCTTGCCGGCGCCGGATCCGACGACCAGCGACTTGTAGTTTTCCTGATAAACGCCGGGAATGTATTTGGAGTAGCAGAGACGGTTCACCCAGTTGCCGTGGGCGTATTTCGCGTTTTCCGTGAAGAAGGGCGTCGCGTTATACGCCGGCCAGAAGTTGCGGTGGTCGTTGATGTAGAGGTTGCCGACCGTACCCAGCTGCTTCAAGTTGTTGACGCAGCTCGTTCCCTGCGCCCGGGCGCGCGCCGACTGCAGTGCGGGCAGCAGGATCGCCGCCAGGATGGCGATGATCGCGATGACGACCAAGAGTTCGATCAGAGTGAAATGTTTCTTCATGTGCCTTCCCCCCATTCGTTGTTCGTTCGACCGGAATGCAGACAATGTACATATTATGACATGTTTTTCGGCATTTGTCAACCCCGGACGGACGGATTTTTGCATCGAAAAACGGCTTTTCGGCGGCAAAATAATCAAAAAATGTAAAATAAAATCATTTTGAACATTTGCATATGAGGCGGGCGGAATTATATTTTTCACACGCGAAGCAGCGGGGATACGCTGGCGCGTATGCGGGCCGCCGCGAGAAATACGGGCGAATAGGACCTATAGGACATATAAAACATATAGGACGGGCGTGGTTTGGTCGGTACACCGGCGCGCGGCAAAACGCAAGGCGGGGGGTAACCTGGGTCCCATAAGTCCTATAGGTCCTATTGAGACGGCGGGCCGTAACGACCGGCCTTTTTAAACGACACAACTGCGGGTACATCGACGATGAAATGGTTCGAGACATTCGTTTCCAATACGCTCGGGGGGACGGGCAACCAGCTCTTCCTCCGGTGGGAGGACGTCCGGGCGCGGCGGGGCAGAGTCTACTACAAGGTCTTTGCGGGCGGCAAGTTCCGCTATTCGCTCTTGTTTTCCAATCTCGTCGACGGCACCTACAAGGCCGAGTACGGCAGCATCCGCAACCACGTCTGCGGCGAGTGGGAGATCCTTTCCGCCGCGGTCGGCGTCTGCAAGGCGACATCCGCGGAGACGGCGGGCGAGGTCGACGCCTTCGTGCCGCTCGCCTTCGGCGGTTCGCGCCGCAAGGTCGTCGCCCCGGGGGAGTTCTTCACGACCGATCCGGTGGAGCTCGCCCCGGAAAAGGGCGAATTCTTGTGCGTCGAGATCGAGTTCCGCGGCGGCGAGACGCCGTATCATCTGGAGTCGATCGTGCCGACCTTTCTGTACGAAAACGGCGCGTGGGTGCCCGACAAGCGGGTGCCCGTCCCGGGGATGGTCGGCTGCGACCGCCGCGTTTCCGCCCGGATCGTTTATTTCGGCGACTCGATCACGCAGGGGATCGGCACGCCCCCCAACGCCTACACCCATTGGTGCGCGCTCGTCGCCGACGCGCTGGGCGAGGCGTATTCGCACTGGAACCTCGGCATCGGCTACGGCCGGTGTCAGGACGCCGCGAGCGACGGGGCGTGGATGTTCAAGGCGAAGCACGCGGACGCGGCGGTCGTCACCTTCGGCAGCAACGACGTCGGGCGCGGGCGGAGCGTCGCGGAAATGAAGCGGGACTTCACCCGCGTGGTCGAACTGCTCCACGGCGCGGGGGTGAAGGTCTTTCTGCAGACTTTGCCGCCCTTCGACTGGAAGGACGAATACCTCGAACGCTGGCAGGCGGTCAACGCGTTTTTGAAGGACGAGCTCGCGCGGGATGCGGAGGGGTTCTTCGACGTCGCCCCGCTGCTCACGGACGCGGCGCGGGGCGCCGGGATGTCCAGGTACGGCAAGCACCCGGACGAGACCGGCTGCCGCCTCTGGGCCGACGCGCTGATCCCGGGGATGAAGGAATTTTTGAAACGGCTTTGACTCAACTCTTCAAAGGATTTACAGAGAGGAAAATCATGAGGATCATCGAATTCGAAAAGGTTGCGGCGGCCGCCGAGGAAATGTGCGGGCGCGCCGCGTGCGACCTGCCGCCGGACGTGCTGAAGCGGATCGCCGAGTGCGCCGAAAAGGAGACGACTCCGCACGGCAGGGAGTTCTTCCGCCAGTACCTCGAAAACGCCGCCATCGCCGCGCGCGAAAGGCTGCCGCTCTGCCAGGATACGGGCTTTGCGGTGTGGTTCGTCGAGTACGGCACCGGCCTCGCCTTCGACAAGGGCGACATTTACGAGGCGCTGACCGAGGGCACGCGGCGGGGCTACAAGCGCTTTTACCTGCGCAAGTCGATTTTGAAGGATCCGGTCTTCGACCGCTCCAACACCTTCGACAACACACCGCCCGTGATACATCTGCGGCTCGTCCCCGGGGACAAGCTGAAGCTCGTGCTCGCCCCCAAGGGCGGCGGCTCCGAGAACATGAGCGGGCTCAAGATGCTCCGCCCCGCGGACGGCAAGGAGGGCGTCGTGAAGTTCATCGTCGACACGGTCAGGAACGCGGGCGGCAACCCCTGCCCGCCGACGGTGGTGGGCGTGGGCCTCGGCGGCACGATGGAGTACTGCGCGTACCTCGCCAAGAAGGCGCTGCTGCGTCCGCTCGGGGAGCGCAACGCCGATCCGCGCTACGCCGCCTTCGAGGAGGAGCTGCTGGCGCTTCTCAACGCGACCGGAGTCGGCCCGCAGGGCCTCGGCGGCAGCGTGAGCTGCCTCGACGTCCACATCGAGGCGCACCCCTGCCATCTGGCGAGCCTGCCCGTCGCCGTCAATCTGAACTGCCACGCCGCGCGCCACGCCGAAGCGGTGCTTTGAGGAGGATTTGGACCATGAAGAAACTCGTCACCCCGCTCACCGAAGCCGTCGTCCGCGACCTCCGGGCCGGCGACGCCGTCGCCGTTTCGGGAGTCATCTACACCGGGCGCGACGCCGCGCACAAGAAGCTGCTCGCCATGCTCGACAAGGGGGAAAAGCTCCCTGCCGACCTCAAGGATCAGATCATCTACTTCGTCGGGCCGTGCCCGGCGCCTCCGGGGCGTCCGATCGGCAGCGCCGGACCGACCACCAGCTACCGCATGGATCCCTACTCGCCGTCGCTGATCGCACAGACGGGACTGCGCGGCATGATCGGCAAGGGGAACCGGTCGAAGGAGGTCGTCGAGGCGATGAAGAAGTACGGCGTCGTCTACTTCGCCGCCACCGGCGGGGCCGGCGCGCTGATCGCCCAGCGGATCCGCAAATGCGACCTCGTCGCGTTTCCGGAGCTCGGCCCCGAAGCGGTCTACCGCCTCGAAGTCGAGGATTTCCCCGCCGTAGTCGCCATCGACAGCGAGGGCAACTCGCTCTACGACAAGAAGTAGCTCTTCACCCGAAGAGCGAGGCGATCTCGGCGGCGCCGATGTTTCGGAAGTAGTCGTCGAGCTTCACGCCGGCGAGGCGTTCCGCCACGGCGTCGATCCGGAACGGCGTTCCGGTCAGCATTTCCGCCAGCTCCTCGACCGGGGCGTCGCCGAAGAAGTCGCCGTGGAAGCGCAGCGCGCCGATCCGGTTGTCCTCGATGCGGACGGAAACTTCGACCGTGCCGCCGTCGAAGCGCTTTTTGTTGCGGAAGTCGTAGGGGTACGGGCTGCCGTAGTTCCATTCGCGCTTCCGGTAGCGTTCGTCGGCGAGTTTTCGGGCGCGCTCCGCGAAGCCCTCCGGGAGCGGCGAAGGTGCTTTCACCCCCGTCTCCGCCGCGAGCGCGTTGATCAGCTTTTCGCGGAACGTTTCGATGCTCCACGCCGGGAAGAGCTCGCGCAGGTTCATCACGCGCGCCCGGACCGACGCCACCCCCTTGGCGCGGATCTTTTCCGGATCGGGGTTGAGCACGCGCCCGAGCACGCTCAGATCGACGTCGAAGAGCAGCGTGCCGTGGAAGAGCGTGCGCTCGCGGAGCACCCGGCGGGCGCTGCCGGAAACCTTCCGCCCGGCGACGACGATGTCGTTGCGCCCCGAGAACTCCGCCGGGATCCCCAGTCTGTGCAGCGCCGCGACCACCGCGCGGGCGCTTTCGGCGAAGCTCTCGCGGTCGGTGAACCGCCCCGCGCGCGCGACGGTGTAGTTGAAGTTGCCGAGGTCGTGGTAGACCGCGCCGCCGCCGGTGGTGCGCCGCACGACCGGGACGCCGAGCTCGCGCACCGCCTCCGGATCGATCTCGGCGAGGGTGTTCTGGTTGCGGCCGACGATCACCGAGGGGCCGTTGCGCCAGAGCATCAGAAACTCGCGGTCGTACTCCGAGGCGAGCAGTTCCTCCAGCGCCAGATTGTACGCCGGATCGTGCGAATCGTTGATGAAGAACTCCATTGAAGCCGCCTTTGGTGCGAACAAAAAAAATCCGGGGTGGGAAAACGCACCCCGGAATGCGATCGCAAGCTCAGATCATTCCTTGAAATTCTGGGCGTGAGAAGCGATGTTGTCCTTGTCGACGAGGATGTAGCGCTTGTCGAACGCTTCCTTGTCGTCCTTTTCGACCTTCTCGCTGGACTTCGGCGGATTCGCCTGTCCGATGACGATGCCGATGATCTTGCCGCTGTCGATGTCGCGCTTGATCTGCGCAACGCTGGCGGCGCCCGACTCGAAGAGGAAGTACGACGCCTTGCCGGTGTTCAGCCGCCGGTAATCCTGGGGCAGCGTGCTGCCGTAGAAGACGATGAGCTCGGCATCCTTGTGCTCCTTGAGCGCGTCTTCGACGTCCCTCAGGGGCACGCCTTCGCCGGCGCCGCCGTCGGGGTTCTCTCTGAGTTCGACTTCGGTCACTTCGCCGTAGTTCTTCTTGAACGCTTCGAGGAAGGCCTTGCCGAGCTTGGTGTCCTTGATCCCGAAGTTGCAGACGATCACCGTCTTTTTGCCGCCCGCCTTCTCCTTGAGGTACTTGCCGACCACGATGGCCTTGACCTCTTCGCGCCGGGAGGCCCGGTCGATGGCGCCGCTGCCGCTGCCGTCGCCGGAGAGCTGCTTGTAGAACACGAAGATCACCAGTCCCAGTTCCGCCGCCACGCAGAGGAACAGCAGCGGCTGCAGCATCGGGCTGGAGGCCATGGTCTTCTTGATGACCAGCATGCCGATCAGCAGCAGGATCATCGCGCCGATTGATACGTAAACCATTTTAAGAACCTTTCGTTTTGTATGATTTGGGAATTATGACATTTTCCGGAAATGCCGGCTCCGGCACTCCGAAATCGTCCTTACTATATCACCCGAACGCGCAAATGTCAAATCCCGCGCGCGCGGAGAACGTCAGTTTTTCCGGGAACCGCCCGCGCGGAGCGCGCGCTCCAGCGAGAGTTTGAGCAGCTGCTTCGTCCAGAAGACGTCGGCCCCCGCCCGGTGCGCCTGGTCGTTGCCCGGATCGTCGTCGAGGCGGAGCGTCTGCCGCAGGCTCTGCAATCGGTACGAGGCGAGCCCCGGGAAACAGCGCTTGGCGAGCTTCACCGAATCCAGCGTCTTGCCCCGCCAGACGGGCAGGCCGCACCGCGCCAGCCCCTCCTGCAGAAAGCCGAGGTCGAAGATCGCGTTGTGGGCGACCAGCGTGGACTCCTCGGCGAACTCCAGAAACGCCTTGGCGACCGAGGAAAAATGCGGCGCGCCGGCGACCATGTCGTCGGTGATGTGGTGGATGCAGATCACGCCGGGCGGGATGGGGCGCCCGGGGTTGACGAGACTGTGGAAGGCGTGCTCCTCGCCGTCGGCGTCGATCCGCAGCGCGGCGAGCTCGACCACCCGGTCCTGGACCGGGCTCATGCCGGTCGTTTCGAAGTCGAAGACCGTGAAGGGGCCGAGCTCGTACCAGTTCAATTCGCGTACCCGTCGGGGAATTTGAGCTGCCACTTCCACGCGGATTCGATGATCTCGTCCGCCGACTCGAAGCGCGGCTTCCAGTTGAGCTCGGCGCGGGCGAGGTCGCTGCAGGCGATCAGACTGGCCGGATCGCCGGGACGGCGCGGGGCGATCTCGTAGTTGACCTTCTTGCCCGTGACGCGCTCGGCGGCGCGGATGATCTCCAGCACCGAGAGGCCGTTGCTGGTGCCGAGGTTGTAGTGGCCGCTCCGCGGCGCGTGGAGCGCCAGCTCGTGCGCCTGCGCGAGGTCGAGGATGTGGATGTAGTCCCGTATGCAGCTGCCGTCGGGCGTCGGATAGTCGTCGCCGTAGAGCATCAGCTTGTCGCGCTTGCCGCGGACCGTCTGCAGGATCAGCGGGATCAGGTGGCTCTCGGGGCGGTGATCCTCGCCGTGGAGCCCGGTCGCCCCCGCCGCGTTGAAGTACCTGAGCGCCGTGTACTTCATGCCGTAGATGTCGCTGTACCAGCGCAGGACCTTTTCGAAGCAGAGCTTGGATTCGCCGTAGGGGTTGATCGGCTGCTGCCGGTCGTTTTCGCGGATCGGCACCCTTTCGGGCTGTCCGAAGGTCGCCGCCGTGCTTGAAAAGACGAAGTGCCGCGCTCCGCCCGCCACCGCCGCGTCGGCGAGGTTCACGGCGCAGCAGAGGTTGTTGACGAAGTACTTGGAGGGGTTCTTCATCGACTCGCCCACGAGCGAAAAGGCCGCGAAGTGCATCACGGCGTCGAATTTGCGCTTCCGGCAGAGTTCGATGATCCCGTCGCGGTCGGCGAGGTGCCCCTCGATGAACTCCGCCCGCGGATCGACCGCGTCGCGGTGCCCCGTGATCAGCGCGTCGAAGACGGTCACTTTGTACCCCATGTCCAGCAGATATTCCACGCAGGCGCTGCCGATGTAGCCCGCGCCCCCCGTCACCAGTATGTGTTCCATAAGGAAGACCTCCATGTGATATTGCACTGTCGTGCGGAAAATATACCACGCCCCGGGCGAAAAAACAACAGCCGGGACGCGCTTTTTACGAGCGGGACAGCCAGATCACCTGACGGCCGCGGGCGAACTCCGCCACCGCCGCCTCGACGCGCGCGAGCCTCGCGGAGTCGAAATTCACGCCGACGTCGTCGAAGCACACCGGCAGCACCTCCGCGCCGCGTTCGGTGCATTCGATGAGGGCGAGGCGCATCGCGATCATCAGCTCCTCGCGGGTGCCGCGCGACAATGCGGGGAAGGTCTTTTCGGTTCCGGTCCGGTCGTCGCGGACGGTGAGTTCGCCGGAGGCGAGCTTCTTGTAGAGCCGGGGGTAGCGGCCGCCGGTGAAGGCGGCGAAGAGCTTTTCGGCGTGTTTGAAGACCTCGGGCTGGGACTCCCGTTCATAGCGGTCCACGGCGGCGTCGAGCAGCGCGCGGGCGGTGCGGACGACCAGATATTCGCGGACGCGGCGGCGGAGCGCCCCCTTGGCCGTTTCGATCTCCGAGGCGAGAAGTTCGATCTCCCCGTCGCCCGGCAGGTGCGCCAGTTCGTTGGCGGCGGCTCCCGCGCGCTGGTGGAGCAGGAACAGCTCCCGCTCCGCTTCGGCGCGGCGGCGGAGCGCCTCGTCCCGGCGCGTCTTCACGGCCTCGGCGTCGAAGTGCGCGAAGTCGGGGCGTTTGCCTTCCGGCAGCAGGGCGTCGAGGGCGGCGGCGGCCTCCGCCCGGGTGCGTTTCAGCGCGGCGGCCTTGGCGGTCCGCTCCGCCCGGGCGCGCATTTCGGCGACGTCCGCACAGCCGAAGCGGTGCAACAATTCGTCGAGTTCGCGCCTGACGGCGGCAAACTTTTCGCGCTTCGCCTGCGCGGTTTGAAGCCCGGCGAGCTTTTCCGCTAGTTCGCGCCGCCGCAGTCGGGCTTCGAGGACGGCCGGGAACTTTTCCGGCGGGCAGTCGAGGCGGAGCCTTTGCGCGAACGCGGCGCACTTTTCCTCCGCTTCGGCGGCGGCGAGGCGCGTTTCCCCGCGGCGGCGCAGGGCGGCGATCATCCCCCGGAGGGCGGCGAGCGCGAGGACCACGGCGGCGGCGAGCCCCGGCAGCAGCAGACCGTCGACGGCGACCGCCGCCGCCAGCGCGCCGAAGGCGGCGAACGCCAGCAGCCATATCCACCACGGGAAGGCGGCGGACTCCGCCGGGGCGAGGAAGTGTTTTTCCAGTTCGCGCGCGGTTGCGAGGTCGGCTTCGGCGGGCAGGGGTTCGCTCCCGGAGCCGCCGAGCTCCCGGTCGATTAGCGCGATCTCGGCGGCGAGCACCGGTATCTGCGTCGCGTCGGCGCCGGAAAGATCCGCGCGCTCCGTTTCCGCCGACTGCGCCGCGAGCTTTTCCGCGCGGCGCACCGCTTCCCCGGCGACCTCGGGCTCCGCGGGCAAGGCGGCGAGCGCGGCGTCGGCTTCGGCGGCTTTCCGGAAGTGCGGGAGCGCCTTGAGCAGAGTTTCCGCCTCGGCGGCGAGCGCGGCGTCGGCTTCGGCCCCGGCGCGGAGCCGTGCGGACTCCTTTTCCACTTCGGCGAGCTCCTTTTCGAGTCCGGCGCGCCGCGAAGCCGCCGCGACCGCCTCGTCGCGCCGGGCGCAGGCGTCGCGGATCTCCTGACGCGCTTCGCCGATCCCGTGCGCCGCGCCGCGCTGTTTGTAAAGCGCCTTCGCCCGTTCGTCGAGGTGCTTGCCCAGCGCCGGCAGCGACACCTTGCCGCCCGTGATCGCCCCGCCGTAGAGCCGCCCCCGGATCTCGTCGCCGTCGAGGCTGCTCATCTCGGTGAGTTCGTCGAGCGTCACCGCGTAGACGTTGCGGTAGCAGTCGCCGGAAACGGGAGAGAGCCGCCGCAGGAACTCTTCGCCCGGCTCTTCGCTCCCGTCCGGTCGGCGGACGACCAGCTTGCCCTTGAGCCCGTAACGCTCGAGCTTCGCCGGCGAGCCGTCGGCCAGCTCCACGTCGAGGAACCCCCCGTACTCCCCGGCGGCGAAGCGCGCGGGGTAGCGGTTGACGCTCCGGGGGGCGTGCCCGTCGGGGTAGCCCCAGAGCACCCGGCGGATGAATTCGAGGATCGTGGTCTTGCCGAATTCGTTTTCCTCCCGCAGGCGGTTCAGCCCGGGGTGCAGTTCCAGCGTGAAGTCGTGGAAGTGGCCGAAGTTTTCGATGTATATCCTGCGGATGATCATCTGCCCGCCTCCAGATCGCCGGAAAGGTAGTCCAGCAAGAGTTCTTCGGCTTCGCGGGCGATCTCCGCGAGTTCGTCGGGCGAAAATCCGGAGAACTCGCCGGATGCGAGGTGCAGCGCCGCGGCGTCACGCGCCGGATCGACCGCGTCCCGCACGGCGGCGACCTCGGCGGCGAGCCCCTCGCGGCGCGATTCGGAAAGCACGCCCGTGGTGTTGACGATCACGCTCTCCAGCGCCGCGCGGGGGAGTTTGCGTTTCAGCTCCGCGCCGAAGATCTCCTCCAGCGCCGAAGTCCCCTCCGAGCGGAGCCGCGCGTTGAGCGGAGTCGGCCCCGCGAGGATCAGCCGCAGATACGTCGGCTCCGCGATCCCGGGCAGTTTCGGCCCCAGCGCCGCCCGCAGCGCCGCCATGTCCGCAACTTCGCCGAGGCCGTCCAGCGTCAGCGTCTCGAAGCGGAAAAGCTGCACGTTCAGGTTTTCGAGCGATGCCCGGCCGGCGTCGTCCACTTCGACCAGCACCGCGCCGCGCGCCCCCGGCTCGTTCACGGAGCGCCCCTGCGGCGAACCCGAATACACCACGAACGGCCGCTCGTGCAGGACCTTGCGCCCGTGGATGTGCCCGAGCGCCCAGTAGTCGGCCCCGCCCCTGACGAGCTCGGCGAGCGGAGCCGGCGCGTAGGGCTCGTACCCCGGATCGCCGTCGACGTTGGCGTGCAGCACCGCGATCCGGAACCCCGGCGCGTTCCGCAGCGCGGCGTCGACCTGCGGCGCGAGATCGGTCCGCACCTCCGCCGCGCCGTGGCTCATGCCCGCGACGCTCGCGAGCACCCGCCCGTTGTCGTCGGCGACTTCGAAGCGCTCCGCCTTTTCGGAGGAAAAGCGCACCGTGTCGGCGGGGAGCTCGCCGATGTTCGCCGCCCAGTCGTGGTTGCCCGCCGCCCAGAAGACGCGGATGCCCGCCTCGGCCAGCTTTTCCAGCGTGCCGCGGAAGCGCGTCTCGGCGTAGAGCGAGGGCGACGTCGAGTCGAAGACGTCCCCCGCCAGCACCACGAACCGGACGGACTTCTTCACCGCCAGTTCCGCGATCTGGTCGAACGCCGCGAAGGGCGCCAGCGCAAGTTCGCGCGCCTCGTCGGGGCGCACCTTGCGCCACGCCGCGAACGCGCTCCCCAGATGCAGATCGGCGCAGTGTATGAAACGGAACATTTTTTTCCTTTGTAAAAAAACTTCTGCGATCGGTGAAATATGGCATCCGTATGGCGCTTTTTCAAGTCTCCGCGACTTGTAAAATCGGCGGTTTTGCGGTATTTTATAATCTCTATGGAAAGAAGGAACCGAGCCTTATGAACGAAGAACTTGAACGATTCCGCGCCGCGCTGGAAGAGATCGGCGCCCGCGCCCGCCGCGCCGCGCTGGCGCTGGGCGGCGTTTCCGCCGACGTCAAGGTGCGCGCGCTCGAACTCATGGCGCACGACCTCGACGGTGCCCGCGACGAACTCAAGACCGTCAACCGGCGCGACCTCGACGAGGCGAAACGCACCGGGCTGTCCGCCCCCAAGGTCGACCGGCTCACCCTCACCGACGCGCGCATCGACGCGATGATCGACGGTCTGCGCACCGTCGCCGGACAGAGCGATCCGGTCGGTCGGCTCCTCGAAGAGCGCGTCCGCCCCAACGGCATCCGGATCGCCAAGGTCTGCGTACCCTTCGGCGTGGTCGGGATAATCTACGAATCGCGCCCCAACGTCACCGTCGACGCCGCGGGGATCGCCATCAAGGCCGGCAACGCCGTGATCCTGCGCGGCGGCAGCGACGCCTTCAACAGCAACCGCTTCCTCGCCGAGGTGCTGAACCGCGCCGCGATGGCCGCGGGACTGCCCGACGGCGTGGTGCAGCTTCTGCCGTGGACCAGCCGCGACGCCGTCAAGCTGATGCTCAAGATGGACAAGTACATCGACCTCGTGATCCCCCGCGGCGGCGAGAATCTGATCCGCATGGTCACGAGCGAGGCGACGATGCCGGTGCTGAAGCACTACAAGGGCGTCTGCCACCTCTTCGTCGAGCGCACCGCCGACTTCGAGCAGGCGCTGAAGATCATCGTCAACGCCAAGTGCCAGCGCCCCGGAGTCTGCAACGCGATCGAAAATCTGCTCGTGGACCGGCCGATCGCCGCAGCGTTCCTGCCCCGCTTCGCCGAAGTCATGCGGCAAAACGGCGTCGAACTCCGCGGCGACGACGCGGTGCGCGAACTCGTCCCCGACGCCAAGGCGGCGACCGAGGAGGACTACTTCACCGAGTACATGGACCTCATCCTCGCCGTGCGCGTCGTCGACGGCGTCGAAGCGGCGGTCGAACACGTGAACCATTACGGTTCGCACCACTCGGACGGCATTTTGAGTCGCGACGAAGCGGCGATAAGATATTTTCAGACCTACGTCGACTCGGCGGTGGTCTATGCCAACGCCTCCACCCGCTTCACCGACGGGGGCGAATTCGGGATGGGCGCCGAGATCGGCATCAGCACCGACAAGCTCCACGCCCGCGGCCCGATGGGCGTCGACGAGCTGACGAGCTACAAGTACCTCGTCACCGGCGAAGGGCAGATACGCGAGTGAGGTTTCCCCGATGATCGTCCCGATGAAAAAAGTTCTGATCTTCGCATTGGCGGAGGAACGCGACGCCGCCCTCGCGGCGCTGCGCGACCTCGGCGTGATGCAGGTCGAACTTTCGGAACGGCGCTCCGACGACGCGCAGCAGCTCGCGGAGCGCTGCGACGCCCTCAACCGCACGATCGCGGCCTTCGGCCGCCTCGTCGGAGACGTCGGCAACGCTCCGGAAAGATCGGGAGCGTCGGGCGAAAAGATCGAGGCCGAGGTTTCCGAACTGCTCGAACGGCGCGCGGCGCTCCTCGCCGAGCAGGAGACGGTCAACGCGCGGCTCAAGGCGCTCGCCGTCTGGGGCGACTTCGACCGCAAGCTGCTCGACGCTCTCGCCGACAAGGGCGTGCGGGTGATCCCCTGCGTCGGCACGGCGGCGGAGTTCGAGGCGGCGTGCCGGCGCGAAGAGCTCCACTGCGAACTGCTGCGCGCCGAGGGGCGGACGCGCCTCTTCGCCGTCATTTCGACCGGGGACGTCGACGAAAGCACGCTCCCCGTCTTCAAGCTCACGCCGCAGGACGATCCGCGCGCGCTCGACGCCCGCCGCAAGGAGATCGAGGCCGAAGTTTCCGCCATCGTCGAAACGCTCGGAAAACGCGCCGGCGACCTCGCCGTGCTGCGCCGCCGCCGCGAAGAGCTCGCCGGCGATCTCGAATTTTTGCGCGTCCGCGACGCGGCCGAAAAGCACGGCGAAGTGACGCTTCTTTCCGGCTTCGTGCCGGAGCCGGAGCTCGAAAAGCTCCGCGCCGCCGCCGGACGCGAGGGCTGGGGACTGTACGTCACCGATCCGGCGGAGGACGACGTCGTGCCGGTGCTGATCCGCCACGGCAATTTCTACACCAGGATCATCCAGCCGCTCTTCGACTTTCTGGGGATCGTCCCCGGCTACCGCGAGATCGACGTTTCGGCGGGGGTGCTCTTCTTCTTCACCATCTTCTACGCGATCATCATCGGCGACGCGGGGTACGGGGCGCTCTTTCTGGCCTTTTCCGCCGTTCTCGGCTGGAAGTTCCGGCGCGACCGGAAGAAACGCCCGGTCGTCGCTCTGTTGACGCTGCTGAGCGTCGCCACCATCGTCTGGGGAGCGCTCTCGGGGCAGTGGTTCGGCGTGAGCCGGGGCGGCATAAAGCTCCTCACCGATCCGAAGATCAAGGACGCCAGCGTGCAGGTGCTGTGCTTCGTGCTCGCCATCGCCCAGCTGTCGCTCGGGCACATGTGGCGGGCGCTCCGCGACCGGTCGTGGAAGTCCTTCGGCGCCAACCTCGGCTGGACGCTGATCATCTGGGGCAACTTCTTCCTCGCCGTCAAGATCATCGTCTGGCCGGGAGCGTTCCCGGCGTTCATGTACTACCTCTACGGCGCGGGGCTGGCGCTCGTGGTGCTCTTCTCGGTCGACTGGAAGGATCCGGGCGGGGTGTTCCAGTTCCCCTTCAACGTGATCGGCAGCTTCACCGACGTATTGAGCTACATCCGCCTCTTCGCCGTCGGCATGGCGGGCGCGAGCATCGCCCTGAACTTCAACGCCATGGGGGCGAGCATCGCCAAAAGTTCGCCGTACTACATCGTCTTCGGCGTGCTGGTGGTGCTGATCGGTCACGCGCTGAACCTCGCGCTGTGCGTGATGAGCGTGCTCGTCCATGCGATCCGGCTCAACACCCTCGAATTTTCGAACCACAGCGGGCTGACGTGGAGCGGCAGTCCGTTCAAACCCTTTGCAAAACCGGAAATTAACGATAAGGAGGACAAGTGATCATGAACACTCTCAACGCGATCTCGCAGGGCGCCGGATACATCACCGTCGGTCTCGCCGCGATCGGCTCCGCGATCGGCGCGGGCATCGCCGGACAGGCCGCCATCGGCGCGTGGAAAAAATGCTACGCTCAGGGCAAGCAGGCGCCGTTCCTGCTCTTGGCCATGGTCGGCGCGCCCCTGTCGCAGACCATCTACGCCATGATCATGATGTCCATGATCAAGGACCGCGTCGCGACCGGGAGCCCCACCGACTTCCCCGTTTACCTCGCCATCGGACTCTTCGGCGGCTTCGCCCAGATGTTCTCGGCGATCTTCCAGGGCAAGGCCGGCGCGGGCGGCTGCGTCGCCTACGCCGAGACCAAGCAGGGCTTCGCCAACTATCTGATGGTCCTCGGCATCGTCGAGACCTGCGCGATCTTCGCCCTCGTCTTCAGCATCATGGCCATGCCCGGCGCGAAGTAAGGTTCGAGGGTTGCCGCGCGGCGGCGCGTTTCACTCGGCGCGGAAGATGCACGCGCCGCAGTCGACGGGGAGTATGGCGCCCGTGACGCTGGAGTTCCCCGCCAGGAACAGCACGGCGGCCGCGAGGTCGGCCAGCTCCACCGGGCGGCGGAGCGGCACGCGCTTCAAGGTCTTTTCCATCCTGGAGTTTTCCAGACCGACGGGAGGCAGCACCGGACCGGGCGCGACGGCGTTGAAGCGCAGATTTTTTTCCGCGAAGCGGCGGGCGAAGTCGACGGTGGCGCGCGCGAGCCGGCGCCGGGATTCGAGGTACTCTTCCTCCTCGGCGGGGGCGGGATTCAGGACCGCCTGATCGAGGAAGTTCACGACCGCGCCCTCCGCGAGCTCCTGCGCGGCGAAGCGGCGCATCAGCTCCAGCGGGGCCTCGCAGTTGACCTTTTCGTAGAGGAAGCGCTCGTCTTCGGGCAGGCGGTAGCACGAGGCGTTGTTGACGAGGACGTCCACCGGAGCGTCGAGCCTGCTCCACAGCTCCGCCGCGCCCGCGGCCCCGTTCGAGAAATCGGCGCACGCGACGCGGTGCTCCGGCCCCAGTTCGGCGGCGAGCTTTTCCGCCGCGGCGAAGCTCTTCCGGCAGTGGACGGTCACGCGCGCCCCCGCGGCGGCGAAGGCGCGGACCACGGCGGCGCCGACGCGGAGCGCTCCGCCGGTGACCAGGACGTGTTTGTTCCGGAGCCGCATTTTGTCGACCTCAGGTTTGAAAAATCTGTCTTTGCATATTATATTCCATCAAACCGTACTAATCAAGGGGAAAAGGGCATGAAAAAGAGTTATCGCTTCACGTTGGTGGAACTTCTCGCGGTGATGGCGCTGATCTCGATATTGAGCGCGATCGGCTTCGGCGTGTACAGCTACGCCAAGAACAAGTCGAAGGAGTCCGCGAGCGAGGCGCTGCTGGGGCAGATCACGGCCGGGCTGGAGAGCTTCAACGCCAAGCATCATCGTTATCCCTCTAGCGGCGGCAGCTTCCAGCCCGTGAAATTCACCTTCGGCAACAGCGACGGGACGTTGAGCGAAATCGACTTCGGCGGCGAAACACTGGAGCTGCAGTCCATCTCCGACAGCGATCCGCAAGCGAAGAAAAAGCGCATGAAAAACGAATTGTTCGAATCGTTCGCCAAGGCGGTGGACATGCAGACGATCAAAAACAACCTGACGCCGCCGGACAGCAACGGCGTGTGCGAACTCGTCGACGCGTGGGGCGGCAAGATCTACTACCGCTCGCCCGGCAAGTTCAAGACCGGCAGTTACGACCTCATCTCGGCGGGGCCGGACGGCGGATTCGGCACGGGCGGCGCGAGCACTCCTCCGAACGGGGACAGCGATTTGAGCAAATTCCGCGACTCGGGCGAGAAGGTCTGCGACGACCTCTTCAACTTCTGACGCGGCGCGTCAGAGCAGTTTGATCCACAGCGGCACGCTGACCATCGCGAGCAGCGTGGTCGTCACCACCGACTGCGACGCGAAATCCCCGTCGCCGCCGTAGAGGCGCGCCACGAGCGCGCTCGACACCGCCGCCGGCATGAGAGAGATCACGAAGCAGACTTCGTACATGTCGCGCGGCAGCGGCAGAAGTTTCAGGACGATGACGTAGATCGCCGGTATCACCGCCAGTCTGGTGACGGCGACGACGAACGCGTCCGCCTTGTGGAGAAAGAGTCCGTGCGCGTCGCGGAAGAGCGCCGCCCCCGTCAGTATCAGCGTCAGCGGGATCGCCAGCGAGCCCAGCGTGCGGACGATCTTCATGACTTCGGGCGGGATCGGGATCCGCCACATCACGACCGCCACCGCCAGCGCCACCGCGACCACGTTGATCGAATAGAGCTGCTTCAAGGCCGTGCGCAGGGTATCCCGGCGCATCCCGGTCAAGGCGACGATGCCGATCGTCCAGAAGCCGACGGTCGAGCCGACGTTGGCGACCATCAGCAGCGCCGCGTGGCGGCCGAAGCCGAAGAGGTTGTTCACGACGATGAGCGGCAGGAAGATGTAGTTGTTGATCGCGCAGACGTGGACGAAGGTCGCTTTGCGCTCCGGGGTGCGGCAGGACACGAGCGGCAGAAAGACGATCCCGAGCAGCGCTCCCGCCGCCATGATCGCGAATCCGGCGACGGGCATGATCCACAGGGACTTGAGTTCGTCCCGGCCGATGTTTTCCGCGACGGCGGCGAAGGTCAGGCAGGGGGTGAAGACGTTGAAGGTCAGGCGCGACCAGCGGCCGATGTCGTCGCGTCCGATGCAGCCGAGTTTCAGCGCGCCGCCGCCCACCGCGAAGAGCACGCAGGTCTCGATTATCGCCAGAAGCACTTGCCACGCCATTGAAATTCCTCCGTCGGTTGATGTCGCGTCCATAATATACACCCGGCGGGGGGAATTTTCCCCGGAGCGGCTTGACAATTCGGAGCGGCAAGTGTATTTTTTTCGGAGTTCGAGCACGAAAAGGCGATATCCCGACGGCGCAGGAGCAAGGCGCGAGATTGTCCGCGATGCGCCGCCGCCGTTCGGATTGCCGCAACCGGCAAGACGGTTTGTCCGCGATCGGCGGATGCAGCGTGCGGCAAGGTCGGGTTTTGCGACGAGTACGGCGCGGGAGTGTACCTCCGTACTCGACCGCACCGGCGCAGGAGCAAGGCGCGAGATTGTCCGCGATGCGCCGCCGCCGTTTCGATTTTTCATAAACCGAATATAAAAAAGAAAGGGGAAGACCATGTTCCGAAAATTTTTCGCCGCGACGCTGCTGGCCGGAGCGGCCCTCTGCGCCGCCGCCGCCGAGATCATCTCGATCGACCTCAACTATTACAGCACGGAGCCGATCTCGGTCAGGCCCGAAGGCAAGCTGCCCCGGGGCGTCACCATGGTAAAGCCGGTCAAGTTCCGCGATCCCAAGTTCAAGGGGCTGGCGTTTCGGATCCGGGTGGACATCGCCAAGGCGCAGTCGGTGAACCTGAAATTCACCGTCTCGGGCAGCGGCCGGATCTGCCCGTCGCTCAGCGGTCACACCGTCAACGCCAAAGGCCGGAGCACGGGCCAGTTCGTCTTCAAATGCACGCGCTTCGAGTTCTGCGACGAGCCGCCGGCGGTGAAGCTGCCGTTCGTGGTCGGCAAGTGGAAGAACATGCTGCCGCGCGGCATCGACGTATCCGACGGCGAGACCGTCACCTTGAAGGCGAGCTTCGAAAAGGCCGAGTGACGCGGGGACACGAACCCCGTCCGGAGAAGTTCTCCGGGCGGGATTTTTTTTGCGGCGAAAAAAATCCCCGGCCGCTTTCGCGGTCGGGGATGAAGCGTCCGTCGCGCTGTTACGCGAGCTTCGTGAACTTGAGCACGCCCTCGTTCACTGCGAAGCCCCAGCCCTGATAAGCGCCGTCGGCGATGGTGCCGGTCTTGCCGGTCGCGTCGTCGAAGGTCAGGGCAACGGCCTCGGCTCCGTCGATCTCGACGAGGAACTTGTCCGCGGCGGTGTTGTACTTCGACGCATCGGCGCCGGAGACGAGCGTCCAGCCCTCGCTGCGGGTGGAGGCGATCCGGAGCGTGACGGTGTCTTTGGTGAAGTCCGCCGTGCTCCAGGTCAACGCCGCCTGACCGTCGAGACCGAGGTCGCGCTCGTTGAAGTCGAAGATCCACGCGTCGTTCGAAACACCGTCCGCGTCCGTATCGAGCGTCATCCAGCTGTTGCGTCCCACCGTGATGTCGGTGAAGCCGCCGACATTGCCCGAGAAGGTCCCGGTGTAGTCGCTGAACGCCAGCGTCGCGTCGCTCGCCGTCTTAGTTTCGACGTAGCTGTAACCGAAGACGCCGCAGGCGAAATCATTCGCGCCGGTGAAGATCACCTCGGCGCTGTTGACGACGTCGTTGAGGCTCTGGCCTCTGGCGAAGATGTCGCCGTTGATCGTGCCGCCCGAGACGGTGATGGTCACGTCACCCGCCTGCGTCGTGCCGCCGGAGGTCGAAGTCGAACCGCCGCCGAAGACGTTCTCGATCGTGCCGCCGGAGATGCTGATATTCACGTCGCCGACTCTGCTGAAAGCGTTTCTCTGCGCCCAGCCGCCGCCGTAGACGTTGCCCATCGTACCGCCCGAGATGCTGATATTCACGTCGCCGACCATGGCGTAGACGCCGTCGTTGCCGTTCGTGGTATTGTCGCTTGCCATCGCGCCGCCGAAGATGCCGCGGCCGCCGTGGGCGCTGCCCCAGTCGCCGCCGCCGACGCTGAGCGTAACGCTCTCGACCGTGTAGACGGGGGCGAGCTTGGCGGTGTCGTGCCCCGTGGCGTAGCCGCCCGCGAAGACGCAGACGTCGCTCTTGGTCGCCGTACCGGCGAGGAGCGTCAGCGTGATGTCGCCGACCGTCTGGAGCGCCGAGGTGTTCTCGGTGGTCGTGATGGTTCCGGCCTTGACCGCGCCGCCGCCGTAGATGTTGCCGCTGATGACCAAATCCACACTGCCGGCGCTTTCGCCGAACTGCATGTCGATGCTGCTGACGCTGGTGGAGGTCCCCGCCGTGACCTTGGCGGCGTTGTAGAGCGCGCCGCCGTAGAAGTCTTTCTTGATCACGTTTTTGGAACCGAAGACCACCTGAACGCCGTCGGCACCCACCGTGCCGAAACCGCCCGCGTAGCCGACGCCGTTGAAGGTGTTCTTGTAGGCGAGGATGTCGACGCCCTTGACGCTGCCGCCGTAATTGGCGCCCGCCGCGAGGTTGCCGATGGTGCCGCCCGTGCCGTGGATCTGGTAGCTGATCTTGCCGCCGAAGGTTACGTTTTCATCCGTACCGTAGATCTGAGCTCCGGCTCCGGAGACGGCGCTGTCGATGTCGAGCCACGCGTTGCCCGAGATAGCCGACGCCGCATCGGAGTTGATCAGTTTGACGGCTCCGGTGACAGTCGCGATTTCCCACTGCAGCTCCTTGTCGCCGCCGTTGATGACGTTGCCGCTCTGGGCGAAGGTCGCCGCTTCGGTGGTTTCGGTGCGGGTGTAGCTCGCGACCGTGAGCTCGGTACCGGCGGCGTTGAGGTTGAACTGCCGCTGGATGAACGGGTCGATGTAGCTCGAACCTGCCGCGACCTCGCCGTCGAAGACGCGCGAACCCACGATGCCGACCTTGAGGGCGGTGTTGCCCGCGTCGGCGAGGGTGTAGGTTCCGACGGTGAGTTCGCCGGTTTTGCTGTTGGCGAGGGTGATCCTACCGACGTTGGCGAGGGTGTCGAAGTTCGCGCTTCCCGCGGTCTTGCCGGTGATGTCGAGCGCGATGTACGCGCCCGCCGCGGCGTTGAGTTCGTTGATCTTCGCCGTACCGGAGAGGTACATCGTGCCGCCCGAGGCGACCGAGACGCTGTTGGCGGTCGCGCCGGTGTTGACACGGATGGCGGCTCCGTTGGCGACCGAGGCGGAAGTGACCGTGGCGCCGTTGCTCATCCTCATGCTGGCGCCGGCGAGGATCGTGACGTTGGTCGCCGCGCCTTGCGATTGGTCGAAAATGGTGCCGGAGTCGGTCAGCGTCAGGCGGTTGATCGTGGCGCCCCGGCCGCGGATCGTGGCGCCGTCGGAAGCGACGCAGTCGTTCACTTCGCCATTGGAGTTGTTGATCCAGGTGTATTCGCCGAAGTTGACGTTGGCGAGCGTGCCGCCCGACTGGGCGAACGTCGTCCGACGGAATTCGCCGCCGGAGACCAGGCCGCCGTACTGATAGCCCCACTGACACCCGGACGAAACGTCGTCGCCTTCGACGCCGACGCCGACCATCGTCAGATTGCTTACGACCGTCTGGCCGTCGTAGTCGAAGTCGTCGTAGAGGTAGAAGCCCGAGCCGCCCCTGTAGATGCTGGTGTTGGTCGTCGTGCCGCCCGACTGGTAGACGATGCCGTCGGAACGGACCAGCGTGGCTTCGGCGCTGCCCTTGCCGAGGATGATGTCGCCGCCGCTGCTCACCGTGCTGCCGCCGGAGATCTTGAGCGAACCGTTCCACAGCGTCGCGCTGCTGACGACGCCCGCCGAGACGTCGATCTGGCAGTTCTGGTTGCCGCTCATGACGATATTCTTCGCCGTGGCGCGGGAGTCGCGGAGTCTGATCTTCGCGTTGCCGAGGAAGAGCATCCCGTCGATCAGCGCGCCGGAGTTGCCGTACGCCAAGCGCATGTCGGCGCCCGCACCGGCGACGCCGCCGAAGATGCTGCCGCCGACGTAGATGTTGTTCCAGGTGTCCGCCCCGAAGTAGACGTCTTCGACGACGCCGTAGCGCAAATTGAACTGCGCACTGCCGTAGATCGAACCGCCGGAAAGGTAGGTGCCGCTCGAAATGTTGATCACGGGATAGGTGTTGCCGGCGGCCTTGGTGATGTTGACGTTGTATATGTACTTCTTGTTGGAGTTCTGGGCGGTCGTCAGCGTGCCGCCCGACATCACGAGGCCGTTGATGGTGCCGGCGGTCATGCTCACACTGGCGTTGCCGTGACACACGGATACGCCGTTCACTTCCGCACCGGTGCTCCCGACGATCAGCTTGCCGCCGGAACCGACCCCGATGTTGGAGGCGCTGGCCTTCCACATGCTGAGGACTGCCATGACGTTTTTCGCGTTGGTGCCGTGAACGTCGACGCCGTTGGCCTTGGCGCCGTCGAAGAGGAACAGACTGCCGCCCGCGGTGACCGTGGCGCCGGAAACGGTGAGCCCGCTGAAGATCAGGAAGGCGCTCCGACCGGCGGCGTTGGTGGCGAGGTCCATTCCGGTGGCGGTGCCGCCGACGACCTGGAAGTCGTCGCCCAACTCGTTGTTGGCGATGACGCCCTTGGCGATATTGGTGTTATCGCCGCCGAGGCCGATGAGATTGGCGCCGCGCGTGATCTTGGCGCCCGCTGCCGCATTGACGTCCATCAGCATGGCGTAGTTCTTCGGATCGGCGGTGCCGCCGGACTGGATGGTGATGTTGCTGACGAAATGATTGTAGGTAAACCATTCGTTCCAGCTGTTTTTCCAGGTGCCGCCCACGAACGAGAGGGTGCCGCCGGACTGGATGGTGACGTCGGTCGCCCGGCCGCCAGAGGAGGTCGTGCCGCCGCCCGCGCCGACCTGGACGTAACAATCCTTGCCGACCGTGGCGCCGGTGAGCACCCCGCCGCTGCTGACCTTGACGTACGAACTGTTGGTGAGCGTTACCGTCTTCACTGTCGCGCCGCCGCTGATCAAAAGATAGGATTCGCCGTCGAAGCTCGCATTCGTCACGTTGGCGCCGTTGCGGGCTTGCATGAACGACTGGGAGACGAACGTGAGGTCGCTCGCGATGCCGCCCGAGTAGTCGGTGTTGCCCGAGGTCAACCCGTTGTAGAATTTCGCTCCATTCGTGAAGGTGAGTCCCTTGGCGAGATTTTTTCTGACGTCGCCGACTCCGTACTGCTCCAGCGTGGCGTTGTCGAAGGTCATGCCCGACACGTAGCCGCCCGACTGGCGGAGCCGGATCGACGCGCCGTTCTGCGCCCGGCCGCCCTTGATGTTGCCGCCGGCCACCCACGCGCCGCTGGCGTTGAAGCCGGAGCCGGCGACGTTGATGTAGGTGTCGGTGTCGAAGGTCACGTTCACCGCCGAGCCGCAGGAAAGGTTCATGGTGACGTTCTGAACGTAGCCGCCGCTGATCCGCGCCGCATTCCAGTACATGTTGAAGATGGCCCGGTCCGCGGTGGTGGCCTTGCCGCTTATGTAGAGGTTGCTGACCACGGCGCCGAAACCGTGATAGCTGCCGCCGCTCATGGTGAGGCTGGTGACGACGCCGCCGCCGGACATTCTGAGATAAGCACTGTTGGCGCCGTTCAGGGTGATGCTGGTGACGACCGCGCCGCCCGAGAGGTACATCGTGCCGCCCGAGCCGACGAAGATGCTGTTGAAGGTGCCGCCGCTATTGGCGGAGAGCACCCGCAGGTACGGATCCTCTTCGACGTAGCCGTAATAGGCGATGGTCGAGTTGGTCAGCGTCGGTTTGTTGAGAGTGGCCCCCGAAGTCGTGGTGTCGTGGTTGTAGGTGTACTCGGTTCCCATTCTTCCGATCCTTTCTCTTTTTTAGATCGCGCGTAGAGTATTGATTAAAACAAATACTTGTCGTAAACAAACTTATAAACAAAATAATTTTATTTAATATAGCACAAAACCACGGTTTTGTCAAGTGCAAAAGTTCAAATGCCGCGCCCGGGGGGCGTTTCGGCGTGCGGCACGCCCCGCCCCGCCATGCGTCCGCATGCGCGCTTGCGGGCATGAAAAAGGCCGGCGCAAGAACTTGCGTCGGCCTTCTTCCGGTCGGTCCGGGTATCAACCCCCGCCCATCTTTTCGATGATCTTCACCAGCGGCAGGAACAGCGCGATGACGATCGATCCGACGATGCCCGCCAGCGCGACGATCATCAACGGCTCGATCAGACTCGTCAGTGCGCTGACCGAGTTGTCCACTTCCTCGTCGTAGGTGTCGGCGATCTTTTCGAGCATCTCCGGCAGCTTGCCGGTCTCTTCGCCCACTTCGACCATGCTTATCACCATCGGCGGGAAGATCTTGGTGGCGTTGAGCGGCACCGCGATGCCTTCGCCCTCCTTCACGGCGTCGTGGACCTTCTGGATCGCTCCGGCGACGACCTCGTTGCCGCTGGTCTCCTTGACGATGGCGAGCGAGTTCAGCACCGGCACGCCGGAGCTCAGCAGCGTTCCGAGCGTGCGCCCGAAGCGCGAGATCGCGCTCTTGGCGATGATCGGTCCGAAGAGCGGCATGTTGTATTTCACCCAGTCCACCCCCCACTTGCCGGCGGGGATGCGCACCGTGATCTTGTACAGAACGATGACGGCGACCACGCCGCCGATGTAGCAGTACCATCTGGAAACCAGCGTGTTGCTTATGGCGATGATCGCGAGAGTCGGTCCCGGCAGCGGCTCGTTGGGGCCGAGCAGGTCGCTGAAGATCTTGGAGAAGTTCGGCACGATGAAGATCATCAGACCGACGACCGCGAGCATCGAGATGGTGAGGATCACCGCCGGGTAGATCATCGCCGACTTGACCTTGCCGGCGATCCGCGACGCCTTTTCCATGAATCCCGCCAGTCGGTCGAGGATCGTTTCCATCGCGCCCGACGCCTCGCCGGCGCGCACCATGTTCAGAAACAGCTTGTCGAAACTTCTGGGGTGCTGGCTGAGCGCTTCAGCGAAGGTCGCGCCGCCCTCGACCGTCTCCGCGGTCTTGTTGAGCACGATGCGCACCGCCGGGGTTTTGGCCTGGCGCTCCAGAGTCCGCAGCGAGCGGATCAGCGGCAGTCCCGCGCCGAGCAGGATCGCCAGCTGACGCGTCAGCACCGTCAGATCCTTGCGCTTGATGACCGTCGGGCCGAGGTTCAGATTCAGCCCGCCGCCCTTTTTCTTGCCGCCCGCCGCCGTCTTGGCCTTCGCCGCCACCCGGATCGAGGTCGGGAACATGCCCTTGCGGCGAAGTTCGTTCGCCACCTCCTCCTCGTTGGGGGCGTTGATCTTGCCCTTCTGCTCACGCCCTTTGGCGTCCATTGCGGTATAATTAAATACCGGCATATCTCACCTCACAGTTGATTACCGTGTCCCGTTTTTCATGATTACGTGTAGCGGACCACCTCGTCGACGGTGGTTTCCCCGTTGAAGATCGCCAGCAGACCGTCCTCGCGCAGCGGGCGCATGCCGAATTCGATGGCGCGCGCCGCCAGTTCGTTGGCGGGGACGTTGTCCGAGATCATCTCGCGCAGCTCCTGATTGATGACCATGAGCTCGGTGAGCGCCTTCCGGCCCTTGTAGCCGGTGTTGTTGCACTTTTCGCACCCCTTGCCGTAGCAGAATTGGTGACCTTCGACCTGCAGTCTTTCCAGACTGAGCCGTTCGAGGTCGTTGTCGGTCGGGGTGTACTCGACCTTGCAGTTGGGGCAGACGCGGCGGATCAGCCGCTGGCCGAGCACGCCGGCGAGCGACGAGGCGATCAGGAACGGTTCGACGCCCATATCCACCAGTCGCGTCACGGTGCTGGCGGCGTCGTTGGTGTGCAGCGTGCTGAAGACGAAGTGCCCCGTGAGCGACGCTTCGATGGCGATCTGCGCGGTGATGAAGTCGCGGATCTCGCCGACGAGGATGCGGTCGGGGTCCTGACGCAGGAAGGCGCGCAACGCCCGCTCGAAGGTCATGCCCACCGCGTCGTTGATCGGGCACTGGATGATCCCGGCGATGTCGTACTCGACCGGGTCCTCGGCGGTGAGGAGTTTATCCTCGATCTTGTTGATCTCGGTCAGCGCCGAGTAGAGCGTGGTGGTCTTGCCCGAACCGGTCGGTCCCGTGACGAGCAATATGCCGTTGGGCAAGTTGATGAGTTCCCGCAAATTGGCGAGCACGTCGGCGCCGATGCCGAGGGCGTCGAGTTCGAGGTTGACCACGCTGCGGTCGAGCACGCGGAGCACCACCGATTCGCCGTGGCTGGTCGGCAGGCACGACACACGCAAGTCGACCGGCTTGCCGTTGTAGCGCATCTGGATACGACCGTCCTGCGGGCGGCGCCGTTCCGAGATGTTCAACCCCGAGATGATCTTGATGCGGCTGATGACGGGCCGCGCCAGACTCAGCGGCGGCGGCGGCATTTCGTAGAGCGCGCCGTCGACCCGGTAGCGGACGCGGAAGTTCTTTTCGAAGGGCTCGAAGTGGATGTCCGACGCCTTGTCGCGGATCGCCTGCTTGATGACCGCGTCCACGAATTTGATGATCGGGGCGTCGTTGGCGGCGTCGGTGTCGTCGTCCTCCATGACCTCGTACTTCTTGGCGTCGCCGAACTCCGCCACGATGTCGGCGACGGAGTCCGCCTTCTCGGGGTAGTAGCGCTCGAGTTCGCCGTCGAAGAGATCCGGATCGCAGGGCACCGGCACGATGTTCTTGTTGACGATGAAGCGGATCGCCTCGACCGTCTGATAGTCGAGCGGATTCTTCATCGCGATGAACAAGGTC
>Ga0310696_10001207_pt1 | contig 37997 bp, 25 predicted proteins | sample AusTroGonzalo_MG_4_FD_203885 | JGI IMG/M metagenome (GOLD analysis project Ga0310696, IMG submission 203885) | Bovine rumen microbial communities from tropical cattle in Woodstock, Queensland, Australia - Gonzalo_02 (v2) (version 2) | ecosystem: Host-associated > Mammals > Digestive system >... | reverse complement strand
TCCTCTCCGGCGCCGACACCCGCACCTCCAAAGACGGCCGGAACGACTGGCGGCAGGCCGAAGTCCTCGGCAAGTACGGCATCAAGCCGTGGACGCTTCAGGTCAGCGCCGTGCCCTACGCCCCGCCGATCGAGGAGATTCCGTTACCGAAGGAGTAATCCAACAATTCTCAACGTGCCGACCATCTACGGCAAGCGTTACCTTGCCGGGGCGGTCGGCACTTTTTTGTTTATGTGCTGCCGCCGATTCACATTTTATGCAATGTATATTATTATTTCGCATTTGAACGCTTGCTGTTTGGGTGCTCTCCACGTTACAAATGGGCGCACTGAGTATAAACAAAAAAGAAAGAGAAATCATGGGTAAAGCGTATTCGAAAGAGACTCGGGATGCGGTCGTCAAAGCGCGGATGTCCGGAATGTTGGTCAAGGATATCTGTCGAAAATTCCATGTCTGCGACCAGACGATCCGGGACTGGATGAAAGCCGATGCCAATGTTGTCGGGCGGACTTCCATTAAAAAACCGCCGATAAAAGTATCGCCGCATGTTCAATCATCCCGAGAAAACGGGCGTTTTTCCGATGAGGACCGGCGGGAAGTCGTCAAACTGTATCACGAGGGGTACTCCGTTGCGGATATTTGCAAATCGGTCCAAATCGGAAGAAGTACGCTGTACCGTTGGATCAGTCTCCATACCGAATTCCGGCGGTACGGCGGCGAGGTCTTCACCTCGAAAGATGTCTTTACGCTGCGGGAAGAAAATCGCCTGCTTCGTGAGGAGAATCAGATATTGCATAAGTGTGAATGCCATCCGCGCGATGCCTTGTCCGTGAAACTGGCGGGGATGGCAAAGTTGCAAGAAGAATTCACGATTCATGCCCTGTGTCGGGCGATGGATGTGAAGCGGGCGACATTTTACAATTATCTCTTTCGAGGGAAGCGATGACGATTTTTGAACGGACTGACGAGATATTGCGTCCGCAAATTCAGGAGCTGTTCGAGGAGAGCAAAGAACGCTTCGGCGCGAATAAGATCCGCGTCAAACTCATGGAACGGGGATTCCAAGTGTCTTACAAGCACATCAGTCGCTTGATGAAGGAGATGAATCTGGAATGCAAACAGCGGAGACTGCGCTGCTTCAACTCGACCAACCGCAGTTATCGTTTCCGGCGGAATCGGGTGCTGGGTAATTTCACTCAGACTGCGCCCAATGTCGTTTGGGTCAGCGATGTGACCTATGCCCGTGTCAACGAGGACTTTTATGCGATCTGCGTCATCATCGACCTTTTTTCGCGGAAAGTCATCGCGCACAAGATCTCCAAGGAAAACAATACCGAATTGGTCCTCGGAACATTTAAGCTCGCTTATGAGAGGCGGGGTGAACCGCAGGGAGTGTTGTTCCACAGCGATCAGGGATGCCAATATTCCGCCCATAGGTTTCGGAAGTACCTTCGGGATTTTGGAGTCAAGCAGTCTTTTTCAAATCCGGGGAACCCATACGACAACGCTGTTGCGGAATCGTTTTTCAGAACGATGAAACAGGAAGAACTCTTCCACAACTACTACCACAGCGAGGAAGAGTTGGCGGCAACGGTCGCGGACTACATCAATTTTTTCAATACGATGCGTCCGCACAACAAATTGTCGGGACAATCCCCCGATGACTTCGAAAAGCGGTTTTATGCCGAACAACAGTCTGCGGTTTGCCCCCGGTCGGAATAAGTGGGACAGTCTCTCTACGACTTTGAAAAGCGTTTTTTCGGTTACCCGCCCACTGAAATCGCTTGACATGCTCGAACCCTCCGGTTCGTTCGGAGATTTTGGAGCGGAGCATGGGTAAGTTGCTGACGGGCAAGGTATAGAAAAAGAAACGACTTTGTGGGACATTCTCTCCAAAATGCCCCATAAAGTCGTACTAACATCAGTTTCCGAGGTCGTCCTGCTGAATTAACTTTATTCGCACCCCGTATAAAGTTAATTCTTGTCCAAAAACATGAGGTCGCCTCGATAAACATGAGGTCGTCTCGGTTGTTATTCAGATCGGAAGAAAGATAGGCGTTCCTACACGGCGACGGCGGGGTAGCGGGAGTAGACGTATTCGTAAACCCGCTCACGGCAGTCGTTGATGCTGTTTTCGTCGAAGCTCTCCGGCAGCTCTTCCCAAAGAATATCGCGGATGACGAGCTCCACAGCGGAGCGGGTATCGTCCTTGTCGCGCCAATGGTCGAATTCGGCGATCTTGCGTTTGACCCGATCCAGCAGTTCCGCCGCTACGGTCTTCAGCTTTTTGATCTCCTGCGGCGTGAGCGACTCCTTGAAGAGCAGATCGTATATCGCCAGCTCCTCGTCGTTCTTGAAATCCTCGCGAATATAGCGCCTCTGTTCGGCATCGAGGTCGTTGGCGAGCTTCATCAGATCCATGAATGTCTTTTCGATCTTGACCCGGTTCTTCTCGCTGTTGTATCCCTCGATGATCGCCTGATAGCGCTCGTAGTAGTCTATGCGCGTGGGGTTATTCCGCAGCGCGCGCTCGATGCTCGCTTCGATCATCGCCTGAAGGTCGCGCAGAAGGAGATGCTTGTTTTTCCGCTTGGCGAACTCCTGCCGCAGCAGCTCGAAGTCGATCCGGCTGATGTCTATCGGCTTGGTCTTTGCCGATGGATCGTGTTCCTCGACCGAAATGTATTCGCTGACGATCCCGTTGATCTGGACCATGAGCGCTGTGGTGTCGGCGTGCCGGATCGCCACCTGGATCCGGTCTGCTATCGCCACGATCGCGTTCTTTTCGCGGATCGTCGCGTCGTCGAATTCGCCGGGATTGACATACTTGAACATCCGTCTGAGTTCGTTCGCGCAGGTCTGGAACTGTTTTTTCAGCTCCAGCGTAGCGCACATCAGATCGGCGGCTTCGCGCTGCAGCGCGATCTTGTCGAAACCGGTCGCGGCGACCAGCTTGGCGATATCGAACCCGTTTTCCTGCAGCGTCTCCTTCGAACGCGCGATGATCTCGCGGATCCGGGCGAGCAGCTTCTCTTTGTCCGCGGTGGGATCGGTGCCTCCGGGCTTGGCGGAAGTGTAGTCGGCGAGCGCCTTGCGCAGCGCCTTGACGATGCCGATGTAGTCGATGATGAGGCCGTTGCTCTTGCCTTCCGCCACCCGGTTGGCGCGGGCGATGGTCTGCATGAGTGTGTGCGCCTTGAGCGGCTTGTCGAGATAGAGACAAGCGAGAGTCTTCACGTCGAAGCCGGTCAGCCACATGGCGCAGACGAAGACGATGCGCAGCGGATTCGTCGCGCTCTGATATTCCTTGTCCAACCGCCGCTTTTCCATCTTGGTGCGGTGGGTGAGGATGTCGAGCCCCCACGCCTTGAAGGTCTGGATCTCGTTCTGCTCCTGACTGACGACCACCGCCATCTCGGTTTCCTTCATCCACTTGATCTTACGAGCGAGTTCCAACGCCTCCTGCTGATTTTTGCAGTGCGCGAGCTCCTTTTCCAACTCGGCGATCTTGAGCTGCCAGTACTTCTGCGCGAGGTCGTACATGCGGACGCAGTTGACCTTGTTGAGACAGACGAACATCGCCTTGCCGCTGGTCCACAGCCCGGAGTAATGTTCGACGAAGTCCTTGGCGATGATGTCGAGACGCGGATCGGCGGAAAGGATGTGCATCTCCTTGGCGAACTCGCGTTTCAGCTTCTCTTCCTGCGCTGGGTCGAGGTCGGCCTGTTCGATGGCTTCCAGAATGCGGTCGTTGATCTCGGGATTTTCGAGATCGCGTAGTTTTTCGCCACGGTTTTCGTAGTACAGCGGAACGGTCGCGCCGTCCTCCACCGCGCGCTTGAAGTCGTAGACCGAAACATATCCGCCGAAGGTGCGCTCAGTGATGTGGTCGTTGGCGAGGAGCGGCGTTCCGGTGAAGCCGAGACGCGAAGCGGTCGGCAGCAGCCGGCACATGTTTTCGGCGAAGATCCCGTACTGACTGCGGTGCGCCTCGTCGGAAAAGATGATGACGTCGTGATCGGGGATGATCGGCGGCAGGTTCGGCTGGTTGAACTTCTGGATCAGCGTGAAGATGAAGCTCGGATTGCCCTTGAGTTTTGCCACGAGATCGGCTCCGTTGGCGGCGATGAACTTCGACGCTTCGACGTTGCCGAGGAGACCGCATTTTTCGAAGGTGCCGCTGATCTGGGTGTTGAGTTCGTCGCGGTCGGTCAGGATCACGAAGGTGGGGGACCCGGCGAACTTGCGGCGGATCTTCTTCGCCAGAAAGAGCATCGAATAGCTCTTGCCGCTGCCCTGAGTGTGCCAGAAGACGCCGAGCTTGCCTTCGCGCGCCTTGCGATCGCGGTAGGCTTCGATCGCATTGTTCACGCCGAGGAACTGATGGTTCTGGGCGAGGATCTTGTTGATGCCGCCGTCGGAGTGGTCGTAGAGGATGAAGTTTTCCAACAGGTCGAGGAAATTCGTCTTGTCGCAGATGCCGCGCAGCATGGTGCGGAGATCGGCGCACCCTTCGTCCGCTTCGGTGAGGCGCTTCCACTCGTGGAAGAACTCGTACTTGCTGTCGAGGGTGCCGACGCGCGCGTTCTCGCCGTTGCTCAAGATGAGGAAGGCGTTGTAGTAAAAAAGCTGCGGTATGGTGTCTTGGTAGTCGCGGTAGTTGTCGATATAAGCGTTCTGGACGTCGACGGTGTTCTTCTTGAACTCCATGAATAATAGCGGTATGCCGTTCACGAAGCCGACGATGTCGGTACGGCGGCGGTAGAGTTCGCCGTGTATTTTGAGCTCCTTGATGGCGAGGAAATGATTTTTCTCCATATCCTCCGGGTGCTCGAAGTCGACCACCCGCGCGGTGCGCGATGAAAGTTTGCCGTCGGGAGTCTTGACCGTCACCTTGATCCCTTCGCGAATAAGAAAATACTTTTCTTCGTTGATCTGCATGTCCGACGCGGAGGCGAGACGGCTTTCGAGTTTCTGTTGGGCCTCGTCGATCTGGGCGTCGGTGATCCACGGATTGAGGTTCTTGAGCGCGCGGCGGAAGTAGCGGACGAGCAGGACGTCACGGTAACTGCGCCGCCCGAAGGTGCCGTCGGAACCGAGGACTTCGGTATTGTAGGCGTAGGCGACCTCCCAGCCGAGCTCTTTTTCCAACAGCTCGCCCGCGCTCTCCTGCACCAGAATGTTTTCCGAGTACTCGTAACTCATTATACGCTATTTTTCCGGCAACACGTCGGAGTCGTTTTCGTAGTAGTATGAGTAGTCGATGCCCTTCATGAACATCTCGCGGTCGTCGATCTTGTCGGTAAGCGCGGGTTCGAGCAGCGCTTTCAAGGGAGCGCTGTCGACGACGCTCCGCCGCATGGCGTCGAGGTACGTTTTTTTATCGACCTTGCTCCAGTCGACGCACCTCTTCAATGCGCGCTTGAGCATCAGATCGAGCCAGATGCGGGTGCTGCGCCCGTTGCCTTCCATGAAGGGGTGGGCGACGTTCATTTCCACGTACTTGTCGATTATCTCGTCGAAGCTGGTCTCCGGCATCCGTTCGATAGCGGGCAGGATCGTGGAGAAATGCAAAGCGTTGGCGAAGGTGAAACCGCCCTTGCTGATGTTCTTGCACCTGATCTGCCCGGCGAAATCATACAGCCCGCCGAAGAGGTACGCGTGGATCTGCTGCAGACATTTTACGCTTCCGGGTTCCAGAGATTTCAGCAAACCGCTCTCGAACAGAGCGTACGCCTTGGAGCGGCTCTTTCCGTCGATGGTATCTTCGCTGTAGGTGAACCACTTGATGAACGGCACGGCATTCTTGCCGGGGATGACCTCGATCAGACTCAACATCTCCTTTTGAGGCAGACAATCCGTCAGGCGGCGCTTGCCATCGGCGGCAACAAGCTTGAACCGCTTACATTTTGTAAGGGTTTCGTTTCCCGCCTTTTTGAGGCGGTTCTTAAGCACGTACCAGTAGTTGTTCGCGTCGACACTGCCGGTAACCGCGCCGACGATGTCCGTCACGGCAAACCACCATTGACTGCCGGCTTCATCCCAAGTAGCTCGGATCTCCCGATCATTGAAAAAACGGATGGATATCTTGCGCGTCACCTGTTCCGACTTCCTTATTTAATCCCGCGGCGGATTCTTGCCGCGCCCTACGGTCGCCTTGATCCTTTCGACCAACCGCTCCGCTTCAACTCATCAGTAGACTACAAAAATTAGTCACCTTGGGGTGTGGATAATTTTTCAAGCTCAGCCTTGTGGTTTTCCTCAATAGTTTTAATGTCATTCATCAATTTTAGATAATCATTTTTGGAACGCATCAAGCGCCAACGGGCATTGAGTTTGCATATCTGCTCTTGAGAAACAACAGATTTCAAGATTGTTATTTTATTGTCAAAATTAATTTTCGAATGAAATGGCAACAGAATATATACGAAAAAGCTAACAAAAGCAAAGGTTCCAACAGGGAGCCCAATAAGTAGTAATACTTTTGCTATCTTTAGCCGTTTTGATATGCTTTCCTCAGATGTGGGGACTCTTTTCGAACCTTCAATTTCTTTAATCCGCTTGAAAATTCGAAAAAAATCAAACAAAAAAAGTAGAAATAAAATTTCTACAGATAAGCTCACCAAAAAATAAATTAATACTGAAATAGAAACTTGTGCAGCGCAAGAGTAATAGGTATTAACCAAAAAGTTTCCAGCTTGACCTAGCGCGGGTATTGATGAGGAACATACGAAGCGAAAAATCTCCCATATAACGCCCGTAAGAATCGTAAACACGATAAAAGTTAGTGATTTTTTTAAAATTTTCAGTATCCAATCTTTCATGTCATTCCACCTGCGAAATTTAATAATATATTGGTTGTTAATATTTTGTTTTCTACACCTGCCCAAGAATCCCATTCGGTTATGTTGAGTATTCAAACATAGCACCTGAACACTCGCAAGTCAACTGATGCGTGAAATATCACCTGCAATTTTTTACAAGTGGCTCAATCTCGCCATTCATTAACTTCGGTAATAGACGGTCGCGGGCCTCTTGTAAAGAAAATATTTTTTCCGACAGCGCACCGACCTCAGAAAATATCGGTTCGGCATTCTGTGAAAACAGATCAATGATTTTTTGAGAAGGGCGCAGGATCGGGTACAGCTCCAACTTATCAACTTTCGCACGTTGGCGGCCATCGCTGCCGGTCATGCTATTGATCGCATATGTTCTAAAACGCTCCGTTCTCGCAATGAGATATACCATATACGGGTTTAGCTTCTTGGATCTCATAACAATAAACTCTGTTGACCCCACGCCATATTCACCATGGGAGATTTTTGAGACAAAAGCGGTTTTCCCGTTTTCAAGGCATGGCGTTATCCTCGCGAGCAATGTGTCTCCGACTTCAAACTTACTCCCGGAATTTTTATCTGTCGTGGATGTGTTTTTATAGTCGATCAGCATGCTTGATGTGCTGATTGCCTCCATCGGTATAAATTGTTTGAGCAAGGCGTTTGTCTGCGACACTGTCGGATTAAAATCAATCAAATTACCTAATAAATCGGCTTCCCACCCTTCGGGGATGCCGTTGATGATCGGGGTGTGTTCGTGGCCGGGGAAGCGGAGGTCGATGAACCACTCCTTGTAGAGCCGCTGCGCGGCTTCTTCCAACAGCTTGATCTGCTTTCTGTTGTTCTCGATCAAATCATCATACGCCGACAAAATATCCGCGATCCGCCGCTGCACCGGCAGGGGCGGCAGCAACAGGGGAATTTCCGCAAGTATGCTTGTGTTTAAATTCAACATTGTTGCGCCAATCGCGTGTTTTTCCACCCAGCCGATCGATGAAACTGTCTGTAGTTGGTAGAACATAAATTTAGGATTCGCCAATAACGTATTTATGGTGACTCTAAGGCAACCGGTTCCGCACAACCACCCGGATTCTCGCAAGCCCGCATATGCGCATCTTCCAACATCGCCCCGGCGCGAATATAATATATCTCCCGGTTCGATTTTGTGGCGGGACAGCCGATCAACGTGATTTGCGGAAACGCGGGCAATTGTAGCCTCGGATATCTTGCCTTCCGCCAAATCTTTGGGCATCACCACCGGAGTTCCGCTTTCGGAATAATCGGACTGGTGCAGTTGCGAACCGAAAGGACCGGTTTGAATATTAGAGGCAATTTCGCCTAATTTTACCCTTTGCCAAGTCATGTCAGCGCTTGCCCTCCGGGGCTGTCGTACAGTGTGGCTATTTCGACACCATTATGAATTTGCATATGCCAAAGTATGTCATTTGTCTCCGCAGTTGTCTTTCTTGGTGATATCCTTCCAAAATATCAAATACAACTGATATACGGTCGTCATTAAGACACAGAGTATGTGAGAAATAAAAAATATATCAACAGCCATTATAATTTTGATGGAGAACTTGGATTCAAATTGATATAAACTTTGTATGATCAGAAGTGCGAGATAGGCCACCTCTATTGCGATGTTATATGTAATGTTGGAAAGTAGGATTTGGAACAGAGACAAGGGTTCTCCTCTTAGATCGCGGTAACGCTTGGTGTCTACAGTTTTTGTCTCGCGCAACGTAGTTACGGTGTTGCTACTTGAGGATACAATGATTGCAACGCTTGCAATGGAAAATGAAATCAGTATTGCAATAATGTTTATTTGTGTGCTAAAGAAATTTGAAAGCCACTCTTTTTCTAAAATTAAATTGCTCCAACAAAACACTGCTGTAGCAAAAAACGGGACTGCTAAAATCAGCAAAGGACGCCGTCGTGTCCTCCAAAAATCCAAAACCGGGAGCAGGCAATTAGTCGCGGCATTCAGCCCCAGCCATTCAGTAAAAATTTTCATGACGCGCTAATCCTCATGGAATCAAGTATCGCTTGTGCCTCTGTGAAAAAACTGCTACTGACAATTTCCCTCGTGTATTCCGATAGTTCTACATCGATAGCTTGTTTCATTTGGATGGATTCGGTGTCAATTTTTATACTGCCGCTATCATTTCTCCCCTCAACGGTTAGCTTTTTAATTTTTTGTTGAGCTCCCGTTTCCTGATAATAGTTTTCCACCAGGTTCAACGGAATATTGACACTGCGTCTTGCCTTTCTTATCTGCACATCGACAGTTTTTCTCGCTTCGTCACGACCAGCCAAATGTAGAAAATCATCTTGAAAATCATTCGTGTCGAGAGTCAATGTAACCAACGAAATTTTATCCATTCTTCTTAATTCCCGAAGGAATTCGTCTCCGGGCATAATCTCCTTGCCAAAAGAGTAGCTTGATGGCTTTTGTTGTTCCGTGCACCATTTTTGCATTTTTATGGATAAATAAGTCAGCACCTTACCTATGGCTACGCCATAATAATTGCTTCCAAAAAGACAAATCATTTGTTCATTCGATGAATGGTATCGCAAGCAAAGATGCGTTTTTTCTTCATCTCCATCACAGGGATTCTTAAGTTGTCCCTTTTCAGTCATATTTTCTGTATCGATAACATCTCGAACATGATTGTATTTTGCTGATTTAATCACAAGATCAATTTCGCAGTTGTTCAATTTGGGGCAACTATCCAGCCAAACAACTCTTTCATCTTTCTCGAATGTTTCTTTGCGTTGCGGCAAGTCCACGTTCTCCAGATTCCCAAGCATTTCCCTAAAGTCATTCAAGAACGTATCCCAATTAAGTTCGGTATCACCCGCTCCGTTGCCAATTGGCATAACGTTCACATAGTAAAAGTAAATAGGAATTCTTTTAGTGGCCATGGTTTTCTCCTGTTGTTAAATGCTTATGTGGGTTGCTTTCGTAAAGTTATGTTCCTAACGCGGATATTCGATTACGGTTTTCAGGGTTTCGGCGTAGGTTTCGGCAAAGCGGAATGCGATGCCCAACTGATAATGGTACTCCTCCGACGCGGTCAGCTTCGCCAGTTTGGTGAAATCGCGCACCTGGGATTGGCGGCCCCACGCGGTCTTGGCTTCGATCGCCAGCAGATTGTCCTCCTTGCCGCGGCGGTGGACGATGATGTCCGGGAAGATCACGCACTTATTGTTTTGGCATCGGTCGCAGTCATGCGGACAATCGGGGGAGCCCCACATCAGCACATCCAAGCGTTTGGGGTCGCCGTTGCCGACTTTGTTGTAATCGCAGTCGACGTCGTGGCGCGGAAACAACTTTTGCAGATGCTCCGCCAGTTTATGCGTCAGCGCCCGTTCGGAAACACGATACTCAATCAGCAGCGCCTCTTTCGCGTAGAAGCTGCGCAGCGCGCGGTCGAATCTTCGGCGAATCTCTCGCTCATGCATGATGTCGCCCCTGTTGGTTGGCGAGTGACACGGACAAACACGGACAAGCACGGACAAACACAAAGGGTGTCTGTCGGCGACGCGTGTCGGTCAGTGTCGGTCGGTGTTGGTCCGTGTGCGTCATTTCCTGCCTCGCCGATTGTTTTGCCGCGTGCGGTAAAGCCGCTCCGTAAAGCCGCCTTCTTCCTCGAAGGTCGCCGCTTGCGCCTCAAGCTGTTTCATCAGCAGATAGATCGTCAGATTCAGCAGCGACAGCGCCCCGTTGGCGACGATCGCCGACTGCCGCATCTGCGGCATGTTTTCGCGCATATCGTTTACCCACGCCCGGAACGCCGCCATATCCGAGACCCGCCGCCGCTTGAAATCGAGCAGCGCGGGGTGATCCTTGCCCCACTCGGGGAGTTCGCGCTGGCGCAGAAAGTCCTGATAGTCCAGTTTCAACTCGACCAGCGACGCCCGCGCGACATTCGTGAGTTTCAGCTCGGTTTTGCGGCTCGTCGCCGCCGCTTCGGAGCCTTCCGCGATATTCTGCACACCGCTTCGCGCCGCCTGCGTCATCTGGTCGCGCGTCCGCGATTTTGCGTCGACATACATCTCCACGAAGCGCGTCGTGACGTCGAATATCAACCGCGCCAGCTGAAAGCTTTTCAGCTCTTCGAAGCCGCCGTGCGGCAGCAGGGGTGATTCAACAGGGGCGGTCATTCGGCACCTCGCGGGAAGAAAAACACGGACTGACACGGACCAACACGGACCGACACGAGGGGTGATGAAAAACGCGTGTCATATCCCAAGCTCCTCGAAGTTTTTGGTGATCTTATCCATCAAGGCGTTGGACCCCGCCTGCAAGGAGAGAAGTTCCGCGTGGATCTCGCGCATCCGCTCGGCGAAGTCCACTCCGTCGTCTTCGACCTCGGCGACTCCGACATACGCTCCGGGAGTAAGCGACCAGTTCTTTTCCTCGATCTCCGCGAGCGTGGCGATCTTGCACAGTCCGGGGATGTCTGCATAAACGCCGTCCTTGAACTTCGAGACCAGCCAATGCCCCTCGTCCAGCGTGAGTTCGATCCGCTCGCGGATGGCTGAGGTCAGCGCCTCGCGCCGCGCTTCCAGCGCTTTCTTGTACGCAGAAAAGCGGTTGAAACCCAAGTCCAACTGCTCCAGCAGCTCCCGCTGGCGCTTCGCCGGGAGGTCGGCGAAGCGTTCTAGCATCGCTTCGGAGCACGTCTTTATCGCGGCGGTGAATTTCCCGAGCGCGATCTTGACCGGCTCCGGCTCCTGAAGTTCCGCCATGCCCGCCGCGCCGAGGGCGGTCGCCGCTTCTCTCATCGCTTCGTCGAAGAGCTTTTTGCGTTCATCGTCGAGCAGTATGCGGAAAACTCCGATCTCTTCCCGCAGCTCCGCCATCGCCCCGCGCAGGGCGTCGAAATATTCTTCGAGCAACCGCCCGTACTTTTCCGCTTCGCCCCGGTACAGCCACACGATCGCATTCAAGTTCTTCAACTGCCACGCCGACCACTCGTTCAAGGTGCGGTCCACGACCGTGAAGTAGTTCCGCGAGTCGATGAAGAGCACCTTGTCGCGCAGCTCCTCGCGCTTGCCCCGGTCGAAGAACCACAGCGAGCACGGCAGGCTCTTGGTGTAAAAGAAATTGTTGCCCACGCTGACCATCACGTCCACATGGCCGCTTTCGATCAGCTCCTCGCGGATGTCCTTGTCCTTGCCCTGGCTGTCGGTCGCGCTCGACGCCATGACGAACCCCGCGCGGCCGCGCTCGTTCAAGTAGGCGTAGAAGTACGATATCCACAGATAGTTGCCGTTGCCGACCTCCTTCTGTTTATTGACCGCCGGAAGTCCGAAGGGCAGCCGGCCCGCGTTCTCCGCAGTCTCCGCCTTGACCTTGTCCACATTGAACGGCGGATTCGCCATCACATAGTCGCACTCCCCGGCGAGGTTGTGCGCGTCATGGTAGAAGGTGTTGGCGTCGTTCCCGGATTTTATGACGCCCGTCAAGCCGTGCACCGCCATGTTCATCAAACACAGCTTGGCGTTGTACTCGACCTTTTCCTGCCCGAAGAAGGTCATCTGGCTGTTGGCGTTGAAACCAGCGTTGTTCACGAAATCGCCGGTCTGCACGAACATCCCGCCCGAGCCGCAGGCGGGGTCGAGCAGGATGCCGGACTTCGGTTCCAGCACGTTGACGATCATCTTCACCAGCGATTTCGGCGTGAAGAACACCCCGTCGTCCGAAGCGATGTTCTTGGCGAACTTGTTGAGGAAGTATTCGTAGATCCGCCCGAAGACGTCGCCGCCGATGTCGTCGAGGGCTCCGTTGTTGAAGATGCGCAGAAGTTCGCTCAAGAGGTCGTCGGCGAACATCGTGTAATCCTGCGGCAGCACCCCCTGCAGCTGTTCCCGCTGTGCCTCCACGAGCCGCATCGCGTTGTTGACGACTTCGCCCAAGGTGTTCAGCGCGTGACCCTCCGCGTCGTGCAAGTTCGCCGAGGCGATGTCGGCGGGGAGCTCCACCAGATACGGATACTGCGCCTCGCGCGGCAGAAACAGCGCGCTCTTGGCTTTGAAGTCGCCCGCTTCGACCGGCATCACGCGGCCGTTGCGCACGGGGCGGTTGGCGAGGATCTCCGCTTCGACCCGCTTGAAGCGGCTGTAGGCGTAGCGCAGAAACAAAAGCCCCAGCACCGGCATGCAGTATTGGTTGGAGGTGAGTTTGGAACCCGCCCGAAGCAGATCGGCGGACTCCCACAAGTCGGCTTCCAGCTTGCGTATGTTGATCATCGGCGCATGTAACTCCGCGGTCTCGGCGGGGCGCGAAAGGCGCCCTCCGGTTGTCCTTTATTTATGATTTCATACGATAATGCACGACTGGCGGAATTTCAACCGGCGTTTTCGCGCTTTTCGACAGATTGACGGAATATGTCACCGCCGCTCGATGCTGACTGTTCTTTATGTCCCCGGTGTCGAAAAAAAGTGCCGACCGCCCCTCGGCAAGGTGACGCTTGCCGGAGACGGTCAGCTGCATCATGGCTTTAAAATCTGGAATTTTGGACCAGGCGGCACGAATTCGGTATTCCGTACGGAGACGAGAGCGGAATGCGATCTTCCAGTTCAGGGATGTTGTCCACCACGCCGCCGAGATATTCCATGATCCGGCGGGAACACTCCTCCAGCCGGGCGATCAGCACGGCGTTGCGTCCCTGCGGAGTTTCCAACCCGAACGGTTTTGCACATTCCAGCCACTGACGTCGGAAGGTCGCATCGAAGTTCCTAACCGCCGCAATCGTTTCGGGGATCGTAACGCTGGACAGTTCGCGCAGCGCGAGTCGGTCGCCGGAGTCGTAGGCCGCCTCCAAGGCTCCGCGCAGTTCCAGCTTCTTGATCAGGAGTTTGATGGTATTGGCGGCATGCTCCAAATCACCCGCCGCGCACTCCTCGACGTGCTGCAGGACTATGCACAGGCTCTCTTCCAAAACGTCCAGCAGTTTCAGGTCGAACTCCGGATCGCGGCGCTTGCAGTCGTCGAAGGCGATGCCCATCAGCGGGTCGTCCCACAACAGAAAATGCACCATCACCTCGAATTCGCCGTTGTCGCGGGTGTTTTCAAGCCACGCATACATGTTTCCCGCCGCCACGTGCGCCTCGAAACTTGAGGAAAAGAGACATTCGAAGCGCTTCTTACTGTACTCCTGATTGTCCACGCCGAACGCCAGATCTCCGCAGCAGGATATTCCCGCCAGACTGGAATCGTAGTTGCAGAAGGCTCCGTCGTCGCCCCACATGGTAAAAAATAGCTCGCGGATATTTTCCTCCCGACACGCCGCGATACAGGGACGGGCGGTGCGCATGGTCTTTTCATGATCATACCACAACCGCAACCACGTCCAAATGCCGGACGCCACTTTCGGCTCGAAACCGAGATCTTCGCGGTGGCGACGGATCATCTTGCGATAGCTTTCCGCATCCTCGTGGTAGTAATCCCAATATACCAGCTCCACCCCTTTCGGGATCGCCGCTTTTACATCCGGCGGTATCGGATCGGTGAAATCGTAATAGATGTGATCGACATTGCAGAGCCGGAAATACATGTCGGACCATATCAATGGCTGGAGCCCGCGTTCGCGGCACAACTCCTTCATCATTCCGAGGTGGCGGTTGAAAAGATCGAATGCCCGTTCATAGCCGTGAATGCCGAGGTAGCGGCCCAAACCGAGGTCGTGAGTCTCGTCCATGCCGATATGGATGCGGCGACTGCGGAACGCCTTGCCCCAAAAGTTCAGCATCTTTTCGATGAGTTTCCGGGTTGCGGGCTCGTCAACCAGCATCACTCGCGCTGTATCGGTCACCTTTTCATAGGCACACTTCCACTTGAGTGTCTGCTCCATATGTCCCAGGGTTTGGAGACATCCCACCATCTCGATGCCCAGAAGCGAAGCGTAATCGTCGATCTCCCGCAGTTCGTTCAGAGTATACGCTCCGCGCATGTAACCGAAGAACGGTTCGTTTTCCAGCTTGTAAGTGTCCTCTGTGTAGAGCATCACCAAATTGTAGCCGGATATGGCGATCCGACGCAGCCACATCTTGAAGTGCTCGACCGTCATCACCATGCCGCGCGAGACATCGAGCATTATTCCAAGCGTTTCGAACGGAGTGCTCTCTTCTCCGGTCAGGCCGGACAAAGCCGAACCCACTCCGCGCGCCGCTCCGGCCACTTTGTTGTATTCAACCAGCACCTCGCCCTTGGAGCGAATAACCCGCGACAGAATACCCTCTCCAGCAACTTTGCGGAAACGCAGACGCAAGCCTCGTCCCCCTTCGGAAATCGGATATTCGCCGCCGAGCGTTTCGAGCATACCGCAAAGCTCCTCCGGGACATCGTTGCGATGCCATACCAATTTGGAGACAGCCATGATTCAGACCTTTCAATTGAGATAATTCATTCCGATCAGCGTTTTTCGTGCTGTCGCGGCGGCGAACGCTGCCTTCAGATATGCCGCCGTTTCTGTTGCATCGCAGGAACGTCAGTTGCCCAGATTCAGTACCGACACCAGCGGCAATATCGAGTTTTCCGGCCAAGTCGCGTGATCCGGAAAAGTTTTTTCATAGAGTTCATAGCACCCTTCCACCGCGGCATTGACCAGCTTGAGGCCGGTGTGTGAGTCGAAGTACTGCTGCCGAGCTTCGTATCCGCCCTGAACCAACGCATTGCCGTATCCGAGGTACGAGAGATAATCGGTGGAGCAGTAAAGAATGAAGGTCTTGCGAAACGGCGAGTGCCACTTGATTTCCAGCCCCAGCTCCGCGAGCATTTCGCCGGGGACTCCAACCAGGCAAATATCACCGATCGAAAAGAGCTGAAGCTCCATGTCGACTTCAGTCTGTCCCTGATAAGCGGGCGGGATGTTGGGCTTGCACGGCCGGACTTTGCCTGACACATGGGCGAATCCGGATTGGATCGTTTCGTTCTTGAGCCGGTACGAATCGGAGGTGCGGGTCGCCGAGATGATCCCCTTGATGGTCTCCTGAGCCAGTTTCGCTCCGACTTCCTCAATTGCTGCTGAACCGGTCTCGTGTCCCTTGGGGACCATGTCTCCGGCCGCCCCGGAGAGGAACATGCATCCGCAGCCGACGTCGGCTTCAAGGTAGTTGCGGTACGCTCCCGGGAAGTCCGCAGAGATGCGGTGTCCCCCCAATCCGGGCGCATGTCCGGCCAGCGGGTGCGCGGCGTAGTTACCGATGATGTATTCGATCTGCCACGTCTCTTTGTTGCGGAAGATGATGATCCCGAGTTCCCGGTCGCGGATGCCGTCGCAGAGCGGTTCCAGATAGGGGCGGTGCGGCAAAAAGGTGCATTTGTTGTCGTTGCCGACGTAGCGGCGGTTGATGTTCTCGTCGCAGTTGAGCGCGTAGAAGAGTATCTCGGTATCCACCCACTTGCCGTTCATGATCTCGCGCGCCGCCTCACAGGTCGCGGCGACGAGTTTTTCCAAATACTCGACCTCCAAGCGTTGCGCATATCCGACCGAGCTTCTGGTGTGGGGGCCGCAGTGCGTATGGGTACAGCTCAATATCACCTGCGACTCATCGCCGCCGATGATCGCGGCGCATTCGCGGCGTATGCGCCGAATGTATTTTGCGTCTATGCCGATCAGATCGAAACCGAGTGCCAACGCGGTCTTTTCCCCGTTGTCCAACCCCAGCGCGGTAAGAAACAGATCGTCGCGCTTGGCCGTGGTGAAGTCGTCGGGACCGTATCCGGCGATTCGTATTCCGATTTCGGGCGAGATGTTTTTCTTGGCGAAGGATATCTTCATTTCACTTTCCTCAAATTGATTGTGAGATTTATGTCACCATTTTTTATATCTTGCGGATACTCCGATTACTCCGGCAGATACCGACCGCCGGTCGTCCAAAGCAAATGGAGAATCCGATCCGGCGTCAACCTCTGGTTGTGGAGGTAATCCGAAGCCAGCACCATCCCCGGACCGGCAAAGCCCGCCGCCGCGGAAGGTTCGATTTTAAGTCCTTCCGTCACACGAACGAGCCGCTGATATTCCAAAAGCGATTCATCCCGAACCGTGAAACAACCACTGACGAGATTTCGGACGATTTTCCCGACAAACGCGGACGGTCGCCCTACGGCAAGGCCGTCCGCAAGCGTCCGGTTGGTCAGCCCGATGTCGTAGACACTGATGCCGTCGTTCTTCCCGGAAACGAGCCCGAGCGTCATGCACGGTGATTGTACCGGCTCGGCGAAAAAGCAGTGCACTGCTTTGCCGAACAGCATTTTGAGACCGAAGCAGATCCCGCCGGGAGCGCCACCGACCCCGCATGGCAGATAGACGAAGAGCGGTCGCTCCGGAGAGGGGGAAATACCACGCAGACGCAGCTGGTCGCGCAGCCGGAACGCGGCGACGGCATACCCCAGAAACAGCTCGGGAGAATTTTCGTCGTCGACGAAATAAGAGTACGGGTCCTGTTCCGCCTCACGACGTCCCTGCGCCACCGCTGTCGAATAATCGCCGCCGTACTCCAAAACCTCTACTCCGCGGGACCGCAACAGCTGCTTCTTCCATTCTTTTGCGTCCGCAGACATATGGACGCGGGCGCGGAATCCCAGTGCAGCGGCAATCGTGCCGATGCTCAGTCCGAGATTACCGGTACTGCCTACCGAGACCGTATAACGACCGAAAAACCTGCGTATCTCCGGCTCCGCCATCTTCCGGTAATTGTCGCCGATTTGGAGCAGTCCGTTTTTCAGGCAGAGGGACTCGGCGAAGCACAACACATTGTAGATGCCGCCGCGAGCCTTCACCGAACCGGCGACTGGAAGATCATGATCGGCCTTGAGCAGAATCCGAGCTCCGTCGCAAAGTGCCGCCGCGAGTTTCGGGACATCGAGCAGACGGGATTCAATGATACCGAAATGTTTCGCTGCTTCGTCGAAAAGCTGTGCGAGCAACGGTGTGAACCGGGCAAGACGAGCCTCCGCATCCAGCATGTCTTTCAGCGTGAACTCGGCGGGGTATTTCCCTCGTTCGTATTCCGGATTCCGCCAGAAAACCGGCTCACCTGCGCGAAGCCGGGAAAGCACATTTTCCATCATTTCGCCACTCCAAAATCAGGCCACGGCAGAATTTTTGAGTCGCGGCTATTTGCGATCCACCTTTTCCAATTGGACCTTGTCGGCGAGCGACATGTTGCCTTCGACTCGACCGTCGTCAAGCGGGTTGATCACCCGGTTTTTAAGATCGCGGAAGAGTTGAACCAAGTTTATGACACCGCCGATGCCGAACCACACGGCCGTGATCGCCGCGACAATGCACGGCACGATCAACAGCGAGATGAAGAAGTAATTGCTCCACCATTTGAGCGGCCACGGCGAAACGGCGTTCCAAATCAGCACAAGGACGAACATTACCAGAAAGCTGTAGACGATACTGTAACAGAAGAGCGTGTAGGCGATTATCCGGTCGCCCTTTGAATAGTCGGGGGTGATGCCGATGAGTTTGGAAAAGAAGTTGCGCCAAGTCCATTTCACGGTGCTCTTGACTTCGCCGTCGATGGCGTATTTGCCGCGATGAAGCATGCGCTCAAGGTTAAACGGCTCTTTACAGGTCAGCTTGGATACAACGATGTACAGTGTTATCGAGACGACCATGGATATGAATGTGATCTCGTAGGCGTTGATCGGAAAATCAACCGGAGTCATGTGCCACTTTATATAAGGATTGAAGGGGCGCGACACCCGTTCGAGAAAATTCCCCAGCGGCCCCGCCCAGTTCATCTTGTCGAGCCACGGATAGACGTGATCCGCCCAGTTCCGCTTGATCAGCATGCCGCCGCCGCCGATGATCATTCCGGAGATAAGCGAGGTAAACGCGCCTGCGGTGGTGCCGAAACGGCTGTACAAGCCTCCGACCATCACCGCCCCGGCGCCGCCCGCCCATATGCTGACCATGATGCTTATATAGAGCGTGATGTATTCAAGCTGCGACATGAAGAAACTGCCGAAAAAGAAGAACACGCCGATACAGATTGCGACAATGCGGATCATCCACAAGTGTTGTTTCGGCGTCAGTGTCTTTTTGGTAAGCGGAAGCACCACGTCTTGCGAGATGGTCAGCGCGGCGCTGTAGATCCGCGTGTCGTCCGTGGAGATCATCGCCAATATAAGAAGCAGGCAAAAGAGCCCCATTATGCCGGGGGGCAGCATATGACGCATGGTCATCGCCATCATCATCTGATGAAAGAGCGTTCTGAACTCTTTATAGACAGCGTTGCCTTCGGCGCCTTCGGGAAGGGCGTCACGTGCGGCGTCGAGGTATGGGGTGTCAAGGTTTTCCTTGTCACTCAAAGGTTTATCCTTTCCGATGATGTGACGCTGTTCCGGTATCGCCGTGGTCGCGGCGATGACCTTGGCGCGGGTGTCGGGATCCTTGACGACATCCGTGGCGACGCTGACCGAGATGTCGTCGCGGATGACCTTGGCGATGGGTGCGTAGTTTTTATGGTTCAGCACGACGATGATGGCGACGGCAATCAGAACATAGAATATGTCGCTCAAGGCGCCGCGCCACTGACCGAGCAGATTGGCCATCTTTTGCTCATGGGCAGACTTGGCGGCGGTGGAGTTCCCGGCGCCTATCCATACCGCGCGGTTCAGCACCAAGGTAAACAAAAGTACAAAGGTTTGGAACAAATTGAAGTCCCTCATGTTGGATATATCGTTCGGGTTCAAAAAGTTCTCGCCCGCTACGCGATCCTGCATGACCGGGACTACTTCCTGCGCCCACGAGAACTTGCAGAGCACGAACACGGCAAAAAGCACCAGTAACGGATAACAGAACATTCCCTGAATGGAGTCGGTGATTATCAGTGCGAGCGTTCCACCCATGCAAATGATGGAGATTGCGATGGCCAGTATCAGGAATGTCAGCAACATGAAGGTCGGGACATCGTGTCCGAAGATCTGCACTGTGGTTGGCAGACCGAGAAAATAGATGAAGAATCTGGCCCCGATGGCCGGCATAATCATATTCGTCAGCATCTCGGATATCGACCGCAACGCGGCGGCGAATATGCGGAACGACCGGCTGTAGCGCATCTCAAGAAACTGTCCGAGGCTCATCGCCTTGGTTTCGCGGAAACGGTAGAAGCAGTACCCCGTGAGTCCCATGGAGATAGTAACCGGAATAATCAAACTATTCCAAAACGTGAGCGAAAATCCGGTGCGGTAGTGAATTTCGACGAATGCCGCCAACCCCATGATCGACAGGGCGTGAGTCATGTCGGCAACGCAGATGAGATACCGCCCGCAGAGCCTTCCGGCGGATAAGAAATCGGCGACTCCGCGAACATAGCGGCGAGAGAAGTATCCCATGTACACGATGAACGCCACGGGAACCAGCATGATCAGCCAATCGATCCAAGTCATGATAACGTAACTTCTCTGGAATCAAATCCTTGCAAACAATGAATAATATCCTGCAGCCGCCGAATGGCGGTAAAAAAGCTCCCCCCGCCCCGCCGCCGGAGATGTCGTGAACTCCGGCGACAGGGCGAAGGAGGAGGAAGGGTAAATTACGCCAGCTGCTTGAACTTCAGCACGCCGCTTTCGAGTTCGAAGCCCCAGCCCGCGTAGTCGCCGGAAGCGATCTGCTGGCTGTAGCTGAGACCGGTTGCGATCTCCGTGCCGCCGATCTCGATATCGAAGGTCGTTCCGCTGAACGCCTCGGCGACGGCGGCAATGTTCCAGCCGCCCTGCGCCTGAGCATCGTCCGCGAAGCTGACCTTGACGGAGTCGTTCTCGAAGTTCGCACTACTCCAAGTCAGGAGCGACGAATCTGCGAGTCCCGCGCCGCGCTCGGTGAGGTCGAAGATCCACGCGCCGTTGGATACATCGCCTGCCGCGGTGGTGAGGTCCATCTCGGTAGCCTTGTCGAAGGTGATGCTGTCGAAGCCGCCGATATTGCCGGAGAACTCGCCGGTGTAACCGGAGAAGCTCAATGCAGCATCGCTCGCCGCGCCGCCGACATAGCTGTAACCGAATACGCCGCAGCCGAAATCCGTCGCGCCGGTGAAGATCACCGCTGCTGTTCCGGTCGTATCGCCTTCAAGCTGACCACGCGCATAGATCGCGCCCGAAATGTCGCCGCCCGAAACGGTGATGGTGACCTCGCCCGCTTCGGTCGTGCCGCCGGAGGTCGAATGGGTGCCGCCGCCGAAGACGTTCGCGATCGTGCCGCCCGCGATGTTGATGCTCACGTCACCGACGATGCTCTTGCCGCCGGTCTTCTGCGCCCAGCCGCCGCCGTAGACGTTGCCCATCGTCGCATCGCCGGAGATCGTGATATTCACGTTGCCGAGGACTTCCGCCTCGACTCCCGACGCCATGATGCCGCCGAAGACTCCGCGACCGCCCGCAGCTTCGCCCCAGTCACCGCCCGAGATCGTCGCAGTGACGCTGTCGACCGTGTAGACGGTTCCGGTCGCATCGCCGGTGGCGTAGCCGCCCGCGAAGATGCACGCCTGAGCGCCCTTGGTGGTTTCACCGTTCGTGATCGTCAGCGTGACATTGCCCGCCGTGTGACGAGTGCCGGTCCCGACCGTCGAATCGGTCTTGACCGCCGACGCGCCGAAGATATTGCCGTCAAACGTGCCGCCGTCGATCGTCATGGAGACGTCGCCGACGCCGGTGGCGGTCGCCAGTTTGTTGGCGAGAGCGCCCGCATAGAAGTCTTTGGCGAATGTGCCGGTCGAGACCAGTGTTTCGGTTTCTCCCGTGACATTGCCGAATCCGCCCGCATAGCCCGCGCCAGCGAGAGTCGCGCCATCGAAGGTGAGTTTCACGGCTCCGACGGTCTTGCCCGCTTCCGCGCCCGCCGCGAGATTGCGGATCGTGCCGCTCTTGGCATCGATGTTGACTGTTCCGGCGAAGTCGACGCCCGCGCCGTAGATCGCCTTGGCGGCGTCGCCCGCGACCGTAAGGTAAGCATCGCCCGAGAAGTTCTCGGTGACGAGCGTGGCGTTGTCTGCCGCTTCCGTCCACTTGGCGGCGCGGTCGTTGGTGCGGAGCGCCGTGTAGTTGTCGCCGGAAAGTCCCGCCGCCGCGCCGGTTCTTATCGCGAGTTCGGAAGTCGCGATTTTCGTTCCGTCGAAGGAGTAGGTAACCTCATTCAGGGCGTCTTCATAGAAACCGTCAGCGATGATCTCATTCGCATAGAGTCCCCACTGTTGGGTGACTTTGGCGACGGTCCCGCCCGAACCGAGGATGTAATGGCCCTCCTGTTCGACGCCGGTCGCATAGATGGTAGTCGAACCGGCGACCTTGGAGAGGTCGATCTTCATCGTGCCTTCCGTTTTTTCGAAGGCGAGTGTGAACTTGTTCCCGGTATTCGCGCTTCCGGTCAAATTGGAAGTTACGATGTTGCCGCCGAGGAGCAGCGTCGTATCATCCGCGCTCGCGCCGGCGGCGTTGAAGGCGAGATGACCGCCCGCCTTGACCACGGTGCTGCTCGCCTGTACGGTTCCGGAAAGATTCATGATCCCGGCGCCTTCGAGAGTCACGCTGTTGATCGTCCCCGACGCACCCGCGTTGCAGATGATCGCGCCCGCGCTGACGTGGGCGGTGTCGACCGATGCGCCGCCGAAACACGAAATGCGGATTTCGCTCTCATTGAGGCTGACGTTACTTACGATTATGTCGTCGCCGAAGGAGAGTTTGAACACCTGAGTCGCATTGAATCCGGTGAATACGCCGTTTGCGGCCCGCCCCGCGATGGCGGCACCGCTGAAGTACAGCGCACCCTCCGCGATATTGGTCTCGGCCCCCCGGAACGTCGCGTTGCCGCCGTCCTTGACGACATTGACATGCGCCCCGCTTTCGGCCGTGGCATTGATAAGCGTGCCGCCGGCGGCGATGTTCAGCGCCGCACCCGTGCTTATGACGGAGTCGCTTACCGTGCCGGCCAGTTCGAGCTTTCCGCCGGCAAGGATCGCGGCACTGCTCAGCGCGCCGCCGGCAAAAACGGCTCCCGAGGCGAATTCCGCTCCGCCGATTACCTTGTCGGACAAAGATTTGCCGTGTTCGACGACCGTGCCCGCTCCATCGTAAAGTTCGACCTTGTAATCGCCGATTATCAGCACAGCGCACCTTATCCCGGCGCCATCAATGAGGCGGCGTTCGAACTTGTATTCCACCCGGTCGTCGCTGAAGTACGGATTGGAAACGCTCAATTCGGTGGTCAGTGCCAGTTCCGAATTTTCCCGGTAAAGCGAGTAGGCTATGTCACTGCTCCAAGCCACCAGAAAATACTCGCCTTCCGCCTGATCCGCGGACACGGTTATGATATTGCGCAGCGCGGTGCCGTTGGAGTGTATCATGCAGGTGTCGACTCCCAGCGCCCCGAACGGAGCATTCAGTTCGTTCAATGCGAAATTGATCGTTGTCGACGACAGATCCATCTTCGGCGCCCATATCCCGCCGGACCAGAACGCCTGACCGGCCAGATCGATCCTGTCGACATGTGCGCCGCTGGTAAGCGTCTGCCTGGCACCGGAACCGACATGGAGCGTCGATATCTCGGCACCGGAGGCAAGTGTCGCGGTACCGCCGGCACCGACATGGAGCGTCGATACTTCGGTGCCGGAGGCAAGTGTCGCGGTGCCGCCGGATACGGCGAGGAAATCCGCCGCTCCTTCCGCCCCGATTTGCAGCAGTCCGGCGGATACCGTCGCCGACTCCACCGCGCCGCCGGAGATTCTGGCCGACGCGGTACTCTGAGCGACATCCAATTTCCCCACCGTACCGCCATAGACGTCCAGCTGGACATTGGCACCGACCATGGATACCGAACCCACTTCGCCGGTGCCGCGCACTCTCAGGGCGGAAACGGTCGTTCCGTCCAAAGACACATCGGCGAGCGCCGAGCCGTGGAAGATCGTAGCGCCCCCGGCCAGTTCCTCCACCCGGTAATCCTCCACGGTGAATTTACCTCCGGTAGCGGCGCTTTTGTAGGTGTAGGTCGCGTATGCGTACCGATAGCCGTTGCCCGCTATGAACGCGGGAGTATTGATCGCCAGATCGTCCGCGATGGTTGTTCCGTCGGAAGATTTGACCGTTATGGTCCCTGTGTAGCCCCACGCGGTCAGGTAGAAAGTGCCGATCGCCTGATCCGCGGCGTCTACGGTCACCTGATAAGTGACATTTTCGATCGCGTTGGGAAGAGAATACATGCAGACCGGATCGTCGGAGGAGTGCGCCGACTCCATTTCGTCAAGCGCGAAGTTGATTACGGCATTGGAAAAAACGCCCCGCGAAGCCGCGGCGGTCCACAATCCGCCGTTCCACAACATGCGGCCGGCGATATCGACCTGACCGGTGACGCTCACGCCGCTGTTGATATAACCGGCGTATCCGTTGCCGATGTGCAGATCGTCGACGGAGGCGCCGGGGGACAGCGTCATCCCGCTGGACAACAGATTCAGCCCCTGTATCGATGCACCGTTGGAAGCGGTTATCGCACCGCCGTAGACGGTCAGCCCCTGTACTTCGGTGCCCTGATTCAGCGTTACCGTGCCGGAGGAGCAGATCAGATCTTTCACCGACGCGCCGCCGTTGACCGTCAGCATACCGCCGGATACGGTTATGCGTTCCACCATGGCATCGGACGATATCGCCACCGAGCCGCTTTGGATGCAATAATCCGCCATTGTCGCTCCGGCATCGGCTCTCAGGTAGCCGTCGAACTGGGCGCCGCCGGAGATCGTACCGGAAAGCACCGCATAACTTCTCTTTCCGCCATAGTAGTTGTGAATGGTCATGGCCGCGGAGAGAGTCAATCCGACGGCATTGTTGTTCATCAGCGTGAAATTGCGGAGATCCGCTCCCGCGTTGAGTCCCACCGCATTGCCGAAGTTCCTGAATTCTCCGTCGGCGACGAGCCCGTCCGCGGATGCTCCGGATTGAAGACTGACATAGCCGCCCGAAGTATAAACATTCCGGATGATCGCGCCGCTGCTGACGACCAGCGAAGCGTCGGAATAGAGCGTGCCGCCGGACAGAAGGCCTTTGATCCCCAAATAACTGCTGGGAGCTCCGGAGTAACCATAAATGACGGTGTTTTTTCCCAATCCAAAACCGACCATATTGTTTGCGGAAAGGGTGAAGTCATACAATTCCAGACCGTCGAAATTGTCGCCGTGTCCGCCGCCGGCGCCGACTGCGGTGAATTTGCTCAACACCGTACCGCTGGAAAGTTTAAGGTACACTCCCTGTTCGGCGCTGACTCCGCTGCCCGACGCCCCGCCGAGAGTTTCGAATGTGGCCCCAGAACCCAACGATGCGTTGCAGACATATCCCTCATTGTAGACCTTGACCACCGTGGCACTGGGGGCGATCACACTGCCGAGCGCGCTTCCGTAAACATAAAGTCCGTCTCCGCTCTCAAGTTCGTAATTGCTGGTGTTGCTGTTGCCGGCCCAAATGTAATAATTGCTCATTTCGCATCCTTTCCCCGTTATGAGGTTTGCTTTTGTTCTTTATCCTTTTTAGTCCGGGCGTCGTCGAGCTTGTCCGCAGCTGCGACCATCGGTTTGCCTACGCCCAACCCGTTATCCGAAAAATCGGTTTTCCGCTTGGCAAGATCGATGAACATCCGGTGAAGATCGATCACCCCGCCGATCGAAAACCACACGGCGCTGAAGACCGCTGCCACGCCGGGAATGATCAGCCATACCCAGAGAAAATAGTTCCCCCACGCGCTGGGAGTCCAAGAGGAAACCAGATTCCATATCAGCACCCCGACAAAGGCGATGCCGAAACTGAAGACGATGTTGTAGAAGAAAACGCCCCAAGCGATCACGCGATCCGCCGTCGTGTACTCCGCGGTTATGCCGATCAGCCGACCGGGGATATCCCGCCAGCGCAATTTTGGTTGCACGTTCCGTTCCTCGGATTCGACACGCCAGATGCCGCGATGAAGCATTCGATCGAGATTGAACGGTTTGCGGTAGGTAATCAGTGACACTATCCAGTATGCCGACATGCTGGCGAGCATGGATATGAAAAAAATCTCCGTCGAATTTATGGGAAACTTGAGCGGATTCATACGCCATACTACCCACGGGGAGAGCGGAGCGCTGACGTTTTCCAGAAAGCGGCCGATCGGTTCCGCCCAACCCAAATGCTCCAGCAGCGGATAAATATGGTTCGCCCAGTTCCTCTGCGTGACGACGCCGCCCACCGAAAGCAGAACCCCGGTGGCGAGTGCGGCATACGCTCCGGCAGTGGTCCCGCGTTTGGAATACAACCCGAACACCAGCACCGACCCCGCGCCGCTGGACCATATCGAGACGATGATCTGGACAAAAAGGTTGATGTAATCCAGTTGGGACATGAAGGACGCCCCGAAGAAGAAGAACGCTCCGACACCGGCGGATACCCAGCGCAGCAGCCAGATATGCTGCGCCGGAGTGAGACTCTTCCTGCGCAATGGCAGAATTATGTCCTGTGTCATCGTGACCGCGCTGGAAAATATACGCGCGTCGTCGGTCGAAATCATCAGCATCACCATCAGCAGACAGAACAATCCGAGCATGCCGCTCGGCAGCAGCCGACGGAATGTCATGGGCAGCATCAACTGATGATATAAGGTGCGGAATTCCTGAAATTTCGCATTCCCGACGCTGTTGCTGCCGAGTACCCGATGCGCCGAATCCAAATATGGAGTGTCGAGGTTTCTGCTTTGCGACAGCGGCGGATCGATGCCGATGCGGTGCCGCTGTTCTGGAACCGCCTCCGCCGCAGAGACAAGTTGGGAACGCTCTTTCGGTGTTTCGGCAATTTCTTCTGCGATGCGCGAGGAGATCGCAACCTTGATGTCCTTGGCTACGGCGGAGTATTTGGAATGGTTCAGCGTCACGATCACCGTTATCGCGAAGAGCAGATAGAACACCAGCATGAAAGCGAGCCGGAACGCCTCCAGCACCCCCGCCATTTTCTGCTCGTGCGGCGACCGCGCCGAGGTGCTGGTCCCAGTACCGATCCAGTTGGCGCGATTCAACACGGTGTTCATCACCAGCACCAGCAGCGCAAAGGCGTTGAAATCGCGCAATTCATCGACATCGAAGGGATTGAGAAAACTTTCCCCCGGCACGCGATCCAGCATGACCGGAACGATCTCGTTGGACCACGAAAAGTGGAAAAGTATGTAAATTATGAACATCACCACCATGGGATAGCACATGAGGCACTGGATCGTATTGGTAATCGTCAACGCCAACTGCCCGCCGAGCCAGATGATGGCGACAGCGACGGACAGCACGATCAGTACGACAACGGTGTATGTCGGCAGCTTCAGATCGCCGATCGAAATCTGGTGCGGCAATCCCAGAAAGTAGATGAAAAAACGTGCGGATACCGCCGGAACGATCATGTTCGTTATCATTTCGGCGGCGGTACGCACCGCGCAAGCGAGAATCCGCAGTCCCCTGCTGTAGCGCATCTCGATGAATTGCCCCAGCGACATGGCACGCGTTTCGCGGAAGCGGTAGATGCAGAACCCCTTGAGCGACATGAACAGGGTGACTGGAACCAGCACTCCGTGCCAGAAATTCATGGCGAAACCGGTCTTGTAATTGACCTCCGCATAAGCCACCAACGTCAGGACGGCGATGCCGTTGGTCATCTCTGTCGTACCGATCACATAGCGGCCGCAAACCCTGCCGGCCGACAGAAAGTCCGGCACATCCCTCACATACCGGCGCGACCGAATTGCCATCGCCATCACCACCGTCAACGGCAGCAGGACGATAAGATAATCGATCCAGTTCATTTCCGCTCCCGCATCCCCGCCATCGGAGATTTACTCCTCGTTGACCAAAGTCTTGAACTCCGCGGAGTCCTGCAGCACCGTCATTCCCGGCGTCAGCACCAGCGACCGGAAGATGTTGTCGGATGCGCCGTTTTTGTCCACCACGGCCAGACTGAAGCGGAAACCTCCACCCGGCACGCGCCTCAGTTTTATCGCGCTCCACGGTATCGCCGCCTCGTAGAACGTGCGCTCGCCGTCGCGGGTGATCCGACAGGGGTAGTCCCGGACGCCGGATTCCCGATCCGGACCAGTGGACAGATGGAACAGTTTCGCTCCGTCGGCGGTCAGCGCCATGCCGAAGTGATAATCGTCGGCACGGAAGAGATCGGGCGCGGGGGAGCGCATCCCGTGGGGCGCCAAACGGCTGCGCGAAAAGCAGAATTGCAGCGAGTCGTAATTCAAGGCCCCCCGGCCGGCGCTCTCCGGCTGATAGTGGATCTTGTCGAACACCTCCACCGCCAGATAGAAAAATTCATCGTCGGCGGCGAAGAAATATTTGGCGCGCGGATCGCTGCCATCCTTGCGGAAAAGGTGGTACTCCTGCATCAGTGCCGAGCGCGGCCAAACGTGATCCGGCACCACGAGTTCTCCGATCAGATAGGGCTTCCAATCATCCGTTCTGCCGGAAAACCCCGGCTTCTTGCGCAACTTGGGAATGGTCAGGTAGTTCCCGTTGAAGGGGATTTTGAAAGTACGACCGTCGTCCACTGCGAATTTCGCGGTCAGTTCTCCCTTGCTGCCGCGGGACAGCGGCACATAGAGAAAACGCTGAACCATCGGCTGCAGGGTGAAACTGTCGGAACGCGGCCCGTCACCGACCTGCAAATAGCCATGCATCGGTCTGGTTTCCGTGTTGAGCAGGAAAATATTGGCATAGTAAAGATCAAGCCTCCGACCCGCCCCTTCGATCGGCACCGCGGCGCCCTGCTTCGCCGCGGCCAGCAGCTCATTGGCGCGCTCCACCGGCTGCGGAAGCGATATGAACTGCGGATAGTCGTTGAATTCGAGTTTCTTCCTGCCCGAGACGCTTTCCGAAACGCCCATGAGATCGGTGATCCGGCTGCCGTCGGGCAGATCCAGTTCCAGCGACGTTTCCCGTCCGTCGCTCCAGAGCGCGACCACCGAAGAACCGTCGGGACGGGCGAAGGTGTAACAGCACAGACGACCGAACCGCAACTCCCGGCTGAATTTGGCAAACGCCAATTCGCGCGCGGTGATCGCGTATGCCACACCGGCGGGGCGCGGCACCAGCCGAGGCTGTGTCATGGTCTCGTCGGTCACCGCCTTCCAAATGAACGAATAGTCGGTGGTCTGATTCATCGCCTTGCGCCGCTTGGGATCCAGTGCCATTAGACCGAGGCGGGGATTGACGCCGAAGTGGGCGCAATAGAAAAGACACGGCGTGGATTTGGTCACGATCAGGCTTTGCGCGGTGTCGCAGGCGACGCTGCGGCAGTTGTCGGAGTCGAAAGGATCGTCGTAATGGCACGCCGCTCCGCGTTCTCCATTGATGATCTCCGGAGTGCGCCCGTAGGAAACGGCGAGTTGTGAAGATGCATTCAGAAATTCCCTGAGCCCCAAGTTGGCCGACGATTTGATCTTGCGGTCTTCGCCGACGCGCCCGTTGGAATAGGCGTGAACCATTATCATATCCCACCGGTCGCCGAGTCCGTTCAGCAGAATCCGACTCAACGGGAAGGTCGGATTGCGGCGGAAGTAGTCTATCCCCATCGTGCCCAACACCGCCACCTTGGCGTCGGGGTTTCCGCTTTTGACGCCGTCGGCAATGGCGCGCCCCAACTGAACGTACTCGGCAAGCACCGTCGAGGTGTCGCCGTAGTTTTGGGGCCGCAGCACGCTGACATCGTACTCTTGGGAAATTTGATAGTAGACAATCCGCCCCCTGGTGAGTCTTCCGACTTCCTGCGCGTATTTGTAGGCCTGATCGAGATCGACATCGGTGAATGGCAGACGTCCCGCACGCAGACGGGCCTCCGCGTCGGGCGCCGAACCGTTGCGGCGCATTTCATTTGTCCGGCAGGGGAAGTCGAAAATCAAATTGAAGTCGCTGTTCATCACCCTGACCATCGCCGGCTTTCGGAACAGCGGTTCGAGGTCGCGGTAATCCGAGGTGTACCACATTTGAGTCAACAGTTCCAACGTGCCGATACCACAGCGGGCGTAGGCGTCGAGCAGATCGAAATTGAAATACCCGTTGTCCAAAGCAAAAAACGGATCCCGCTTCTCCATCTTGTCCAGCACCGAGAATGCGCTCTGCCGGGAAAGTGCGGAAACCTCGCAGCCTTCGAACTTCGAGTTGACGGTGAAATGTCCGAACCGTTTCGGCGCATCGAAACCGAAGATCGTTTTGCCGATCGCCCCCGGTGCGACGGTCAGCTCTGCGCGCATCGGTTCGCCCACCGGACGGTCGAAGAAATCCCGGCAGGATATTTCCACCGTCGTTTTGAGCTCCCTGTCGCCCGGATTGCGGAGCGCCAGCACCATGTTGACTCTTTCGCCGGGGAAATATATGCCGTGGCAGCCGCCTGCCGGATAAAAACTCACCACCTCCGGCAAATCCGAGGCCGACAGAACGCCTCCAGCCAACAACAGCAACAGCGGAAGCACCGTTTGCAAACATTTCTTTGTCATAGTTCCCACATCCTTAAAAAAACATTCCGATTTTACGGCAGTGACGGTTCCGTGATACCGAGCAGTTTTCGGGCATTGCGATAAAAAATATCGCGTCTTTCCTCATCGCTTATCCCGGCACCGAGAATGCCGCCGATGGCCTGATGTTCGTCGAACCACGGAAGGTCGGTGCCGAACAGAATCCGTCCGCTGCCGACTTCTCCGCACAGATACTCGACGATCGCCGAATACCCGGGAATGCTGGTGAGTTCCAAGTATGTCCGGGGGTAATCTCTGGCCAGCGCAACGGCCTTTTCCAGTTCCGGGCGAAAGCAATGTCCGAAAATCAGCCGCAATCCGGGATGACGTTCCAGTACCGGACGAACCCGCTCTGGCGCATTGTAACGGCTGCCCCCCCATGTGTGGAGCAGAACCGGCAGATCGCGCTCGACCGCGAACCGGAACGCTTCATCGTAAAGCGGAGAATCCATCGGCACATGGTGGTAGTCGGCGAGACACTTCAGCCCGACTATCCACGGGCGGAAACTGTCGTAGGCCTCGAGTATCGGCCGGTACTGCTGCGGAGCATTGGGATTGATCGCGGCGTAGAAGCCGAACCTGTCGCCGAACGGACGGATCAATTCGCAGGTCCGTACATCGGAGAACCCCGGAGCGTGCAGCGCCAGATGATGGGAAAAACAGAGTTTGCGCACTCCGGCGCGGTCCATCAGTTTCAGCATTTTTTCGGGAGTGATGTTCGGGAAGAAAAGCGAACCGTCGATCCCCATGTGCCCGTGCATATCGTAGATCGGACAGTCCGCGACTTTCCCATCCTCCCAAAAACGCTGCGCCAGTTCCGATTCGGGATTCAAATAGAACTTCCTCATCATGCCGTCACCCCTCCAAATCCACCGCGTCAAGCAATCGGGCCAAGTTCCCGTACGCGATGGCGCGTTTCGGTTCTTCCGCGATGTCGGCATGCCGAACCTCCATCATCGCCGCCGGGGCCAGAAGTTTCGGCATCCCGCTGCCGAAAAGCAGTCTTTCGCCGTAGCCGTTGGCGACCAGATCCGCCAAGCCTCCGGCACACCAGTATTTGCTCGTTTCCACATACAGATGGGCGTGCTTCGCCATCAGAGGACGCATGAAACGATCGCTCGGCCAAAGCCTTACGTTACTGACGATGAAGACATTTTCCGGAAAATCCGCCGCCAGTCGATAGATGGTATCCCATTTCAGTTCGCTCCAGTCGAGAATCAGCGGAATGTGCCGATGTGCAAATTCGGAGAAATCCTCCTCCAAGGCCATCTTGTGAGCAGGGAAGAGCAACGAATTCGGCATGATGCGCAACGCCCGCGTGCCCGCCTCCGCCATTTGACGGAAAAACGCCGGCCACGGAGGCAATTCCCCCGTATAATGCGGCAGATAGGTCCATGCGGAAATCAGGCGGTCATGATGTCCGCGCGTTTCCTCCGCAAGGAAGTCGTTGGTGGCGATACCGGATATCTCCGCGCCCGCATGACCGACCAGAGCCCGTTCAATGCCCGCCGCATCCATCGCCCGAAGCAGTTCGTCGGCGCCGGGAAAAGAGCGCGTCATTTCGTCGCTGGCCCGACCGTCCAGACCGATGGACGTGTTGGCGTCAAAAAATTTCATGATGCAGAAGTCCTATGTGCTTCCGGTATTTATTCGCCCGCCGCTTCTTCCAAAGTCAGCCCGTCGACGACGACATACATGCCTTCGGTCCAGTCGGCGAATTTGCTCTGAAGTTTGCTGTCTCCCCAGAATTCGAAACAGAGCGCCGCCCGGGAAACATCTTTCCCGGTCTTGAACGTACCGGACACCTCCGTCCATTTTTCTGCGGCGGCGACGTGGCGCGGCGAGCATGAGACATATTTCACCCGGGTATACCAAGGCCCGTCGCCCGCACGCACCTGAGCGCTGCTGATGAAGCAGACCGGCGCGGTGCTGCGGTAGCGGAAACTGAACTTGTATTCGGTATCCGGCTTGATCTGAATTCCCGCCTCGTATTTGGTGCCGCCGAAAATCATTTTCCCGCCCAGCGTCTTGCGTCCGTCCTCGCCCAGTTTGATCGCTTTCAGCGTCAGTTTGGCGCAGGCGTTGTCACCATCCTTTTCCTGCGAAACGGCAATGCACGGATTGCCGTCCGCGAAATATCCGGACGGGTTGTCGCATTCGCCATTCTCCAGCAGATTCGCCCCGTACAACATGACGGAACCGCCGACCGCCATCGCAATCATCAGCATCTTTTTCATTTGCACTTTCCCTTATGTTTTTTGGTGGATAACGTCAAAGCGTCTTTCGAGCAAGACACATTACCGACATCATTGGTAATCATACAGTTGAGCATTGCTGTCCGGCAACAGATAGAACACGTAGCGTCCGTAGGAGCCGGGAAAATTGAGCTCGCGGTATTCCGTACGCGCGCTGTTCAAAAAACCGTCAAGATCCTCCGAGGCGCAGTGTCCATCGAGAAAACTCTGCTGACATCTGCCGGAATGGGCGAGCAAAAAAGCCGAACTGCAACTGAACGAAACCAACGTAGGACAACAGCTCTGCAATTCTGAATCGTTGGAACGGCTGTCTCCGTACACCATGAACGAAGACGGGCGTCTGACTTTGCCGACATGCAGCAGATGAATCGTCTGCGTTCCCAGCAAATAGGACATACGGTAAGGCGCGGGCAGAGCCCGGGTGCCAATCCTTCCGCCGTAACTTCGATAGAGTCGATTATAGTCGCTCAAGGAAGCATCTTCGGGCTTGGCCCGGCCGGGACAGGTGAAAAATGCATTGTTCCGGGGAAGATATTTTGTGACCATCGACATCAGGTACCCCCAGTTGCCGTCATAATAACTCAAGGTTTCACGATTGTCGCTGGAGTAGTTCCTTGCCGCCAAGCTAATCTGCTTTAGATTGTTCATGCAGGATACGGCCATGCCCCGCTCGCGCGCCGCCGACAACGCCGGCATCAGTATCGCCGCGAGGACGGCAATTATCGCGATCACCACCAGCAATTCGATTAGCGTGAATTTTTTCGTTCGGGAGAAAAAACGCTTTTTCCGTTGTTTTAACGCATTATACTTCAACATAAATCTTCCCCCTTCCCATTGTGTGAAAAACCATCGATCTCCCATTTGCCCATCCGCTACGGCGGCGTTGACGAAAACGCTGTTCCGTCGCAATATCGGAATTATGCAACATTTAGATAATACAGCGTTTTTTTATGAGCGACAAGTACTTTTTCTGCCAAAAACAAACAAATCTTGCTTTTTTTTTATTTTCGGGCTTTGCAAATCATTTCGCGGGGAGTTATTTTATTGCCGATATATGGTGTGTAATACCGCGCCGCGCAAGGCGATCCAAATGGTCGCGGGGATCTGGAATCATGTTCTTGTTTCCGCCCACGGCTTTGCATGCCATAAAAATCGGCGCATTAACCTGTTCGAACTATTTTTTCGGCAGCATTGCGGCTGTCCCTGTCCAAGGTCATTTATGAAAGCGGAAAATCATGCTAGAGAAAAAAAAGTTCACACCGCCACTGGAAGTGCAGCAGCTGCTGTCGTCGCCCAACGAATGGAAACTGATCGACCGATTTGAACTCCAGCGCGAAGTATCGGCGGTGCCGCGCCCGGAAAAAACAGTGGAAGAACACCCGCGTCGCGAAATGATGCTGACGCTTTCCGGGGAATACGATTATCTTCTCAACGGATGCGTCATACATTGCACGCCTGGAACTTTGCTGCTGATAGACAGCAAGGTGCCGCATGAATGCCGTTATGTCGATGTGACCGCGCCGCTGCTGCACCTGTGGGCGTTCAGATGGGCCTCGCGGCTGATGGTGATACGCACCCTACGCATAAGTCGCGAGGGAATGGAAAAAATCGCCGAAAGGGTGGTGCCGCTGAACTTGTCATTGTACATCGATCATTGCTGGGATGAGTACAACCGCGCCGATCCGGTAAAACGACCGCTGATAGCCCAGCAACTGAAAGTGTTTCTAGCATGCGCATTCATGCCGATATTCGATATCGGAAATTATTATTCGAAAGCCATACTTCCCCGTTTGGAAATGATAACGGATAAAATCCGTAATAATCTTGCACACAAACCGAGTGTGGCGAAGTTGGCGAAATCGGCCGGTTACTCGCAATTCTATTTTGCCAGGCTCTTCAAAGAGTACTCCGGCATGACGATAAACGAATATATTGATCAATGCCGATTGCAGGAATTGGAGAATCTTACCAAGGCTGGATGCTACGGCAAGGATATCGCGGATAAGTTGGGATTCCGTTCGTTGAACAGTTTTTACCGTTGGCGCCAACATCACGGCGTCGGGCGCAAAAAAACTTCTACTTCGCCCGATAAATCCTCCGGCTGATCAGAATCTCCCGAAATTGCGCGGTACTGCATACCGGATCATTCAGTAGTTCGGAAACCGGTCGTCAGATATCCCGATTGCGGGAACCGGGCAGAAGATCCAGCATCTCCATGCTTACGATCCTTTTGCCGCACCGGTAATGACGCTTTGCACCTGAACGTTTTTTGGAAAACAGGGAAAAAGATACGGAAATAAAAAACTCCAGCCGTGAGGTGAAGTGCACCCCGAAAGTTGGACACAACCTTCGGGGTGTTTTTTATGGAGAAAGACCACAGAAAACAACAGCGCTACAGTGCAGCTTCGCAACAAGCGCATTTGCGCTGGCTGGGCGGACGTTGCGCATGGCGAATTTTTCAGATCCCGAGCAGGACTGCCGGCATCATCGCCTTGAAGGCGCGGTGCATACCACCGGCTCGGCCGGTGGCTTTGATTTCGGTTTCACCGTGCGGCTCAGGCGCGATAGGCGTCCATTACCTTGGCGACCGCTTCGACAAAACGATCGAGTTCGCTCTTTTCCGCCATCAGCCAGTTCAGATCGGCGACCAGCAGCTGCTTGTAAACGACCTTTTCGGCAACCTGATTGCTTTCGATCCGGTACAGATTTTCCGGCACCGACCACAGGCGCTGGCGGTACATGACGTTGCCCCAACCGCGGCTGAAGCCGAGCAGCCCCTCGGCCTTGAGCGCTTCGGCGATCTGCGTAATGTCGATGCCGGGTTTCAACATCTTGTCGTCGACGAGCACGCCGTACGCGTAGTAGCCCTGCAGCGTCGCGCAACGGCCCTTGGCCTGGACCTTGATGCCCGGAATGGCCTCGAGTTTTTCGCGCAGATAATCCGCGTTTTTGGCGCGGAGTTCGGTGTCCTTGCGGAGCGTTTCGAGCTGGTCGAGCAGGATGATCGCCTGAAACTCCGTCACGCGGTAGTTGTGGCAGATCAGCCCCATCGGCGGCGGAGTGCTCGGCTCGCCCTGCTTGGCGCCGCGCTGATAGCCGATGTGCGACAACCGACCGACAACGTCCCAGAGGTGCTCGTCGTTGGTGGTGATCGCGCCGCCTTCGCCGCTCGTGAGCAGTTTGGACTGCTGGAAACTCCAGCTGCCAGCGTCGCCGTAACTGCCGACGCCGCGGCCCTTCCACTCGCCGCCGTGGGCGTGGGCGCAGTCTTCGATGACCTTGATGCCATGCTTCTGGGCGATGGCGATGATCTTGTCCAGATCCGCCATGGAACCGAAGAGGTGCACCGGAATCACCGCCTTGGTCTTCGGGGTGATCGCCGCCTCGAAGGCCGCCGGATCCATGCACAGTGTGTCGGGCTCGATGTCGACAACGACCGGAGTCGCGCCGACGTAGACCACCGCTTCGCCGGTGGCGAGCCAGGTGTGCGCCGGAACAATGACTTCGTCGCCGGGGCCGACGCCGAGAGCGACCAGCGCGCACTCGAGCGTAACGGTGCCGTTCGCCATCATCACGGAGTACTTCGCACCCGTGTACTGGGCATAGCGTTCGTTGAAGAGCACTTCGTTTTCGCCGTAGAACGACCACTTGTGGCTCATGTAGACTTCCTTCAGCTTGTCGCCGACGGCAGGGTTGGCGGGCGGCCACGGCGGACGCACGGGCTTTTCGGTGAATACGGGAGTTCCTCCGTCAATGGCAAGTTTCGACATGGTCAAGAATCCTTCTGTTTTCCGCGCCGCGGCGCGTGTTGGCTTTGTATTGCCCGCCGTCCCCTAGGCGGCGATGACGAAAACGCTGTTCCGTCGCAATATCGGAATTATGCAACATTTAGATAATACAGCGTTTTTTTATGAGCGACAAGTACTTTTTGTGCCAAAAACAAACAAATCTTGCTTTTTTATTTTCGGGCTTTGCAAATCACTTCGCGGGGAGTTATTTTATTGCTGGAATATGGTGCGGAATACCGCGTTGCGCAAAAGCGATCCCTATGGTCGCGGGGGATCACGTTTTTGTCTTTGCCGGCGACTTTTGCGCGGATGCTTATCGGTAACGCTCCGTGTCGAGCAGTGGCAAAACTCGGGAATTCCGGGCGAGAAGTTCCAGCCCCTTGACGGTGATCCGGTATTTCTGCTGCGAACTGGTCGGCTTCTCCGGTATGGTCATTTCCAGCAGGGCAGACTCAATCAGCGGATTTAAATAGCGGTTGCGAAATTTCGTTCTGTCGGAATACCCGCGTTTTTTACGGATCTCGCCGACCTGCCGCGGTTCCCGGCAGAAATCCAAGATCCTAATCAACTGTTCCAACAGGAGCTCTTGACTTGGTCCCGTCCCTCAGCGGTTTCCGGGCGATAGATCACTACCCGGAAATCCTCGTCCTGCTGATATTGCGGCTTCGCGAGACCATAAGCCAGCAGCGTTATTTTCGACCGGCAAGAGTTACGATTTCCCAATGACCTCCACGTGCCGGGCCCACGTGTCTGACGAATTTTTTCATCCCGGCAATATAGCGCCCTATGGTCTTCACGCTCATTCCGCATTCGATTGCAATTTGCGTTCTGGACACCGAGGGGTCGGCTTGGATCAGTTCGAAAATCCGCTTTTTGATACCCGTCAGTTCTTCAGGGACATTTTCAGGGACATTTTCAGGGACACCTGTGTTTCTGTAGATGGTGACCCTCACACCGCCGTCGGCGTCTTCGATCTTCGGCCGGGGAAGTCCCGCTTTCGTCATGCCGTCGACGATCTTTCGGATGCCGCGTCCCCAGCTCTCGATGAACCCGGCCCGATAGAACACCTCAGCAATATTCTTGTTCCGGGGATATGACGAGTGGCGTTCCAGCAGCTTCTCCGGCGTGAGTTCGGCGGGTAGCCTGCCCTGATTCCACAATTCGATGCGGTCGTTGTAGACGCGCATCTGGATGTGCACGCCGGTGTAGTCCTTGTGGATGATGGCGTTGAAGATGGCTTCGCGCAGGGCATCCTCCGGGATCTCCAGCGGTTCGATGCGCTGCAGTCCCTCATAGTGGATCGGTGAGATCAGATACTTGGACTTCAGCACCTCCACGACCCGATCCGTCATACGGATGATGTCGCCGGAGACGATGTCCTGAAACATCAGATCGGCTTCGTCCTTTCCGAACCTGCCGATGCGGAAATCGCATAATGTAAAAAACTTCGCCGGATTCTTCCCGAAAGCGAGAATGGCGGCGTTTTTGATATGCCCGTCTTCATCCAGCAGATTGAGGTTTTCGAGCACGGCCCGAATATCCGTGGTGTAGGCGCCCTCCGTCATCCGCTTGTTACGAATAGCGTTGCGCTGG
>Ga0310696_10001206_pt1 | contig 38012 bp, 29 predicted proteins | sample AusTroGonzalo_MG_4_FD_203885 | JGI IMG/M metagenome (GOLD analysis project Ga0310696, IMG submission 203885) | Bovine rumen microbial communities from tropical cattle in Woodstock, Queensland, Australia - Gonzalo_02 (v2) (version 2) | ecosystem: Host-associated > Mammals > Digestive system >... | reverse complement strand
CAAACGTGACCGCCAAGGAGTAGAGGTCCGTGCGTTTGTCCACGTGCTTGGCATCCACAATCTGCTCGGGACTCATATAGACCAACGTTCCTAATTTCTGCCCCGTCTGTGTGCCTGACACGGAATCGCGCACCTTGGCAATGCCGAAGTCCAGCAGCTTGATTTGCCCTTCGTCGGTCACGAAGATGTTGGAGGGTTTTATGTCGCGATGCACCACGTTTTTGGCATGGGTGTAGTTCAAAGCTGCCACGATTTGGTTCCAATAATTTGCGGCAGTGTCACTGTCGAAGGTACAGTGTTTTTTCACCATTGCTTTGAGGTCTTGGCCTTCCAGATATTCCATGATGATGGCAGGTCGCCCGTCAATGCTGCCGTAGCCATACACCTGACGAATGTTGGGGTGATTCAATTTGACCATGACCAAGGCTTCGTTGTGGAAGCGCTCCACAATTTGCTGGTTGAGAGCGAGGTCTGCATTCAGAATCTTCACCGCCCCTTCTTTCCCGATCTCATTCTCCGCATACCACACCTCGGCCATGCCTCCCTTTCCGAGGAGGCTCTTGATGGTGTAGCCGTTGATTGTTTTGTTGAGCATATTCGTTTGCTTTGTTGTTTCTTACTTCCCAGGGTGAACGAAGTGAGCCCTGGGTTGACACGTGTCGGGCTTTCAGCCCTCTTGAAAACGCATTGGCAGCGCACCATTCCGCGAAACGCGGCAGCGTTGAGCGGAATCTCCAACACACAATGGTTTCAATAACCTATAACCCATAACCAATAACCTTTTTATTCGTTAACTAGGACAAGGCGGAAGCCGTTGATGTTGTCGCGGATGTCGTGGGTGTCGCGGTTGCGGGAAGATACCCGGCAGCGCCAGTCGTAGGAGATCCAACTGCCGCCGCGAAGCACATGGTACGAGCCTGAAGAGGAACCTTCGGGGTTTGTCTGCGCGGAACTGTTATAGATTCCGAAGCAGTCCGAACACCATTCCCACACGTTGCCGCTCATGTCGTACAGCCCCAGCTCATTCGCTTGCTTTCCTTTCACCGGGTGCGTAGTAGAACTGCTGTTGTATTTGTACCAGGCAACATCGCCGATGTTATTGTTACCCGCATATTTGTATTCTTTGCTCTTGTTTCCACCGCGAGCTGCGTACTCCCATTCGGCTTCCGTCGGCAGTCGGAACGTCTTACCTGTCAGTTGGTTCAGTTTTTGGATGAACTTCTGGCAGTCTTCCCAACTTATGTTTTCTACGGGCAGGTTGTCGCCTTTGAAGTATGATGGATTGTTGCCCATCACCGCCTTCCACAAGGCCTGCGTCACCTCAGTCTCCCCAATGCAGAAATTGGATAACGTCACAATATGAACAGGTTCCTCGTCATTGTATGCAGCGCTCCCTTGTTCCGAAGTCGCTCCCATTTTGAAGGTGCCGCCTTTTACGTATTTCATCGTGAAGGAGACCCCGTTCGCTGTATAGGTTTTGGCCAAGGCTTTAACCTCGGGTGATGATATTATGGCAGATGGCTCTTCAGTAACAAGATTTGGTTTATCAACAGGTTTGTTAGTCTTCCCTTTCCCCAACGTGATCCCCACCACCACTGCAAGAATCACCCCTGTCGCCACCCCACCGATAATCCACGGCAAATGTTTGCGTGACGGGGAAGGCGTGACTGGTTGTTCGGACGCAGAATGCTGATTGTGTGCAGGTGCTGAGGGTTTCGATTGTTTGTTTTGGGCAGGGGTTACCGGTCTCTTACGGTTTTGTTTTGTCCCTTCCACAAAGGTTTTGTCTTCCACCACGGTGGTATTCTCTTGGCTGTTACCGTCCGAAGCGTTTTTCAGCAAGGTTTTAAGTTCTGCCGCACTTTTCACCCTTTCCCCGGGGTCAACCACCAGACAACGTTCAAGCACCTTGCGCCATTTCTCTGATATGTGGCTCAATTGTCCACCCACATCCCCGTTAATGATCTTGTTGTAGATTTCCAGGTCGGCTTGGGCGGAGTTGGCCGCGCTGGAACCCGCTTCGAAGAGCGGATGGCCGGTAAACAACTCGTACACCACCACACCGTAAGACCACAAGTCCGTATTAAAGCGTAAGGGTTTCCCCTGCAACTGTTCCGGCGAACTGTAGCGATGCGTGCCGCCCCCGAAACTGTTTGAGAACATACTACGGTCATCCACCGCGGCCGCCTTGCTCAAACCGAAGTCGGTTATCAGCGGGATATAGTAGTTGCCCCATTCCTCCACCAGAATATTTGCAGGCTTGAGGTCGCGGTGTACAACTTTATGTTGGTGCAGAAAAGCGATACCCTCCAATAATTGGCGGGCAAGCCCCTCCTTTTGAGAATAACTCAATTCCTTTTGCAGAAGTTCGGAAAGGTTCCCTCCAGGATAATACTGCATCACGACGTAGTCAAACCTCCCGTTGGGCATGTCAAAAGAGTACAGGCTCTCATAATTTGCAATATTGGGATGCGGGGGCAGGTCTATAATGGCATCAAACTCATCCTTCAGTGAGAATACCTTTCCGTTCGGACCGTAGTTCACCTCACTCACCTTGATTGCGACCTCCCGATGCAAAACGCTATCATACGCCCGATACACCGTGCCAAAACCGCCTTTGCCCAGACGGTCAGTGCGGATATCAAAATTGTATCGGTTGAAAAATTCCTGTTGGGTCATTACGCTGTTGGTTTTATCCTTTTGATGTTATCTTTTCTTTCTAACCCATAACCTTTTTATTCGTTAACTAGGGCAATGCGGAAACCGAAAGTGCTGTAGCGGTCGTCGGGGTTGCTGCTGTTTCGGAAAGACACCCGGCAGTCCTTGGCGAAGTTGTACCAACTGCCGCCGCGAAGCACCCTGCCTATGCCCAAAGAGGGACCTTTGGGGTTCGTTTGCGCGGAACTGCTATAGCCTCCTTTCAAGTCCGAGCACCATTCCAACACGTTGCCGCTCATGTCGTACAGACCCAGTTCATTCGCCTGCTTGCTCCTTACAGGATGCGCTGACAAACCGCTGTTGTCTCTGTACCAGGCTACATCGCCAATGCTGTTGCTGCCCGCGTATTTGTAGTGCTGGCTCTTGCTCCCACCGCGAGCTGCGTACTCCCACTGTGCTTCTGTGGGCAGTGCGAATCGGTGGCCGGAGGGTAGTAGGCTCTGCGACATTTCGTTGAGCTTGTTGCAGAATGCCACCGCCTCGTTCCAACTTACATAGCACATCGGGTGATTTGCACCCTCACTTTTTATTTCCCAATCAGAGTTTGCCTTGTTGCGCTGCTCCCTGACGGTAGTCCCCATTACCGCTTCCCATAACGCTTGTGTTACAGCCGTCTTCCCAATGAGGAAATCGGAAACAGTCACCGAGTGTACAGGTTTTTCGTCGTCATACGCATCATTTCCCTGCTCTGGCGTCGCTCCCATTTCAAAAGTCCCTCCTTCTATATGCTTCATGATGAAAGTAACCTCTTTGATTTTGAAAGACAAATCTTTGGCATTTTTATGACGAATAGATGGATAAAAAGCTCCTGCTTCCGAATTATCGATGTAGGTGGCATCTTCAGAAAAGACATCCGTTGGGGAAGAATCCTGTTGAAGTTGGGAAATATTATCTTTTTTTGTCTCGGTTAGTGAAAAATGTTGCAACATCGGTCGCTCTTCAGGCTTTTTTGCCAAATAGCGTTGAAGGAACGATTGCCATTCTTCGGACAAAGAGCTGAGGTCCAACGGCTCTTGGACGATGGCCATCTGGATGTCGAAGTCGCTGCTGGTAGTGGTGTCGTAGGGGGCCTTTCCAGTGAGCAGATGCACGAAGGTGACGGCTAAGGAGTAGCTGTCGGTGGCGGCCTTCACGCGCTTGGGGTCGCGCACCTGTTCCGGACTCATGTATATGCGCGTGCCCATGGCCACGCCCGTCTGCGTATGCCCTCCGTACTCCTCGATTTTGGCGATGCCGAAGTCCATCAGCTTCACGTTGTCGTATTTGTCAATGAAGATGTTGGAGGGCTTGATGTCGCGATGAATCACTCCTTGTTGATGAGTGTAGTTAAGGGCATCCGACAGTTGACCCCACCATTTTTGGAGTCGGTCATCGGAGAGGCGCTCGTTCTTCACAAGGCGAGCCTTGAGATCGTCGCCTTCCAAGTATTCCATGAGGATGCAGGGCTGTCCGTCCACGTTCACATAGTCATAGACTTGGCGGATGTAGGGGTGCTTGAGCAACACCATCACCTTAGCCTCGTTTTCGAACCGAGCCACTATTTGCTCATCGAGGCAGAATTTTTGCTTGAGCACTTTGACAGCAGCCCGTTTCCCGATACCGTTCTCCGCATACCACACCTCCGCCATGCCGCCCTCGCCGAGGGAGCGTTTGATGGTGTAACCGTTGATTGTTTTGTTGAGCATATTATTTTTGCTTGACAAATGAATAGTTAACTCATGGAAGAGAGGAATCGAAGCGGATTTCCTGGTTTCCCAATGTTACTTTACCTCGTAAATAGGCTATTGCCTGAAAGTTACGGGTACTTGATAATAACACCGAACCGGCTTTCCCCTGTTCTTGCCAGGTTTCCACTTGGGCATTGCCATAATACCACGAACGGCCTCTTTGTCGCAATCTGGGAAAAGAGGTACTTTAACTTTTGCATTTGTAACCCTGCCGTCTTTTTCAACTACAAATTCGACCAACACCGTTCCGGTAATGCCATTTTTGCTTGCTACTTCAGGGTATTTGATTTCCCGTGCTAAAAAAGCATTCAAAGCTCCCGCTCCGCCAGGATATTCAGGCATTTCATCTGTAAACATCACGGGTGGCTCGTTGTCATCCGCTGCTTGTTTTTGTTGGGATTGCGGTTTGTCTTCGGGAATCGGACTCGACTCAATCAGTTCGTCATCAAACGTCATGTTAAGGTCTACAACCTCGTTTGCCGCAGCGGGATTCGTCTCTTTTGAATCCGAAGGCTCGCGAGTGTTAGACTCGCTGGACTCTATTTTGTTATTACCTTGATTGCTCTCAGCCGTTAATGCTTCGACTGTTGTCAAGCCGGTGTCGGATTGCGATATGGCAGGGAGCTGGATTTCGTATTTAGATTTTTTTCTGGTTCCCAATATTACGAATAGGATGACGATGGCCAAAACAACCGCGCCACCGATTATCCATGGGCGCCGTTCGCTTAAATCTGTTTTTGTTGACAGTTGAGCCTTTTCTTTTGGCACGTCGGAGTTTTCCAAAGTGCCCTTTTGGTTGTTCGATAGCCTTTTCTGTCCGTGCGAGTCCACTACTGTCTCGTCTTCGTGTTCGGCTTCTTTTTCCGAAACATTTTCAGGAACTTCCAGTTGTTCCACAATTGTTTCATCCTCTTTGATTTGCATTTCGCGAAGTTCTCCTGTACTCTTCGCTCTCTTTTCCGGATCAACAACGAGACACCGTTCCAGCACCTTGCGCCATTTTTCAGGCATGTTGTCCAACTGCCCACTCACATCACCGTTGATGATTTTGTTATAAATCTCCAAGTCGGCCTGGGCAGTGTTTGCCGCGCTGGAACCGGCCTCGAAGAGCGGTTTCCCTGTAAAGAGCTCATAGACAATGACTCCATACGACCAAAGGTCGGCATTCAGCCGCAAGGGGAGTCCCTGCAGCTGCTCTGGCGAGCTGTAGCGCGCCGTGCCTCCGCCGAAACTGTTGGAGAACGTGCTGCGGTCGCCGGTATCAGCCGTTTTGCTCAACCCGAAGTCTGTGATAAGTGGAATTATCTTGCCACTGTGCCGCACAATGAGGATGTTTCCGGGCTTTAGGTCGCGGTGAACCACTTTGTGATCATGAAGAAAGTCAATGCCATCCAGTAACTGCAGTGCGATGTCCTCTTTCTGCTCAAAGGTCAGTCCCTTATGTATGGCTTCTGATAAGTTGCCGTTGGGATAGTATTGCATTATGGCATAGTCGAATACTCCATTGGGCATCTCAAAAGAGTAAAATTCCTCGTAATTAGCTATGTTTGGATGTTTGGGGACGTGAGAAAGTGCCTCGAATTCGTCCTTGAGCGAGAAAGTTTTCTTTCCATCAGCGGTGGTCTTTACCTCGCTCACCTTAATAGCCACTTCGCGGTGCAAAGTGTTGTCATAGGCTTTATACACTGTGCCAAATCCGCCACCGCCAATCTTGTCGTTGCGGACGCTGTATGTAAATCGCTTGAAAAATTCATCTTGGGTCATAACTGTTTGGACTTTGTATGTTGTCAGAAATTAATGAATGGTAAATGATTTTGACCCAATACACTTGCCTTGATACCATATCTCATAACGGTATTTTCCGGCGGGCCAATTTCCTTTCTCGGTGTTGCCCCAACCTAATAATTCATAGGAAAATGATTCATTTTTTGTTAAAGATATATCCTGCTGGTACGAATAGCCACTGGGAGAACCCTTCCCACGTGAAAGACCAGAAGGCGTATATAGTTTGACTTGTACTTTCGCTGTGCCACCTATCAGACTAAATCCTTTGATTCTAGGATACAGATATGTCGTATTTCGACTATATATAGTGCTCTCATACTCCTGGTTCCCATTCTTTACTTCAACAGAAGAAACGATAATCGGGTTGTTCTTGCTTACCCTTTCAAGAATTTTGGATAGGCTAGAGTTTTTGTCTTTTAATTGTCTGTTCTCGTATTCTAAATTATTCTTTTTGTCTCTTAAGTTATCAATTTTGTTTGATAATTCAGATCTTTCGCGATAGAGCTTGTTGATTCGGGATTGTTTTGAGGAAGCTATAGCTATGGTCACGATGCTTAGAATCACAAGAAGTGTAACATATATAACATGTAATGTGTTGGTTTTTCCAGAAAGGTTTTTTGAAGACGAATTGTCTTTTGAGGGCTCTTGCGAAAGAGTGTCTTTAGATTCCGCATTAATCTGTTCACCATTTTGAATTAGGGCATCATCTATTTTCGTAATGTTGTCCTGTGAGGAATCAGAAAAGGAGACGAAACCATTAGGGTCGGCTTTGGAAGAGTCCATGATTGTTTCATCGCCATGTGAGTCATTGGAGGTTTGAGAGACAGGGGGTTCTACAACCTCAAATGCTTTTAGCTTTGGTCGCTTTTCAGGATTTTTTTCCAAATAAGGCTGTAGAAAATTACGCCATTCGTTAGGTAATTTGCTGAGATCCAATGGCTGTTGTACGATGGCCATTTGGATGTCGAAGTCGCTATTTGTCGTGGTGTCATAAGGCGTTTCACCTGTTATAAGATGCACAAAAGTCACAGCCAAGGAATAGGCATCCGTGGCGGCTTTCACGCGTTTGGGGTCTCGCACTTGCTCGGGACTCATGTATATGCGGGTGCCCATGGCCACGCCCGTCTGAGTGTGCCCGCTGGATTCCTCAATCTTTGCGATTCCGAAGTCCATCAGTCGCACGTTGTCGTCTTTGTCGGTGAAAATATTCGAGGGTTTGATGTCGCGGTGGATCACGCCCTGTTGATGGGTGTAGTTGAGTGCTTCAACAAGCTGGTTCCACCAATTGCGGAGACATCGGTCACCGAACCGTTCGCCATTTTTCAGTCTGGTTTTGAGGTCATTGCCTTCCAAATACTCCATGACGATACAGGGTTGGCCGTCAAGTAGGGCATAGTCATAGACTTGTCGAATGTTGGGATGAGTGAGCTTGACCATCACTTTGGCTTCATTCTGAAACCGTTCCACCACGGTTTCATCGGTGCAAAATTTGGCCTTTAGGGATTTGATGGCAGCAGTTTTTCCGATACTGTTTTCGGCATACCATACCTCGGCCATGCCGCCCTCGCCGAGCTTGCGCTTGATGGTGTAACCGTTGATTGTTTTGTTCAGCATAACTTAATATTAATTCATAATTCACAATGCATAATGCATAATTTTGACAGACGTGAGTTGACTTTGAACCTTGAACCTTGAACTTTGAACTTTGAACTATTCCATACTCCCTAAACTCTAAACGTCAATAACCCATAACCATTTTATTGCTGGACTAGGACAAGGCGTAAACCGCAGACTTTGTAGTTTTCGCTAGGTAGGTTGGAGTCGCGGGAACTAACACTGCACTGACTGTCAGTTGATCCCCAACTGCCGCCGCCGCGAAGCACACGGAGTGAGCCTGTTGATGGCCCCGAAGGATCTGTTTGTGAAGTACTGCTGTAATTGCCATACCAGTCTGAACACCACTCATTTACGTTACCGCTCATATCATAAAGCCCAAGTTCGTTCGGTTGTTGAGTCTTTACGGTGTGAATTTTATAATCACCATTTTCACCACACCAAGCCACATCATTGATGTTGTTGCTGCCAGCATACTTATAACCTCTGCTTTTGTTACCACCTCTTGCTGCATATTCCCACTCGGCCTCCGTAGGCAAGCGGAAGGTTTTGCCTGTCAGTTGGTTCAGCTTTCTGATAAACTCCTGACAGTCATCCCAGCTTATGTTATATGCTGGATAATCATTTCCTTTACCATCATAGCTATTCCATCTATCCCATCCGGTGGGAACCGAATGCATTACCGCCTTCCATAAAACCTGCGTCACCTCCGTCTCTCCTATCCAGTAGTTGCTCAGGGTGACCTGATGAGACGGTTTCTCATCATCGCCACAGTCATCGATACCGTCATCGTCCTGCTCGGATGTACACCCCATAGTGAACGTACCACCCATCACACATTTCATTGTAAAATTAACATTTCCAATGCTAATCTCATAATCTCCATCACCGTTCTTTTCAACATTTGTTGTGTAATAGGGCTTTATTTCCTGAAATATGACAAATAGAACAACAATTACCGACACTGCCGATATCATCCCTATTGTCCAACGCATAAAATTCCGTTGTGTCTCCCCATCTTCCAATTCAGAATCCGAATTTTCAAGTTTCTTCAGATAACGGAACATAATAATCATGCACACAGCAGTAATCAATCCAATAATTACAAGAGCCAATGTTTCTCCTTGATAGGATAACGCAATAATAAATAGAAACACCCAATAAGCCGCAGAAAGAATAATATTGATCCACTTAATGCGTCCGAACAGTTTGGCGAAAACAGAGACTTCCACTACTATGGCTGTTGTTAAAACTGGCCAATATAACATTCCCCAAGAATAATTACGCACACATAGTCCTGAATCAGCATAACAAATCACCAGTTGTATCATCAACAGTATGTATGCACTACACTTAATAATCGCTTTTGACTTTTTATGCTTAAACTGCTTTATAAAAGCAATGTTTACCGTAAGAAAGAGTACAAGGATACTAATACTGAAAATCGAAAGCATATAATATGAACCTATGAAGCACCAAGCACACCAAATAGACACAGTAAAAATCAGCATCATCAGTCCCATGGTCCACATCAAATTTTTACTTTTTTTGTCCTCTTTGGAAACCTGTGGTTGCTCCTTTTTCGGTTGCTTCGGCACCTTCGGCTTCGGCGGTGCGGCAGACTCCAAAAAAGTTTCATCATCGGACGTGGGCTTTCCCTTTTTAGGGGAGGCAGTTGTGGTGGTGAACTCCCGCAGTTCGGGCCGATCCTCGGGTTTCTTTGCCAAATAGGGTTGCAGGAAGTTGCGCCACTCCGTGGACAGTGCGCTGAGGCCCAACGGTTCGGTCACGATAGCCGTCTGTATGTCGAAGTCACTGCTATTGGTGGTGTCGTAAGGGACTTTGCCGGTAAGCAGATGCACGAACGTGACCGCTAAGGAGTAGCTGTCGGTGGCGGCCTTCACGCGCTTGGGGTCGCGTACCTGTTCGGGACTCATGTAGATACGTGTACCCATGGCTACACCCGTCTGCGTGTGCCCGCCGTACTCCTCGATCTTGGCAATGCCGAAGTCCATCAGCTTCACGTTGTCGTGCTTGTCGATGAAGATATTTGAGGGTTTGATATCGCGGTGGATGATACCCTGCTGGTGGGTGTAGTTGAGGGCATCGGCCAGCTGGTCCCACCACTTTTGGAGGCGGTCGTCGGAGAAACGCTCGCCCTTGAGGAGGCGGGCCTTGAGGTCGTCGCCCTCCAAATACTCCATGAGGATGCAGGGACGGCCGTCCACCTTGTCATAGTCATAGACACGGCGGATGTAGGTGTGGCTCAATTTTACCATCACCATGGCCTCGTTCTCGAAACGTGCTACCACATTTTCATCCTCGCAGAATTTCTTTTTCAGGAATTTAATGGCGGCGGGGTTCCCGATTTTGTTCTCGGCATACCACACCTCGGCCATGCCGCCCTCGCCGAGAGGACGCTTGATGGTGTATCCGTTGATTGTTTTGTTAATCATAATTGTTTGTTGATCTGTTTGTTATTCACTAGGGTTCGCTGTGCTCACCCAGGGTTGACATAGGTCGGACCTTCAGCCCGCTAAGAGACCCACACTGCTGCTTGAAGCTTGAGTAGTGTAGGCAACGTTAATCATTCCAATTTTCAATCTTCTTGATAAAACGGAATAAAAGGAGAATTAGCGCGGCTACGACTACTACGGTAATGAAAAAGAAAGATGAATAAGACATGAGAAAAAACAATTAAAAATAAAGACAATGGCCTCCAAATAGAACAAGCATAGCTATGGCAAGTACTGCATGAATCCACTTGATTCGACCGTACCGTTTAGCGAAAATATACCCCTCTGTCCCCACTGCGGTGACTAGAACTGGATTTGATATTAAAAATAAGATACCATATAGAGATAAGATACGAGAATAATTAATCAAAAAAAACGAAGCCAGCAATACAACAGCCGAGACAGCGATCAGCAATTTTGATTTTTTTTGCTTGAGTTGTAGTAAAAAAGCAATGTTGATGGCCAGAAAAGTGAAAAGAATCAGCATTGGTGAAACGATATGATGACCAAATACTATTATCCCTACAACAGTTAAGGCCATCATCACCCCTGTTGTCCACATCAGGATTTTGCTTTTTTTGTCCGGTGGGGATGTCTGCTCTGTCTTGTCAACAGTTGGGCTGGCAGAGGCATTATGCTGAGGTACACTACTTTCTATGAAGGTGCTGTCTGCGTCTGTATGGCCTTCCGCAGGATGGCTGTTGTAGCCTGAAGGTTCATGTATGACAGTGGTTTCATCAAATTTCGAGGTGGTTTCGCCATACTCCCGCAGTTCCGGACGGTCTTCCGGTTTCTTTGCCAGATAGGGCTCCAAAAACGCTCGCCACTCGGAAGGAATCCCCGTAAGGCTCAGCGGTTCTTGCACAATTTGCGTCATGATGGCGAAATCCGAGCTGGAGTCCGTGTCGTAAGGGATGCGGCCCGAGAGCAGGTGTACGAATGTGACCGCCAAGGAGTAGAGGTCCGTGCGGTAGTCCACATGCTTCGCATCCGTGATCTGCTCGGGGCTCATATAGACGAGCGTGCCTAACTTCTGCCCCGTCTGCGTGCCCGACACGGAGTCGCGCACCTTTGCGATGCCGAAATCCAGCAGCTTCACATGGCCGTCTTCCGTTACAAAAATGTTGGAAGGTTTGATGTCGCGGTGAATCACCCCTTTCGCGTGCGTGTTGGCGAGCGCGGAGGCGATCTCGTTCCAATAGTGAATGGCGGTTGCAGAGTCTATCTGCTTGCGTTCCCGTACAATCGCCTTCATGTCCCTCCCTTCCAGATATTCCATAATGATGCAGGGAAGGCCGTCCACAGTCACATAGTCATACACTTGTCGGATGTTCGGGTGTTTGAGTTTGACCATCACCATGGCCTCGTTGCGGAAACGCTCCACAACGGTTTCATCCTCGCAGAACTTCTTTTTCAGGAATTTAATGGATGCGGGGTTTCCGATGCTGTTCTCGGCATACCACACTTCCGCCATGCCGCCCTCGCCGAGCTTGCGCTTTATCGTGTATCCGTTGATTGTTTTGTTCAGCATATTCGTTTGTCTCTTTGTTAGAGCCCAGGGTGAGCGAAGCGCGCCCTGGGCTGTTACATCTTGAGGTTAAAGACTTTTTGGAAAAACATGGGGATACTCCCAAGTCGCTACAGACACAGAGGAGTTATCGTTAGATTGGAAAACATAGAAGACCAGATGTTGCTAACTTCTGATCAAATTGGGCAGCTCCATTCTAATAACCTCTTCCACTTTCTCCAAGGAGTCCTTTTTGGTGGCTAAAAGGAATAATAGGCCTCCAAATCTGTAAGTGGTCCAGATGCGAATGGTGGAGGTGTTTGCGCTCTCATTGTGTTTTAAAAATACGAGAGCTATTGCAGTTGAACCTTTCCTTTTTATGGCGAATCCGTCACCGAATCGGATTTTGTTGACGGCCAATTGCAGGAACGGATTGACCAGTTTGTAATCAGGCAGGTGTTTCACTACTGCAGATTTGATCTTTTCAATTGTGATGGTTGGCGTGTATTCCAACTCGATTTTGGTGGGTAATAATAATGACATAATAGAACAAATTTGGTGAATGAATATTGATTAAATGTTAGCCTTCCATAAGAATCATAAGAAAGAAGATGATCATTGCCACGATAGTGACAATAATGATTATCCAGATTTCCTTTCGGTGCGCTTTTTTTTGTTTTTTTGTGATGAGTGGCAGCAACTCCTTGACTTTTCCATTGGCATAGTCAGTACACATATTCCGCTTTATCAAATCCAGGCAGGCACTGTAGGCGTCTCTGTACATTCCTTGTGCCTGTAAAGATTCAATATTCTGAATAAGAGCATTAGAGGAGGAAGATGAGCTTCCATAATCGGTCGAGTGATTACTGGAGGAATAATTGCGACTGGAAGATTGGGAGGGTGTGGTATCTTCGTAAAATGTTTCGTCAAGACCATTATTATTTAACAGGTTCTCATTGTCCTGGCCTTTGGGCTCGCGATAAGATTCCATACCGACAATCTGTCGCAACTCACCACAACTTTGCACTCGTTGTTGCGGATTCACTACGATACAACGTTCCACAACCTTCTTCCAACGTTCCGGCATATAGACATACTGGTCGCTGATGATGCCATTCACGATTTTGTTATAAATTTCATGATCGGCTTCTGCAGTGTTTGCCGCGCCGGATCCAGCCTCAAAAAGGGGCTTGTCCGTGAACAACTCATAGATAATGGCACCGTAAGACCATAAGTCTGTGTTCAGTTTAAGGGCCTTACCACGTAGTTGCTCTGGAGAGCTGTAACGTGGAGTGCCTCCGCCGAAACTGTTGGAAAATTCCCCGCCGTCAGTGGCATTGGCTGTTTTACTTAGGCCAAAGTCAGTAATAAGCGGGATGTATTGGCCTCCATGTCTAACCACAAGGATGTTGCCGGGCTTGAGATCCCTATGGACAACACTATGCCGGTGCAAGAATTCCACACCCTCTAACAATTGTCTGGCAATATCCTCTTTCTGGCTGATAGCCAATCCTTTGCCCATGATGTTAGAGAGATTGCCATCAGGATAATATTGCATAATGGCATAATCGAATATGCCCTGCGGGGTCTCAAAACGGTAAAATTGTTCGTAATTGGCGATGTTCGGGTGCTTCGGCAAATGTTTGAGTGCATCAAACTCGTCTTTCAGTGAAAAAACCTTTCCGTTGGCGGCCGTTTTCACCTCTGAAACTTTTATGGCAACATCGCGGTGCAACGTGTTGTCGTAGGCTTTGTAAACGGTGCCAAAGCCGCCGCCACCAATCCGATTGTCACGAACATTGTATGAATATCGGTTGAAAAAATCTTCTTGGGTCATATTTATTCTCTTAGATTCAACTTTGCGTCCCTACGCCATGATGAAATACGATTACATCTCACTACCATTCATAGTGGTGTCCATTGCAAGGTTGTCATCCATCTGGATGTCGGCAATGTCAAGCTGGTCTTCTATCACGGGAGGGTAGTCATAATCATCACCCGTAACAGTCGCTGTGTTGACAATGTCCTCCACCGTTCCCGGTTCTTCTTCCTCTTCCAGTTCCGCCAAATTGTCCTCGTCAAGGAGACCATACTCGTCCGTAATCCCAACGGTAACATTTTGAGCGATTTCTCCCACTACGGGGTATCCATCCTCGTCAGTCACAAGTTCTCCATTCTCGTCAATTTCCACATCCAGCACCACCGTTTCCAACTCGCCGTCAAGATCTGTGTCTAGAATCATATCCGGTTTCTCGTTGCCATTTATGTCTGCCAAAACCACATCGATCAGGCCATCCTCATCAACATCTCCTACGGCTATCACATCCTCAACATCTATTACATAATCAGCCTCTTGGACGGTTCCGCCTGTGCTCGCAATCGGGTCTTCTGTGGTCACGTTCGATCCGCTAGTGCTCGCAATCGGGTCTTCTGTGGTCACGTTCGATCCGCTAGTGCTCGCAATCGGGTCTTCTGTGGTCACGTTCGATTCGCCTGTGCTCGCAATAGGATCTTCTGTGGTCTCTGTTGATCCGACTGTGTTCGTTGCCTGATCATCCGTGCCTGCAGCCGGATCGTCAACGGTTGTTGTCGGATCCTCTGAGATGGGTTCCTGATCGGGTTTCGGAGGAGTGACCGTTTGGCCAAGGTGGCTTGCGGCGGCGGCTACACCGGCAGCACCGGCCACCATGCCGCCAACACCTACTGCTGCTGCGGCTCCCGTACCTGCCCGTTTCTTGTTTTGCGCCTGTTTCCCGGGCGCGTTCGCTTTTTGTTGACCGGCGTTTCCGGCCGGTTGAGGGGTAGTCTCCACTACCGTTCCGTCAGCATCATTCTGAGATGCTCTCACTGTATCATTCTTGTTCATGTTCTTGAGATTTTATGATTATTTGGTGTATTTGGCATTACATTTCGGGTTGGGGCAGTGATTGGACCGTACTATTTTCCAATGATTGTTCAAATTGAATTTCGCACCACACTTGGGACAACAATACCTGTCCTGATAGCGAAGGTTGATGTCGGTCATCTGCATTTTGGTGTCCTCGTTTTTCCCGAAAGGAATCAAATTGAAGGCCGCAATCAAAGCGGATCCAATCGTCATAACCGTGATACGGATATTCATGGCATCCTCACCTTTGTAGAGGACACAGATTAGCAAAGCGGCGAATGCAAATAAAAACGATATCACCGCTCTGGGCATTACGGTTTTTTTACGCTTTTTCTCCTCCAACTGTTTGATTTCGGCATAGTACTCCTCGTATGCCTCGATTACGCTTTGAAACTCTTCGGAGTAGTCTGATTTCAAAGCATTGAGAATAGAGTCCACATCCACTTGAAAACCGAGCGGCCCGGGTGAACCGAGCCATACGCGGTCGCCTACTTTCAACAGGCCGCTTTTCACGATGCGGCGCCCGTTGACATATGTGCCGTTTTTGGCATCCACCTCCTCAATGGTGAGCGTGCCTTTCTCTTCATCAAGCCACAGGATGGCATGATGCCGTCCCACCATCTTGCACTCCGAAGGAACGGTTATGTTCCCTTTTCCTTTCTCTTCTCTTCCGATTTTAATTTCTTTCATTATTGTTTTGTTTTTATGTTTAACGAATTACATATAATAATAGACATTTGTAGACATTATCTGATGCGAACACAAAATTCATCCAACGTGCGCGTACCTGCCTCGGAAGAGACTTTGATGTCATTGAAAAAGATTGTCGCATTGGATGAAGCTTTCTGGATGGCGTCCTTGGCCTTGTCACTCAACATGCCACCCTGACAAACGATAGCCGGTTCCTCAAGGCCCTTGTTGACAATGACCACACGGTATGAATTGACATTCCACTTAAGGTCATAGACAAAATCATCACCCATGGTGGCCCGGATCATCGGGTTGGCAAGCAGCTCCGCTTTTGAGCGTTTACCGCCGCGGATACCGGCACCCAGAACGCCACGCGGATCCGGAACTTTCTTCACACGGAAAGTGGTGCTGCCCATCGTCTTGGTGGACCCACCCACTTTCGCAGCCACGGTGGCCGTCACGGTCTTGCCAATCAGAGAAGCGGGAACCGTCACGTTGAATCTGCCGCCACCCGTGGAAGTGACGTTGCAGCCTGGGAAGGAGATGCTCAACTTGTCGGGAGAGACGGGGCCGGACACAGACACAGGGTTGGCGATACCGGCATACAGCACGTTCATCTTGTCGGCCGAGATGGAGGCGGACGGAGTCAGCACCGTAAATTTATCCCTGAAACCGTAGTATTTCGGTTGACCGCTCGGATCAATGATTTTGATCAAGCCGGCATACTTCTGCTCGCCCGTACCGCTTGTTCCGATTTTGAGCTTTACGATACCGTCCTCGCCTTCCAACTTGGTGGCACTGCCTAACCCCTCTTCTGTAAGAGTATCGGCCCCCATCTTGTACCAGACTTCGGGTGTGGATTTGTTAAAGGCTGCCACAATGATATCTGCCTCGTAGGAATCTCCCGAGAACACCATCTGGGATTTCGGGATAGAACGGCCGGTCACGTTGTCGAACTTGAAGTCATTAGCACTGCTGGTGTTGTGAACCGTTGTGGTCGCTTCCGGAGTTGTATTGTTCTGTCTCATGCGCATTGACATCACCAAAGAGACCAAAGCCACGGCCACGGACAATCCGGCGATGATCCAAGGGAGGGTTTTGCGCCAGCGTGCCTGTGGTTGAGAGTTGTCAGATTGCTGCGGTTGAGGATACGTCTCTTTTTTATTGCCTTCTTCCGCCACTTCGGTTTTGTCTTCAGCCGTAGGGCGGGAAGTGTTTCCCTCTTTAGCCGGATTGGCAGTGACGGCAAGGATTTTGAATAGTTCCTCCGCACTTTTCGCTCGTTTTTCCGGATCAACCACCATGCAACGTTGCAGCACTTGACCCCAGCGGTCGGGCACATCATGCATGCGGCCATCTGTGTCGCCGTTGATGATTTTGTTGTAGATTTCCAAATCGGCCTGGGCTGTGTTTGCCGCACTGGAACCTGCTTCAAACAAAGAACGGCCGGTGAACAGTTCATATATCACGGCCCCGTATGACCAAAGGTCGGTGTTGAATCGCAAGGGTTTTCCTTGCAGTTGTTCTGGAGAACTGTAACGGGCGGTGCCGCCACCGAAGCTGTTGCTGAATATGCTCCCGTCCCCGGAATCTGCCGACTTGCTTAATCCGAAATCCGTAATCAAGGGGATAATATGGCCGCCGTGCCTCACGATGAGGACATTTCCGGGCTTTAAATCACGATGTACCACCTTGTGTGCATGCAGGAAGTCTAGTCCTTCCAGCAATTGCGTAGCGATATCCTCTTTCTGTTCTGCATTAAGCCCGCTTTTAATAACATTTGAAAGGTTGCCTTCAGGATAGTACTGCATGACGGCATAGTCGAACACCCCTTGGGGACCTTCAAAACGGTAAAGTTCCTCGTAGTTGGCAATGTTCTGGTGCTTGGGCAGCCCCTTCAACGCATCAAACTCGTCTTTAAGCGAAAATGTTTTGCCGTTAGAGGCTGTCTTCACCTCGCTCACTTTAATGGCGACATCACGATGAAGGATATTGTCGTAGGCCTTATAGACCGTGCCGAACCCGCCGCCACCAATCTTGTCAGTGCGGACATTATAAGTGTATCTTTTGAAAAATTCCTGTTGGTTCATTGCTGTCAGAGAAAAATTTATTCGAAAAATATGTAAAACTTATGTCAGAATTGGTGGACAAATAATTCCTTATAACCGGTACCCCACGATAAGCCGCAGGTCAAATTTTCCGATCAGGACAGGCTTTTGATCGCGACCCTGTCGTTGGGCATAACTGCGTGTTTCCCGATGTACATAGTAAAAAAGCTCTTGTATAGTAATGGTTTTGTTTTGGTCACGGTCGGCAGCACCTTTAAGTCCTTTGATGAGAAAATAGGAGAAAACGCCCTGCCGCAAAAATCCGGACTCCATGGAGTATTCGTTGTCGCCACAGGAAAGCATGATGGCAATGTCCGAAGACTTACGGACACTGATGTTCTTGCTTTGATCCTTTTGGGGCAACGTGTTTTTAAAGTCCCCGGAATAACAGGCGTCCGCGAACATGAGTTTGGTCTTGGCATCAGAACAGCGAAACAGCGATTTCACCTCTTCATAGGAAAGCCAGTTGCTACTCGACAGTGTGGCATCATAGGGCAGCAAGTACCCTGAACTTCCGTGCCCCGAAAAGTAGAAAATTACCCTGTCGTCCTCTCCAGCTGTGGAAAACAGTTTGCGTGTATAATAGAGGATGTTGGACTTTGAGGCTTGCCCGTCTTTCAAAAGATAGATGTTGGAAGCGGGCACATCGCCTCCTGCCGGTGACATCAAGAATTCATAGAACAACTGCGCATCCCTGACGGAAAAGGTCAGGTCGCTACTGTTGCCGCCAGCATAGTCGGCCACCCCTATAATTACCGCATAGGTGTTTTTATACGCTTGGACATAGCCAAACGGGAAAATGAACAACCCTAAAAGGAAACAATGGTAAAAAAATCGCTTCATAAGCTATCCATTCTGTGAGAAATCACATTGTCCTCAGCCATCAATGTCTCATCCTTCGGCAGAATGATCGCCACCTTCAGCAGCTTTTTTGCCGTCCTCGGCTGATGGTTGGGTGTTCTTGGTAGATGTATTACCGACCTTGTCAGATTTTTTGTTGCCTTTAGTAGACTTTTTGTTGTCTTTGCCGGATTTTTTGTTGTCTTTGCCAGTTTTTTTGCTGTTCTTGTCGGATTTTTTGCTGTTCTTAACGGAATTCTTACGGTCTCCCTTCCTCCATTTCAAAATACCGTTCTCGTTGTCGTCAGCGGAAGTTTTTTTCTTTGTTTCTTGCTTTGGCTTTGCTTTTGTGGGTTCTTGGCTCTGACCTCTTCCCAACCAAACGCCAATGACAATACCAATAAGGAGTAGCAGAAGCGCTATGACATATTTAAAAAGTGTGGTCTTCGGAGGAGGACATCCCGAGAGACATTTATGGGATTTTGGCATTGAATTAGATGAGACCGGGTTGTCTCCTGCAAGTACTGGACTTGTCTCTCCCTGTTCTTCAGCTTCCGCATTTTCCGAAATAGTTGCGTCCGCAGACTCCGTATCGGGCTGCTCCTCTTCGGACTGCTGTTTGCGCTCATATTCCTTGAAATCATCTCTGATATCTTGGAAAGTAACCCATTTCAGCTCTTCATTTTCCCCATTGCCGATGGAGAAGGCATCCCCTGCTTCTATTTCGATCAACAAAGCCGTGTTGTTGTCTTTCGACAGTTGGTTGCATTGTTTCTCAATTATATTGCATTTATTCTCAAGCGTCATTTCGGTTTTCTCGAAAAGATCCACAAGTTCATGGTCGCCCCATGCCTCCACCACGCCGTCAGAGCAAAGCAGGAAGATGTCCCCTGCCCGCAACTCGTCAATTTTGACAATATCGGGTCGTTGGACCTTGTTGTCGGAATTGGCGATGATGGCCTTCGAAATGCGGTTTGACATCGGATGGAATCTTCCGTCCTCTCTGGTGATGTCGTGGTTTTTCATCAATTCCCCGACGAGAGAATGATCCCAGGTGTGCCATAGTTTTTTTTCTGAAGGACGGAAAAGGTAGATGCGGCTGTCCCCGATATGGGCGGCATACCAAAAGTTTTTCGTTTTGAACACGCCCGTAAACGTGGTGCCCATCTTTTCCAGTTCGGGTTCCCTATCCAACACGGCATTCAGTTCCTCTTGGACCTGAATCAGCCGCTCCTCGATGGTGGCCTTTTTCAGATCAGTTTCGTCTTGGGCAAATAGTTTCAGCATTCCGTCAACAACGAACTGGCTGGCCCGTTCACCGGAAACATGGCCGCCGACACCGTCGCAAACCATCCAGAGTCTTTCGTTAGACCCTTTACAATCTTCATTATTGGAACGCTTTCCTGTATGCGTGAATGATTCTGTTTTCATAACCTGTTATTGCTTTTCTAATGAAACATGAAAATTCGTATGGCCGATGGTGATTATATCCCCATCCATCAGATAAACGGCCTCGCCCTTTTCGAGTTTTCTGTTGTTGAGCTTTGTGCCGTTAGCGCTGTTGTAATCTTCCAGCGAGAAGGATCCTTCGCTGATCTTTCTGATCAGACAATGTTTCTTGCTCATGAATTTGTCTTGTGTGTTGATTTCGATGTCGGGCTGTTTTTCCGGACCGCACTGGTTTTTCCGCCCCACTACCGAATAGGGCTGGCTGATTACCAAACGTTGACTCGGGGTTTCGGCGGTGGACGTGATGGTTAATACAAGCACTTTCGACACATGCAATTCGTTTTTGGACGACACATACGTTTCGTCCTTTTGCGACTTCGTTTGTGCGGCTGATGTTGGTATATTAACCATTCCCGGCACAAAGGTCTCCGTGCTGCTAAATTTTTGGGAAGCCTGCTTGTGTTGAGCCTGGGCGGCTTTCAGTTTTTGGATAAGTTCAGGAGGTATTTTGAACTCAAATTCCTGATGGCACTTGGGGCATTCGCCCGTAAACACCAGGTTTACTCCTTCTGGGTCAATCGGGCGGCTCATCTTATGGCCGCAATTTTTACAAGTGATTCGTAATAAAGATTTCATAACTTATATCATATCTGAAACATCAATATTGTTGTCTATCTCTATAAAGGGGTCCAAATCCGTGTTGGCTGAATAATCATAATCATTGTTTGCCAGACCACTATGGTCGTCCAAATCTGACAATAGATGGGAATAATCATCCGAGACATCATCATCGTTGTAGGCGTAGTCGTTGTCTCCATTAACATCTTCTGTATTAACAAGATATTCCCCAACGTATACATCTCCGATAGAAATGACTTCACCATTCTCAATCTCAACATCAACCATTAACACGTCCCCGACCCCATTGTCATCCAAATCCAACACCACATCTGGGATATCATTGTCGTTAACATCCACAATATAAATACCTGATTCATCATCTGCCCAAACAACATCGCTGAAGTCATGCTGATCTACCGCCCCTTGATGTTGGGATTGCTGGTGGTGAGTATGAGTATGGTGTACAGAAGCCCAATAGTCTTCTTTTTCCTCATCAGACAAGTTGTTCCATTCACTTTCATAATAAGTGCCTTGGGCTTGACCATGGTAGTAATAAATTCCTCCCGCTCCCACTTCCTGGCGAGCTGCCGCAAAAGCCTCGGCGGGTGTCATGTCGTCTGTTACACTTGTTGCTATGGGCAGGTCGGAGGCATCCGGGGAGTCCGCTCCAACTACTGAATCTGCATTTTGGCTCGTTTCGATATTGTTGCTCTGCGTTTCTTGGTCTTCCATGGGGGCTGGGTTCACCGTGACAGGATTCCCATTCTCCCGGCCAAAAGTGAAGTGAGGCATAGACGCCGAAGCAACCGCACCTGCAGCTGCCGCACCAACGCCAATACCGACGAAAGCTCCCGTGTTTATTTTCTTGTTTTTTTTATTAGGAATCGATTTTGTTGCACCTTGTTCGTTGTACTTTTTCAGCTCTGAATTATCTGATTCTATGATAGTTTTATCATATTCCATCATATCCTTTTTTTGTTGTAAAATATTGCTCTTTTTTTCAATCCGCAAAACTCCGAAAAAAATCAATACCCTCCTATTTAATTTTGTCGCTATTTTTACCACAGTTTGTCGCTGAATTTACCACAAATTGACAGTGTATGCGTATCTACAGGCAAGGTACACCCAAGTAGTAGGCAAGTAGTAGGCAAGTAGTAGGCAAGTAGTAGGCAAGTCCAGGCAAGTACTTTTGACTTGCCAAATACTTGCGAAACACTTGCCTGCTACGGCTCAAGTACGGCTCAAAGGTATGCCATCCATTATAGTAACAAAGGTGCGTTGTTGAACAAAAAAACGGACTCCTGTTAAGGATGTCCGGGCAAGCTTTTTCCGCTGGGCGGTGAGGTGTAGGTATTAGGGAGTAGGAATAGGGAGTACTCTTCTTGGACCATAGGTTAATGGGAATGGTTCTCGCTTTGTGTTGAGCCGCAGCTGTCCCGTTGGTCAGGATTTGTCGTCAAAGAGGCCGTTCATCAGGTCTTTCAGGCGGGAAACGATGCCGTTGTCCTCGTCTTCGGGCGGTGGTGCTGCGCAATCGGCGGCGCGCATGGCCACATTTGCCACAGCTCCGGCCATGCCGTGGCCTCTCATGAGAATGTTGTGGGGCGACAGGTCGGGCAATCTCAATTCCGGGTCTTTGATGTCATCCGGAAGCTCGAACCTTCGTCCCGCGAATGCCTCCGTGTCTGCATCAACTTCGTCGCAGATGTCCAAAATCTCCCGCAGACCAGAGTGTTCTCGGATGATGTTCGACATCTTGCGTAACTCGTTGTCGTCCATGTTGCCGTCCATATAGGCGGCCAGTTTTTCCGATTTCATAGACAATGGGATAGGCTTATTCATAATGAATCTCCTTTCTAAGCACCTGCTCGAACTGGGCTTTGGCCAGTTTGTGCTTGTTATAGTAATTGTCGAGGGACATGCCCATTATTTCGGCGGTCTCCTCGTTGCTCATTTCCTCCAAATAGCGCAGCCGGATTAGCGTGCTGTAGCGTTTGTTGGGCATCATGGCGAGGATGGTCAGCACGTCTTGTAGGTTGAGGCTGCCGAGGTCGGGGTTCGTGACCCCCAATAGCGCATCGTTGTGGTCGGTACGGTCGTCCTCGTCGTCCGGCAGGTACAGTTCCGTAAGGGGCATGCGCTCTTTCCGTTCGAACCTTTCGTAGCAATAGCGCACGCTTACGGTTTTGAGCCAGGAAGTCAGCGTGCTCTCCCCCCGGAAGCTCTCCATCTGGCAATGGCCGGAGTGGCGGCTTGGGGCCATCACCAGCACGTAAATCTCGTCGATGAATTCCTTGCAGCTGCTGCAGTCCGTGTAGTAGTGGTCGAACACCGACTTGAACAGCGGATAGCACTGCTGGTAGAAATACCTGCGCGTAACGTCCTCGTCGCGCTGGATGAGCGCGCGGGCAATCTGCAGGTCTTCGGCGTATATACGGATGTCGGCCATATCACTTTCCTCTTACTACGCTTTTCATCCATTCGGAGATGTCCTTGAAAAAGTCGTGGTCCAGGATTAGGGAGGCGCGGAGGATGAACTCCGAGTTCAGATGGGGGCGCGCGAGTATCTTGTACATATTGCTGCGGTCGCTGTTCATCCTTTCCGCAAACCATGCAATACTCCGACCATGCTCTTTCAGTGCGGCCATAATCCTTTGGCCGACATGGTATTCTTCCTCCAGGATTTCATCCAAAAACACCTCGTTGTTGCGCATAATTACCCCTTTTTTGAATACTGCTTACAGCACCGGATCCCCTTTTATTTTGCGTTCCGGGCCCGGATGATGCCGCCGGTCTTGGCTTTGCCGACGCGGATCATGTCAAGGATCGGTCGGTTGGAGGGGCAGATGAAGGAGCAGGAACCGCACTCGATGCAGTTCATAATGCCGTACTTCTCGGTGTCGTCCCAACGCTTGAGGTCCGTAAGGGTGTGCAGCATGTAAGGTTCCAGTCCCATCGGGCAGGCGCTCACGCACTTGCCGCAACGCAGACACGGATGCACCTCGCCGCGCACGCTCTCCTCGTCCTTCATGAACAGGAGGCTTGACATGCCCTTGGCGGTGTAGGCACCTAAGTTGGCGATGGCCTTGCCCATCATCGGGCCGCCGGAGATGATCTTGCCGGTGTCCTCGGGTATACCCACGGACTGCAGCACGCTCAGAATCGGGGTGCCGATACGGAGGCGGTAGTTCTTGCATTGGTCGGGAGTCAGCGAACGGCCGGAGACCGTCGTGTAGGTTTGCACAATCGGCTTGTTCTTCTGCACGGCTAAGTAGATGGTGTACATCGTGGTGATGTTGTTGACGATGCATCCCACGGAAATCGGCAGGGCACCGTTGGGCACGCTGCGGCCGGTGATGGCCTTGATAAGCTGTTTCTCGGCTCCCTGCGGGTATTTGATACGCAGCGGTTGCACTTCGATGTTGGGATAACGCTTGACGGCTTCCATCAGCTTGGCGATGGCGCGGGGCTTGTTGGCCTCGATGCCGATGATGGCCTTCGGGGCACCCGACGCGATGAGCGCGATCTCGATGCCAATCATGCACTGCTCGCAACGCTCCAGGATGACGCGGTTGTCGGTGGAGATGTAGGGCTCGCACTCGGCAGCGTTGATGATCAGGTATTCGCATTTCTGCTCCGGCTTCAACATATATTTAATATGGGTCGGAAAGCAGGCGCCGCCCAGACCGACGATACCGCGGTCTTTCATGCGCTCGATAATCTCCTCTTTGGTCTTGAGCTTGATGTCGTGGATGATGTCCAACGATGTGTCGATGCTCTCGTCCCATTCGTCGCCTTCGCGCTTGATGACGATGGCAGGCTTTTTGTAGCCGGTGATGTCGGCCACCTGGTCGATTTTGACGACGGTGCCGGAGATGGGGGCGTGGATGTTGGCGCAGACGAACGACTCAGCCTTTCCGATGAGCTGTCCCACCTTCACCTTGTCACCCTTCTGGACGATGGGGGTGGCGGGGGAGCCGAGGTGCTGGGTCATGTAGACCACGGCCTCGTCGGGCAGGGGGAAGGTCTCCACCGGCGCGGAGTGGGCGAACTTGTTGGCATCGGGGTGGACGCCGCCCATGTGGAAGGTCTTGCGGTTCAGGCTTTTGATCTGCTGTGCGCCTTCCTTGAAGTTTTCTTCGATTCGTTGTTCTATGGATGTGACTGTATTTTCCATTGGGTTGTTGTTTTTCGTTTGTTGTCCCAGGGCTCACTGCGTTCACCCTGGGTTGACACGTGTCGGGCTTGCAGCCCTCTTGGAATTGGGTTTATGCTTGGGCGGGCTCGGCCACGGGTTCGGTTTGTGGTTCGGGTGCGGGAGCCTCCTTCTTCGGCGGGAAACCGACGGTGAGGATGGCGCCGGAGGGGCACTCGGAGACGCACTTGCGGCAGGCCTTGCACTTGTGGTAGTCGATGTAGGCGAGGTTGTTCTCCACGGTGATGGCCTCGAAGGGGCAGACTTTGGCGCACTTGCCGCAGCCGATACAGGCTGAGGAGCAGTTCTTCTTGGCCACGGCGCCCTTCTCCTTGTTGTTGCAGGCCACATAGACGCGGCGGTGGTTCTTGCCCTTGTCGCGAATCTCGAGCACGCCGCGCGGGCAGGCGTTGGCGCATGCCTTGCAACCGACGCAGAGTTCCTCGATGACCTCGGGCAGGTGCGTCTCAGGGTTGAGGTGGATGGCATCGAACTGGCAGGCTTTCACGCAGTCGCCGCAGCCGAGGCAGCCGTAGGGGCAGGCCTTCTCGCCGGCGAACAGGGAGTTGGCGAAAGCACAGGTGAGCGCGGAGTCGTAGAACGACTTCATGGGTGCGTGTTCGCAGGTGCCGTTGCAGCGCACCACAGAGACCTGGGGCTCGTGCAGGACCGCATTCAGGTGCATGATCTCGGCGATCTTGTCCGTGTCGCTGCCCGGACAGTAGGCCACGTTGAGGTCGTTGTTCTTCACGATGGCCTCGGCCATGGCGCGGCAGCCTGCGAAACCGCAGCCACCGCAGTTGGCGTTCGGCAGGCACGCCTGCACTAAGTCAATGCGCGGATCTTCCTCCACGTGGAAGAACTTCGATACGAAAAATAAAACCACGGCAGCAATGAGACCCGTAAGTCCCACTGTAAGAGCCGCATACAGGATGGTTGTTGTTGCCATAAGCTCATAAATTTTGCAGCCGCAAAGGTACGAAATATTTTTTTATGTTGGTACGTTTTTTTTTGTTTCAAGATTCAAGATTCAAGTTTCAGGTTTCAAGTTTCAGGTTTCAAGGCATTAGGCAAAAGGCATAAGGCATAAGTCTTAAGTCCCAAGTCTTAAGTTGTTGGTTACAAAACCTGAATCTTGAAACCTGAAACCTGAAACTATTTTTTGTATCTTTGCCGCTTCAAAGTTTAAACCCTATACAAATGACAATCAACTACTTATTCCGGCGACCGCTGCTGCTTTTGGCTTTGGTTGCCTTGTGCGGGGGAACATTTGCCCAAAGCACACAGGGGTACAACTCGGAGCCCAACAGGTTCTGGATTGACCTCAACGCCGGCATTGGCGGCACCAAAAGCTTCGATGAGAGTACGATTCCGTTCGCCTACGGCGGTTTTCACGATCTGGAGCAGGTCGGTGTCACCGACGAGTGGAAACGTTGCCACCTGCAGCTCCTCGGGACACGCTACAAAACCAATTATTCCAAATTGGACGGTACCAACAGCGCCTACTCCCTGAAATTGGAATTCCTCTACAGCTGCCTGAACCCGTCGGTCAGACGCTGGCATTTCTGGACCGGTGTCTCCACCAACAACATTATCGAAATGAAGCGGCTTGAGGACCTCCAAAACGCGGCCGTCACGCTTTCTTTCTTCCATGAGCTCAGTGCGGAAGAGAGGGTTGAGTGCGATTTCGCTTACGACAAAGCCAATGAAACGCACCCTTGGTTGACCGCTTTCTTCAATCTCTCCCTGCCGCTTTATACGGCTGGCGCCCGTCCCGGATTCGCCTATGTGGTGGACCCCTTGAATGATGTCTTCGATATGTTGTTCGGCGCTAACGTTCCGATGTTCAAGCTCTTCCCCGGCTGTACCACTGATCTCGGGCTCAGATTGAACCTCCGTAACGGCAACCGTATCGGCCTCTCCTACACTTGGGACTACCTCTCCACGGGCAAGAAAGGGGCTTATCGCTACGACAACGCCTACCATACTGTCAAATTATCGTTCATGTTCAAAATCAAATAAAGAAGACTATGAAAAAGAGCTATATTTTTATTCTGGCATGCTTGTTGGCAGTTGCTTTCACTTCCTGTGAAAAGGCTTTCATGAAGCCGGACGAGAGCGACGATCCGGTCAACGTGTTCGAATATCTTTGGAACCGGGTTGATCAACTGTACACCTATTTTGACGTCAAGGGGGTGGACTGGGACTCCGTCCATACGGTCTATCGTCCAATGGTTTATGAGGGGATGTCCGACGACAGCCTCTTCACGGTCTGTGCCGCCATGCTCAACACGCTGCGCGACGGCCACACCAATCTCATCAGTGATTTCGACATCATGCGCAGTGACACCATTTCGTATTGGATGAGCGAGTACAATTATTTCGATGAGAACGTGATTTTGCAGAATTATCTGACCTTGATCTATCATCAGACGGGTTCTATCAAGCACAATGCCATCCGCGGCGGCAAGGTGGCCTACCTCCGTTATTCCTCCTTCTCGTCGGAAATCACGAAAGACGACTTGCGGTATATCGTGAATCGTTATAAAGACTGCGACGGCATTGTCCTTGACCTCCGGCAGAACGGAGGCGGCAGTGTCGCAAACATGTACACTTTGGTCAGCTTGTTCGACTGCAACAAACAGCCGCTCTACACGTCACAGCACAAAGCCGGGCCTGCCCACAACGACTTCACTGCGCCGGAGACCTGTTATGCTCCTTCCTCCAGCTGTTTGGATGAACCTTACACAAAGCCGGTGGCGGTGCTCATCGACCGAGGCTCATACAGTGCAACCTCCCACTTCGCCATCTGCACGCAGGCTTTCGACAATGTGAAGACCTTCGGGGACTTCTCCGGCGGCGGACTGGGACTGCCCAACGGCGGCATGCTTCCCAACGGCTGGGTCTATCGTTTCAGCTGTTCCCGCTCTATCGCCCTTGATGGCGGCAACTACGAGAACGGTGTTCCGCCAGATGTGCGCGTGATCCTCGACCCTGCGGCCGTGGCCCAAGGCAAGGACAACATTATCGAGACCGCTGCCGACTGGATTCAATCCGGCGGCGACCAACCCATCGCGAAACGGTAATACACAAAAAAAGAGTTTCCAAAATGGAAACTCTTTTTTTAGTTTCAAGTTTCAAGTTTCAGGTTTCAAGTCTTAAGTCTCAAGTCTTAAGTCTTAAGTCTAAAATCGGAACGTCCACATAATCGACGGGATGATCGGGAACAGACTCATCTGGTAGGCATGGTTCTGCATTTCCATGCTGGTGATTTCGCCGTTGTTGGTGCTCATCGAGGTTTCGAAGAAGACGAGGAACGGGTTCTGGCGGTTGTAGACGTTGTAAACGGAGAAGTTCAGCCCCGTCTCGAACTTGCTGGTCTTCTTGATGGTCCAGTCCACCGAAATGTCGAGCCGGTGGTAGGGTTTCACGCGGTACTCGTTGCGGTCGCTCCAAACCGTCACCACCGAACCCATATAGATATAGTAGCCCAACGGCACGGTCATCGTGTTGCCTGACTGATAAACCCATAACGCCGACACTCTCAGCTTGTTGCGCAGGATTTCGTAGGACAGGCTGATGGAAACGTCGTGCCGACGGTCGTATTTCGCCCAGTAGGGTTTGCCGCCATTGAGTTCGTCGAACTGCCGCCGTGTGAATCCTAACGTGTAGCCGATGAAACCGGTGAAGCGTCCTTTTGTCTTCTTGACGAAGAACTCCGCTCCGGCCGACCAGCCTTTGCCGAAAACGTACTGCTGATCTGGGTTTTGGGTGAGACTGCTGAAGTCCAATCCGTCACGGTATTCCGCCAAATTGTACATCTGCTTGTAATAGAGGTCGACGTATGTCTCGAACATGTTCTGATGGAAGTTTTTGAAGACACCCAACGAGAACTGCAGCACGGTCTGCGGCTTGAGAATGTCGGTGGAGGGCATCCAGACATCCGTCGGCAGCGAGATGGTGGCGATGGAGATCTGGTGCATAAACTGGTAATTCAATGTGGCAGAGGCTTTTAAGGAAGTGGTGGAGTCGATCATGAAGCGCACCGCCAAACGCGGTTCGACACGGTTGTACTGTGCGATAATCTCTCCGGGCTTGTAGACAATGGAGTCGACAACATGTCCGAAATCATCAAGCACATTGCGTTTGAATTCGCCAAGGTGGAGGAAGTTGGTGTAGCGCAAACCAAAGTTGAGTCTCCAGCGACGGGTGATGTCCCACTCGTCATGGGCGTAAATCGCCAGCTCATTGCCGAAGTAGTGCTGTTGCGCTGGCATGTCGAATTCGTTGCCCGTGCCCGCCTGCACGTCGAATTTGCCCGGCAGACAGTGGTGCAGCACATTGTGGACACCGAAACGGACGTTGTGCTGCGGGGTGGGAATCCAGGTGAGCTCGCTCTTGAGGCTGTAGTCGCGAACGCCCGAGGAGAGTTTGAACGAGTAGGGGTCAATGCGCATTTCGGTGCCGAAGTCGTAGTAGCTGAACGTGGCGGAAGTATTGAGGAACAACTGGTTGGCGATGAGCCAGTTCCATCGTGCAGAAGCCGCTGCATTGCTCCACGAAAATGACATCTTGGTCAGTTGGCTCTTCGATTTGAAACCGTACACGTCGCTGCCGTAGTAGGCGCCGAAATAGAGCCGGTGCCTCGGGTTGATGATGACGTTGAACTTGGCGTTGATGTCGTAGAAATAGAAGTTGGTGCCTTTCATCGGGCTGTCTTTCTTGAGGAACGGCTGGATGAGCAGGTCGGCGTAGGTGCGGCGGGCGGAGATGAGGAACGAGCAGCGGTTTTTCTTGATGGGACCTTGCACGGTGAGGTGCGAGAAGATGAGTCCGAGGCCGCCGTCGACCTCGAATTTCTTGAGGTTGCCCTCCTTCTGGTAGATGTTGAGGATGGAGGCCGCGCGGCCGCCGAAGTAGGCCGGCATGCCCGACTTAATGAGCTCGATGCTCTTCACGGCGTCGGCGTTGAAAATGGAGAAAAAGCCGAAAAGATGGTCGGGGTTGTAAATCGTGGCCTCGTCGAGGAGAATGAGGTTCTGGTCGGTACCGCTGCCGCGCACGTAAAAGCCGGAGTTGCCCTCGCCGCCCGACTGTACGCCCGGCAGCAGCTGGATGGACTTGATAATGTCGGCCTCGCCCATGAGCGCGGGCAGCGCCTTGATGGTCTGGATGTCCAGCTCCATGCGTCCCACGTCGCCGCTGGTGACGTTCACGTCGCCGCGCTCGCCTTGAATCACCACTTCCTCGCCCTCAATGACCGTCGGTGACAGCTCGAAGTGTCGTGTTACGCTCTTGTTGAGAACGATGGTATCCTCTACCGGTTTGTATCCTAAATAGTTGACAGATAGTTTGTAACGGCCGGCCGGCACTGACACGGAGTAGTAGCCGGCCTGGTTGGTGACGCCGCCCTGCACGTTCGACGGGTTTGCCAGGTCGGTGAGGATGACGTAAACGCCCATCATGCTCTCCCCGTTGGCGGCATCCATCACGGTGCCCGACATCGACACCCGCGAGGTCTGCGCCTGCGCGAACATGGCGCAGAGAATTGTCAATAAGAATAAGTATGTTCGTTTTTTCATGTTCGTTTTATTGTCATTTGGCTGAAGGTCACGCCGATAACGATGACCACGATGCCCCAGAATTTGGTCTGCGTGAAGGTCTCTTGGCCGATGGCGGAGGCCACGAGGAGGGTGACGATGGGGATGAGGTTGGTGAAAACGCAAGTCTTGCTGACGGTAAGCTGCTTCACCGAGTAGGAATAGAGCATGTAGGCGCAAGCGGAGCAGAGCAAAGCAAGGCAGACGAGGCTGGAGATGTTGCCGAAATCCCAGCTGAGACTGCCCCATTGTTTGATATCGAAAATGAGGACGAAGGGCAGGAACATCGGGATGGCGATGAAGTTCTGCCAGGTGGTCACAGTGGCGGGCGTGTATTTCTTGAGCAGCCGGGTGAGCTGCACGCTGTAGCCGCTGGCCGCCAATACCGCAACGCCGAGCAGTAGCGTCCCTTTCAAGTTGAATTCGATGTGTCCGCCGGTGCTCATGGTCAGCATCAGCACGCCCACCACGGAGACCAACGTGCCCACGATGAACTCCCAGCGGATGGGCGCATGTTCGGAAAAGTACATGGTGATGGTGATCACGATGGGGATGAGGGCGATGATGACGGCCGCGAAGCTGGCATCCACCTGCTGCAGCCCGAAATCTTCCCCGATAAAGTAGAGGAATGGCTCAAAAAAGGCGAGAAGCAGAAAATTTTTGTAATCTTCACGCTCGATTTTTTGCAATTTTTTTTGCAATTTTAGCAATGTGATAAAAACTGCCGAGGCCAAAACCAACCGTATAAAAACGATGGTGAAAACGGGGAAGTTGTTGTTTAACAGGTGTTTGATCCATACGAAACTCATGCCCCAAAAGAGCATGGCAAATAGGATGGCAATATAGCCGAGAGCTTGGGATGATGTCTTATTTTTCATGGCCGCAAAAAAACGATTTTTTTTTCAATTGTGCAATATAATCCGAACTTTATCGTTATGGGGATATTAAATTTAGAATATGAGAAAATATATTTACCTAATAATCAGCTTTTTATCGGTAACACTTTTTTTCAATTCCTGCAAGGAAACAGACCTGACCCCGGTGTATCTCCATATCACCAAGGAGACGCTTGCGGACTGCATTGATGTGAGCAACTACAACGAGATGCACAACGAAAATTACGACCAGGAGCATTTGGATGCGCTCAAACGGCATAAGTTCACCCATGTGACTGTGTATGTGAACAACAAGAACCTGGGTTGTTGGGAACTTCCCTGCAAGGTGCCCGTGTTGGGTGTCAACAGTACGGACACGAGCACGCTGGTGCTCCTTCCGGCGTTCCCGATGACGGGTATGGCCAACACGATATGGGGGTATCCTTTCCTGAACATCTGCCGCCAAAAGGTGGTACTTCAGAAGGGTACCACCTACGAGGCGGATCAGAATCCTCCGAAGTATATTTACAGCGAGTACACCCGCATCCCCTTTTTCCACACATTCTCGAACAGCACGCCGTTCACCCCCAGCGACACTTCCAGAAGCAAGCTGAACCTACTGCCTACCGCCTACGACGGCAAGAATGTGGGCGCGCTCACGATGTCCGACTCCACAGGCTTGAGTTTCGACATTCTCTCCTCGTCCTTCGCCGTGCCGGTGGGTCATGCCCGCGTGATATTGGAAATCACTTACAAAACCGATTGCGACGTGGATGTCGCCATGAAAATGTCTACGGCCAGCAACCCGCACATGGCCTATTCCCTCGGCGGCTTCTATGCCTCACCCAACGAATGGAAGACGATTCATTTCGACATGAGCACCACGATTCAGAACTACTATGCCTCATCGGGAAGCGTGACCGATGCGACGCTGGTGCTCTCCGGCGCGGGTGAAAAAGGGAAGGTTTCCAATGTGTATATTGATGATATAAAGGTGCTTTACATCCGTACCGCATAGCGCTTATGAACAAAGCCAAGCTGACCTGTGTTTACCTGTTTTTCGATTTGTTGGCAGCCCTCATCACCTGGGCGGGGCTCTATATGTATCGTAAGCATGTCGGGGAATCGGCGGATTTCGCGACCATTCTGACCGCCATGCGTGCCGATTCCAAATTCTGGCTCGGTTTGGTGCTTTATCCGCTCTATTGGATTTTTTTTCACGCTTTTTTTGGCTATTACAACAAGATTTATCGCAAATCGAGACTCGATGAGCTGGTGACCACCATCGGGGTGACGCTTTTAGGCTGTCTCATCTTCTTTTTCGTCTTCATCCTTGACGATATTGTGACCTCGCCCCACGATTACGTGAAATACCTGCTTTTCCTCTTTTTCTGGCAGTTCTTGCTGACGTATATCCCGCGTGTATCGATCACATCGTACATCAACAAGCGCATCCACAATGGCCAGATTGGCTTCAACACTATCATAGTGGGACATGACGAGATGGCGGTAAAGGCTTACGAGACCGTGTTGCAGCAGAATCCGCGCTCCGGTCACTTTTTCATCGGCTACATCCGCGTGGACGACACGCATCCTGACATGATGGAAGGGAAATTACCCTGTGTCGGAACAATTTCGGACATGAGTCAGGTGGTTGAGAATCAGCATGTCGAGGAGATTGTTGTGGCGTTGCACAACGGGCAGCGTAAGTACGTGCAACAGGTGCTCGCGCTCGTGCGTCGAAACCACAATCTGACCGTCAGCATGGTGCCGCAGGAGCATGACGTGCTGATGGGCTCGGTGAAGACCTCCTCCGTGCTCGACGAGCCGCTGATTTCTGTTACGCCGGAATATCTGCCTACGTGGCAGCGTTTCGTGAAGCGCGGATGCGACATTCTGCTGTCGCTCATCGCCATCATCCTGCTATTGCCGGTCTATCTCTTCCTCGCCATCGGGGTGAAACGGTCGTCACCGGGGCCGGTCTTTTACTTGCAGGAACGCATTGGCTATCTCGGCAAACCGTTCAATATCATCAAGTTCCGTTCCATGTGCGAGCATGCCGAAAACGATGTCCCGATGCTCTCCTCCGACAACGACCCCCGCATAACGGCGTTCGGGAAGTTCATGCGGCAGTACCGTTTGGACGAGACCCCGCAGTTTTTCAACGTGCTGCGCGGCGATATGTCGTTGGTGGGCCCGCGTCCGGAAAGGCAGTTCTATATCGACCAGATTGTGGAGCGTGCGCCCTATTACCAGCTGCTGCTCGGCATCAAGCCCGGCATCACTTCGTGGGGGCAGGTGCGCTTCGGATACGCTGAGAACGTCGATGAGATGGTGGAACGCCTTCGCTGGGACATTCTCTACATTGAGAATATGTCCCTGCTGATGGACGTCAAAATCTTGATTTATACGGTGCTGATTATCCTGAAACGCGAAGGGAAATAATGGAGGAGGCGGGGTATGCCTCGTCTCTACATACGGCTATTTCATGATAGCTGTGTATATTCAAAATTTATGTACATTTGCGCCTCTATTTTGAAAACGTAAAATCAGTCTATGATTGAATATAATACTAAGCGTAACAAACTTATAATCAGGGAGTATGGAAGAAATATCCAGAAACTTGTCGAAGAATGTGTGAAGATTGAAGATCGTGCAAAGCGCACAAATACAGCGTACGCCATCGTGCGTATTATGAGCGATATTGTCAATTCCAAGGAAAATCCCTCTGAAGTGGAGCGCAACAACGACGATTTTTGGAACAAGTTGTGGGACCACCTCTTCATTATGTCCGATTACCAGTTGGATGTGGATTCTCCGTATCCAAAGCCTGTACCTGATACGTCGGAGCGGAAGATGGACAAGCCCTCCTACAACAACAAGAATCGCGTGAAGTTCCGCACGTATGGGGTGAATATCCAGAACATGATTCGCACGGTGTCCGAATATCCCGAGGAGGTTCGAGCCCAATATGCGCCGATGTTGGCCAACCATCTGAAAATGATGTATTTGACCTATAACCGTAACTCTGTAAACGACCAGTTGATTCGTCACCAGCTTTCGGAAATCTCCGAAGGGCGGATTACAGTTCCCGAGGATTTCTCGTTTGCGAATACCAAGGAACTGCTCAATATAGCCAACTCCAACCAGGCCTTCTACGTGACGCCGCAGACGGGCAAGAAGAAGAAAAAGAAGAAAAAGAAGAAAAACGCAAATCCTGCTGTATGAATATAATTGATGTCCAGGATATTACGAAATGCTACGGAGATTTCAAGGCACTTGACAGTGTCTCGCTCTCCGTACCACAGGGTTGTGTTTTCGGTTTGTTGGGTCCCAACGGTGCCGGCAAGACGACCCTGATTCGCATTCTTATGCGCATATCCGCCCCCGATAATGGGCAGGTTCTCTTCAAAGGGCATCCCATGGTCGCCGACGATGTCTATGACATGGGCTATCTGCCCGAGGAACGCGGCCTATACAAGAAGATGAAGACCGGCGAGCAGGCGATGTATCTCGCCCGCCTCAAAGGACTTGACCGTCAGGAGGCTTATACACGGCTGCGTGAAAAGTTCGAGCAATTCGGCATGATGGACTGGTGGAACAAGCCCGTGGAGGAACTCTCCAAAGGCATGCAGCAGAAGGTGCAGTTCATCACCACCATTCTGCACAAACCTTCGTTCCTGATTCTCGACGAACCGTTCAGCGGATTTGACCCTATCAATGCCAACCTGCTGAAAGAGGAAGTCTTAAAACTGAAAGAGGAAGGCACAACTATTGTGCTGTCCACCCACAACATGGCTTCTGTGGAGGAGATCTGCGACCATATCGCGCTCATCAACCGCTCACGCAAAATCCTGGAAGGCGATATCTTCGAGGTGAAAAACCGTTTCAAGAAGAACCTCTTCTCTGTTGAGACAACCGATGTTTCGAACACTTTGTTGCACCAGCTTGAGAACCAGCAGTATCAAGTTTGTTCGCAGCACACCAACAAATTCTATACTCGTTTGGAAATTAAGATTCCCGACACGCGAACATCCAACGACTTGTTGCAATTGTTTATGCAATATGCTGAAATACATGCTTTTAATGAGATAATGCCCACCATGAACGAGATTTTCATCGAGCAGGTGGAGCGTGCCAACCAACAACCGAGCCATGAAGAATAAGACCCTACTCATTATCTCGCGCGAATATTTGACGCGCATCCAGAAAAAATCGTTCATCATTATCACTATCCTGATGCCGATTTTGCTCGTGGCCATGATTGTGCTGCCTGCCCTGCTGATTGTGATGAATGAGCAAAAGCAGTACTCCCGAATCCTGGTGGTCGATGAGAGCGAGGTCTTCATCAATAACTTTACCGACAACGACCACTATGAGTTCAGCTACCGGTCGGGCGACATTGAGCAAATCAAGAATGAGGCGTTCGACCAGGACTATGACGTGGTGCTGCAGATTCTGTCGAACTCGCAGGGCGTGAGGTCCAATATTTACTATAGGAAGAACCTGCCTTCCGGGTTGCAGTCGGAGGTGGAGAACCAGATGGACGACATTTTCTTCAACCAGCTGTTGAAGGATTCGCTGCACATTGAACCAGCGCGTTACGAGAATATACAGAAGTTGGCGAAGGCGGAGTCCACCACCATCCAAATTGACGAAAAGGGTGCCGAGAAAGAGCACGATGCCGAAGTCAATCAAATATTCGGCATGATGTGCGGCATCATCATCTACTTCATTATCATTCTGTTCGCTAGTCAGGTGTTGCGCGGCGTGTTGGAGGAGAAGTCGAACCGTATCGTAGAAGTGCTGCTTTCGTCGGTGAAGCCCACGCAGCTGCTCGTCGGCAAGATTGTAGGCATCGCTATGGTGGGACTGACGCAGCTGGTCATCTGGGCGGCCTTGTCCGGGGCCATTCTCTTGGGCATACAGCTCGCCGCACCCGACCTTTTCCGTCCCGACACGATGGAGACGATAGCGGAGACGCCGGGCGTCAACCTGCCGAACACGGCCTCCATCGACGTTGCACCCGACAATATCTTCACGATGATTCAAAACTACTTTGCCGTCTCGTTCGGGGTCATTATCGTCAGTTTCGTCTTTTTCTTCATTGTCGGTTACCTGATTTACTCGACGCTCTACGCGGCCACCGGCTCCGTGGTTGACAACGAGAGCGACTCGCAGCAGTACACGATGCCCATCACCATTCCGCTGATTTTGGCCATCGTGTTTGTGCCAAGCATCGCGACCAATCCCGACGGGACGTTGGCTTTTTGGCTCTCCATGATTCCGCTCACTTCGCCCATTGCGATGATGGTGCGGCTGCCCTCCGGCGTGCACGCATGGGAACTGCTTCTGTCAATGGGTCTGGCGCTCGCGTTCCTCATCTTCTGCATCTGGTTTGCCGCCAAAATCTATCGCATCGGCATCATGACCTACGGCAAGAAACCCTCATGGAAGACGATTTTCCGCTGGCTGCGGATGTAGAGCCGCCATATTATGACGGCTCTACATGGCAATGAATGCGCGATGATAAGATGAAGATAGGGAGCGTATTGCATACGCCCGACGATTATCGTAATCAATAACGGTCGAAGGACCATTCCCCTCCTTTGGAGGGGTGCCCGAAGGGCGGGGTGGTTATTACGAATTTGGATTATAATACATAAGCAATGGACAACAACGAATCAAGAGGTTTTACCTCAAGCATAGGTGCGATACTGGCCGCGGCGGGCGGTGCCGTCGGATTAGGCAACATCTGGCGCTATCCCTATATGTTAGGACAGAACGGTGGTGGGGCATTTTTGCTCGTCAACATGTTTTTCGTGTTAGCGATCGGCATCCCGTTGATGATGACCGAGTTTGTGATTGGTCGCCGGACGCAGAGCAATGTGGTAGGCGCGTACAAGAAATTGGAACGGAAGAAGGGGTGGGCCACCATCGGCTATTTCAGCATCCTGGCGGCCGTCCTTATCTACGCCTTCTACAGCGTGGTGGCCGGCTGGACACTCAACTACATCGTCTTGTCGTGTACCAACCGTCTGTCCGGGCTGACACCCAACGAGGTTGCCGATGCCTTCTCCTCTTTCACCGCCGGCTCATTCTGGCCGCTGCTGTATCAATTTTGTTTCTTGATGATCACCGCATTGGTGATCTCATTCGGCGTGCAGAAAGGCATTGAGAAGATTTCCAAGATTCTGATGCCGGTGCTCTTCGCCCTGTTGTTGCTGATGGTTGTCCGTTCCTTGACGTTGCCCGGCGCGAAAGAGGGATTGCATTTCCTTTTCCACCCCGATTTCAGCAAGCTGACAGGTGCGGGCGTGTTAGGCGCGTTGGGACAGTCGTTCTTCTCGCTCAGCCTCGGCATGGGTGCGATGGTGACCTACGGTTCCTACATCCGCAAGGAGGATTCGCTGTTCAAGACGAGCCTGTGGATTTCCGTTTGTGATCTCATGGTGGCCGTGTTGGCAGGTGTGGTGATCTTCCCCGCAGTCTTCTCCTTCGGCATGGATCCCGCCGGTGGCCCGCAACTCGTCTATGTGGTGCTGCCCAATGTCTTCAACAGCATGCCGATGGGCGGATTGTTCGCCGCGGTCTTTTTCATCTTGTTAGGCATTGCCGCCCTGACCTCCACCATCTCCTTGCAGGAAATCGTCGTGGCCTTCACGGTGGAGGAGTTCCACTGGACTCGCCGCAAAAGTTCGATTGTCAGCATGGTCAGCATTTTTGTCATCGGCATTTTCTGCACCCTGTCGTTCGGGCCGATCAAACACTGGACGCTTTTCGACCGCACCATTTTCGACTTCTTCGACCTCGTTACCGCCTCCTACCTGATGCCTATCGGTGCCTTGGCGACGACCATCTTCCTCGGCTGGTTCTTCCC
>Ga0310696_10001204_pt1 | contig 38025 bp, 10 predicted proteins | sample AusTroGonzalo_MG_4_FD_203885 | JGI IMG/M metagenome (GOLD analysis project Ga0310696, IMG submission 203885) | Bovine rumen microbial communities from tropical cattle in Woodstock, Queensland, Australia - Gonzalo_02 (v2) (version 2) | ecosystem: Host-associated > Mammals > Digestive system >... | reverse complement strand
GTCAACAGATGCAGAAACTTCTTACACGACGACATCGTTCTCTATCTCTGCTCCGGCAAGCGGCAGTGAGGAGCATGAGTTGACTGTTAAGTATAACGGTATCGGTGATTGCTCTGTAACGTTGCCTAAGAAGATTGTGGCATATTCCGATGTGCCGTCATTGACAGCAACCTATACGGTGGATACAGTAACATCTTGTGGCGCAAAGACATATAATGTAACTGTTGATCCGAAGCCATATCGTCAGAAGGGCAGTCTAGTAGTGATTGACCATAATTTGTCAACAGATGCAGAAACTTCTTACACGACGACATCGTTCTCTATCTCTGCACCGTCAAGCGGTAGTGAGGAGCATGAGTTGACAGTTAAGTATAACGGTACGGGTGACTGTGAATATGTTATCCCATCAAAGATTGTTACTTGTTATCATGTGCCTTCTGCCTCTGTGGTATCGGTTGAACCCAAGCAACCAGATTGCGATGAATCGCTTTACACTATTGACTTCAAACTCTCATACACCAATCAACCTGGCAAGGTGAAGGTTTGGGTAGATGATCATAAAGCTGAGCAGACATTCACGATCCCTGCTGACAGCATAGGTAAGCCAACACCCAGAACTCTTACCGGCACACTTAGTGATGCATACCTCGTAGCTGACGGCTCGACAGGGCACGTACTGCATTTCCAATTTACAGGCGACAATGCTTGTGACGGCTCGCAAGTAGGAACATTTACGGCTCCGCGCACGCCGCTCATCAACCGTGTAATAATTACTGATGCTCCGCCTACGATTACGTGCAACAGTCCGTACAACGCAAAGGTTTCTGTGGAATATAGCCATGCGCTTAATGATGTCATCGTGCTCAAATATACGGATAAAGACGGAAATACCACTTACACGGAATCCGGTACCTTGACAGGTTCGAGTACTATAGACTTCAATCCGTTCACGTTCAGCCACAAAGGACACGGACGCGATACCATCTATGCTTACTTCAAAGGTGAGCAGTTTGCTGATTGCCGTAAAGATGGTATACATCTCCACGCTTTTGCTCCACCATCGAGTTCCTCTATTAGCAATGATTTCCATATCACCACCACGGAGCGTGAATGCGTAAATGGCGGTGTTGGTACATATAGCGTAAGCGGAACGATTACGTTTGACGGTGCACCGGAAGGCGACTTATGGGTAATGTTTGACAATGCACATAGTGTCAAGTTCGATGAAGGCACATATGCTTCCGGTGAAACATTCATAATCCATGACATGACAGACGCAGGTGATCCTATTACACGCGAACTTTCGCTTAGTGCATACTTCTCCACGCAAGAGGGATGTCCTGCGGTTTGTACGTTCTTAGCGCCTGCTATCCCGACAATCAAACCCACAGGTGTTCATTACACTGTACCTGCTTGCAACGAAACGATCGATTCGCTCATCTTCAACCTCCATTACACCAAGCAACAGGGCGACTTGCATGTGGCGTTGAATAGTGCAGAACGAATGGATACGATTATGGATAGGGCTATCGTGCCGAACTATGACTGTGATACACTTGTTCAGATTACTATTCCGAATCTGAAAGCCCACGGAGCAGTTGATACATTGCATGTATGGTTCGACGGTGTTAATAGTTGTGACACGACATACATCTTACCCGCAGCGCCCTTCTCACCGCGTATCTATGATGCAAAAGCGGAGATGGACAATATTTCCTGTGAAAACGAGAAATACAAGCTTGTAGTTACTTTCAAGGCAGAGAACCATCAAGGTCGCAACGCCTCCGTTACGTTCCGGGGCAATACGCAGTCCAAGACTGCCGATGATAATAATTCCTACGAGTTCGCGTTCAACAATGTGGAGCGCACATTGACAAAAGCGGATGACTCGGTACGCATTTACTTCGAAGATGCTACATATTGTTCCGAGCCGGTAGTGGCACGTTACAATGAAATGCCCAAACCCGCCTTGGTGGATATAACAATCCCTGCCAACCAGGGAACAATACTTTGCGAGGCAACTACCTACCCGCTCAAGGGCGAGTTGCGCTACGTGAACATCGATGCAGTACCCTACCTCAGTCTGGATGGCAGCGCTCCGCGTTACCTGCATGGCGCAGTACTCAATAGTTCGGATACGTTATCCATGCTCTTGGATACGATGGGCATCAACGTTCCTACCGATGGACATAATGACCACCATCTCAAACTGATGATCGGTGATTGGGACGCATCATGTGCCGTAGATTCTGCTTTCACTGCCATATGGCGTCCGCAGATCACCAAGGTACTGCACAAACTCTCCGACACGATCGTTCACTGCGATGCTACGTACAACGATACACTAACCGTAACGTTCCTGCGCGGCAACAAGCAGAACTTGCTTGCCCGTTACACCGATGGCGGAACCATAAAGGCCACCGCACCGGTAAGCACCTCTGACGATGACGGCACAGCCAAGATCATCCTCCCGAACCTCAGCGACCGCAACCATCAGTCGCACGATGTAGAGGTATTCTTTGCCGGTGTGGATAGTTGCGCACATCGATCACAATACATCGCTGCAGATAGTATCCGCATCACAGAATTCACGGCAAACGCTGAACCTAAGTCTTGCGGCGTGGATACCTACAAAGTGACCGGTACTATCCGGACAAATCATGCCGGTGATTCGCTCATCGTATATTACGGCACGTTGCGCGATACGCTGGTAACAACCGGCGATACACAAGGCTATGCACTCGAGGGGCTGAACACTACGGGTGATATCAAGCTCGCAGCGTCATACCTCGGTCATCTGTGCAGCCGTGACTCGTCGAATGCCGTTACTACACCTTCTATGCCGGAACTGACGTTCGGTACAACAGCCATAGCGGATACTGCTTGCGGTAATGCTACATACAGCCTTGTTGTTCCGTTCACCTATACCAACCAGCATGGTTCGTTGCACATGTCCCTGAATAGAGAGGAACTTAGCACCGCTGCGTTCACAATCTCTTCAGAAATATCTATTGACCATGTAACGGCGAAACCCGATACAATCACTATTCCGAAGCTGACGGCCGATGGCACGATTGATACATTACGCCTCTGGTTCGAGGGCGATAATAGTTGCGATAGTACGATCATTCTGCCTGCTGCTCCGTTCCGACCGATTATTGACAGTGTGGTTATCGAGCGCTCGACACCTGCTCCGGGTGAACTGAAATACTATGCAACGGTAAAGGTTTATACGCGTAACTTCATCAACAACGGTGTTCCGGCTGATCTTACTGTAACCGGTACGGCGGCAGGTGTTTCTACCGTAACCGAACCGGTACCTGCCGGTGGTGTATGGCAACACACATTCGCTGATCTGGCAGCTGAGAATGGAGAAACTCGTATGTTCCGAGCATACTTTGATAAACTCCCGCAGTGTCCCGATACGGCTTACTTTGAGTCGCCAGACCAGCGTGAGTTGCACTCGTTTGAGGTGACGAAAGTTTATGAGGTTGATTGCGAGGGCAAATATAGCATAGACCTCCGCGTTATCGCTTCGGAGATTAACGGTACGCTCGTCATTACCGATGATATTGACGGTGAGAAGTATCGCCAGCCATGGGAAACATTGGGCGATAATAATGACACGCTTACATTCAGCCTGACGGGACTTGTAGCTCCGAATGATATTACCGCACACACACTGCGTGCTAAGTTCGAAGGAAACGTATATCGACACACTGACACCATTGCTGAATACGATGCTCCGGCTGCACCTACCCTCTCCGTGGAGAAGCTTGCAGACAAACTGACAATCGACTGCAATGGTAATGTGCATATACCGCTCAAAGTTACGTTCGCCAACCAGACCTCAGCATTGGTAATCCGTAACAATGCAGATCAAGTGATCGATAGTATCCCTGCATCCTCAATTGGTACGTCACCTGACACCATCATGTGGATCTATCCGGCAGGAGAGTCAACTGCCTCGCTGAAGGCACGCGCTTACTTCTCAGCTCGTCCGACTTGTATAACCCCATATGTTGATGCCGAATACAAAGCCGGTGTGCCTTCATGGGGTTACGATCGTAAAACGCATGTCGAGTGCAACGGCTCATATACCGATACCTTGCACTTCACATGGAGCGATGCTGTAAGTAAGTTGTACATCGACAGCATTGGTAGTGTCATACGTCATATTGGTTCTACTCCTGCCGGCGACACGACTCTCGTGCTGCATGGCGACGTCAACGATACCCCGCGCGATGTATATAAGGTATACTTCGAAAATAATGCAGGTATCTGTGACAGCATTATCCGCACCATTGTTCCTCAAGCTTCTGTACTCACCGGCTTTGCTGCCGAGAAGCAGGAAGTTGCTTGTGGCGCTACGTCATACACTCTCCAGGCTACATGGTCTTACAACAAGGCTGTGGATAGTCTGTATATCGTTGAGGAGGGCTATGGCATCATCTGGCGCGACTCAGCCAAGGCTGCTCAGCCTGTACTCATCACCCGTCCTCTTGACCTCGTTAACCCCGGCAAGGAGCATAAGTTCTATGCATACTTCCGCGACCGAGGTGTAGGATGCAAGAGTGCAGATGTTTCTATTACCGAGCCGATTGTACCGTCAATGGCTATTGGCAATGCCATCATCGCTGACACCACTTGCGGCAGTAGCACGTATACCCTCATTGTGCCGGTAACCTACACCAACCAGCATGGTAAGATGTACGCGTGGGTGAATGGTGGCGAGCATCAGGAGATTACAGATGTAGCAGGCTTTATCAATGAAGGCGACTATGCTGACGGTGTTGGCTATACCGCTGACCAGACTACAAGCCTCAAGACCTACATCAAGCTGACCGGCCTTGTAGGCAAAGGCAACCAAGACACGATTCATGTTGAATGCGACGGTGACAGAGCATGCAAGCTGGTAGGTGATGCCGGTAAAGTTTATACCGCACCGTTCCTGCCTGTTATCACGGCAGATGCTCCGGCTGCAACCTACCGCACCGATTGCGCCGGAAACGTTACGTACAAGTTCCGCTTCAACTTCAGCAACCATGCAACAGCCCTGCGGATCGATACCACCAATATACTATTCAAGCAGTATGCATATGCAGAGCTTTCCAATGGTTCGCAAGAAGATTCGCTGACTATCCCTGCTGATGGTACAGAACGTACGTTAACGGCATACTTCATCGGTCGCGAGGATTGCCAGGCAACTATCACTCTGCCTGCTGTAACGTCAGGAGGCATAGCCGTATCGATGATCAAACTGGATACGCTCTGCAACGGTGAGTACCAAAACACCTTCCGCCTTGCTTGGACGGAGGCATCCTTCGGTGATGTGATCCTTGCGGATATGAACAACAATCCTGTTCGTACCATCGCGAAGAGCGAGCATCAGTTCGATACCACCACTCTCGCCTTACCGCAGAGTGCAGGTAGTCAGGATTGGTTGCAGGTTTACTTTGCCGACAAACCTGATTGCAAGCAGACCTTGTCCACCACTCCGACCGATGTACCTGTACTGAGCGAGTTCACGGCAAGCACCGGTGAGATAGATTGTGACAAGACGATTTATCCTGTTACGTTTACCTACACGGCAGTAGCCGGCGCAAGAATTGTGATTAAGGAAGGCGATGCCGAACTGTATCATGACTATGCAGCAGGTGGAACGCAGACATTTGAGTATGCTTTGACCACCTCTGATCCGCGCAAGAAGCATGTATATTCGGCATTCTATGCAGAGAATTCGTATTGCATCCTTAAGGATAGCATCTACGAGCCGACGATGCCTACTGCATCCGTTGAGTCGGTTGAGGCTATTCGCCCCGCCTGCGACGATACGACGTTCACACTTGCCTTCAGCCTGGCATACACCTACCAACCCGGCAACGTAACCGTTTGGGTGGATGATGACCGGAAGGGTCAGAAGACCTTCACGATCCCGCAGGATAGCCTCAAGCAAACAGACGTTCGTCACTTGGTTGACACCCTCGAGAGCAACGACCTGGTTGCCGATGGCACAAGCGGTCACGTGCTGCACTTCCAGTTTGACGGCACTCACGCTTGCGACGGGCAGCATACAAGTACATTCACTGCCCCGATTGTACCGGTTATCACCGATGTAAAGATGCTCAAGCTGCATCGTGTGGATTGCGATGCGGAGAACTATCTGGATACCGTAGTTGTCACTACCAAGTATGCAAAGGATAGTTCCATCGTTGTGGAATATATCGACAAGTCGAATACCGTCCATTACGACACGACAAAGGTTACCGCCTCCGCTTCGGATACGCTATTCCTCAAGTTGGACGATATAGGCATCAACGGTCGCACGATGTATGTATATTTCGCCGGACACGAAGAGGACGAATGTACGCGTCAAGGTGTTCACCTGTATGGTTACAATCCGCCGTCGAACTCATCCATAGCGGAAGACTTTGCCGTGACGCTCACCAACCGTAGTTCATGCGACCAGCGCACATACGACCTTGGCGGATACGTACAATTCGACGGTGCTGCCGACGGTGATCTGATCGTACGGTTCAGCGATACAGACTCATGTATCATTGCCCAGGATACCTGTGTGGCTAACCAACCTCTGCGCTTCGACATCAGGGATCTGCACGATGTGATTACACCTAACAGGCAGTTGATTGCCTACTTCAAGAATCAGCCCAAGTGCAAGTCGTATTCACAAGACATCGAGATTCCTGTAATGCCTGAGTTAATGGATATAATGATTCCGGCTGACCAAGGAACAGTAGACTGCAACGACGCTGACTACAAGTTGCAAGGCAGCCTGCGTTATGCGAACATCAACGGCTACCCGAAGATCTGGCTTAACAGCGATGCGGCACATGCCGTGACACTGCGCGATGTACAGTTCAACCGCAAAGACACTCTCACCGTATCGTTCAACGACAGTCTGCTCGTATCTGCCAACGGCTTGCAAGACACCTTGCACGTAACGATCGACGGCTGGAACACCTCTTGCGCTATCGAACAAACATTCACAGCCATCTGGCGTCCGCAGATCACCCTCGTTACCGACACCTTCTCTACGCCGTACGTATATTGCGAGCAGACGTATGCCGACACGCTCCATGTTTCGTACGTACGCGGATTGAGTGGCAAGAAGATCTATGCAAGTTGCCTGGATGGTTCAGTAACCAAGTCCGACAGTGCTGTTATGGTTAACGGCGCCGGCGAGGCTACGCTCATTCTTAAAGACTTGAGCTCTCGCGGCAACGGCACGCATGCTGTCACCCTGTACATCGAGGGTACGGAGCCTGCTTGCCCGAAGATGACAACCACCTACCGTGAACCGACAGAGAAGACGCTCACCCTGGGTGCACCGCAACCGATGTCAATTGCTTGCGGCGATCCGTCGTTCAGCATCACGGGCGAGGTAACCGCCAATGTGCCGGGTGAGGTAGTCATCGTTTCCGATGGCAACGGACATACGGATGAGGTGACCATAGGCCTCAACGGCAAGACTGACTATACGATCACCGGCTTGACTGCCGCCGGCAACCTGACTGCATGGTTCAAGAATGCTACATGCAGCCAGACCGAGCCGCAGCCCTTCAGCAACCAGGTACTACGTCCTGTTCCGACGCTTATACTCGGCAACGTGGCTGCACAGTGCTACCCGGCGGATACCTTCGTCATCGGTTATACACAAACCGATGCCGCTAATATCAAGTTTACGGTTATGAAAGGTGAAGAGGTTCAGCAGACTGAAGTGACCGTAACAACGGATGCTACCAATGTCTTCCGCATCGTTACCGAGGGTTGGGAGTATGGCACATACAGCGTGATCGCTTATGCCGAGAGCAGCACCTCCTGCCCGAGTGAGCCCGACACCACGACCTTCGTCATCTACAAGCAACCGAAGGTCGAGGGCTTCCAGGCTCCGGCATCCATCCGCGAAAATACGGATAGCGTGGTAGTGAAACTCTTGTTCAACGATGTGACCAACGCGTACGATTACACCTTCCTCGCCACGGGCGCAACGGCTGTATCGGCAAGCAAAGACTCTATCGTGCTCAACACGAAGACCCTGACCGAAGGCCGCTACATGCTCAAGGTTACGCCTAAGTCATCGACCTGTACAGGCGAGGAGGATAGCGTCGCTATTGTGGTGAACAACAAACCGACCGTCGTCTTCGCATCGCACGATACGGTTTGTGCCGGCGTGGATACCTTACACATCGACTTCACCACATCACCGGATGCAGTGAAGCTGACGTATCAGGTAACGAAAGGCAGCAACTTGATAACTTCGCAAACCATCACCCTCGCTACGGATCCCGCACCGCTCGTACTCAACACAAGCGATTGGACATACGGCACATATACCCTGACAGGCTACGCTGTATCCGACAGGCAGGAAGACGGCGATCCGCATGCGGTTGACTTCACCATCCTGGCTCAACCGGGCATCGCATCAATCTCTACCCCGAAGACCTTCATCGGCTGCGAGGAAGAGTACAGCGATACGATAGTGGTTAACCTGTACAACAACGCAGGCTTGCGTATGTACGCGAAGTATACGGATAATGGCGTAGAGCATACAACATCCGTACTCACCGATCCGGCTGCCCTGACCGACACCCTTATCCTCACCGGCTTGAAGGATACCGACCATGGCTCGCACAACGTGCTGGTATATGCCGAAGGATTTGAGGCATGTGGCATCACTACCGGCTACATCGAGCCGCAAGTGATGAAGGTAACCGATCTGGAAGCACACAGCCTGCCAAAGGATTGCGGTGATGCGACATACACCGTAACCGGTACAGTCACCGCGAACTGCAACGAGGGTCGTATCGTCGTAGAGTACGATGCGCAGCACCGCGACACCGTGGATGCAAGCACCACCGGCAGCACATATGTGCTCACCGGTATACCGTACGGCGACATCACGACGCTCACGGCTCACTTCCTGGGCAAGACCTGCGGCGTAGTCAACTCGAATACGTTCACGCAGCCCGCAACGCCGATGGCTGAGCTGACCGCCGCAGCACCCGCACAGCCCGCATGCGACGTGACGACCTTCAGTCAGCACTTCACGCTCCGCTATGCTTATCAGGATGCCGACTCGCTCATCCTGTGGATTGACGATAGCCACAGCCTGATACTCACAGCCGCTGAAGGTCAGTTCGAACGACTCCGTACGGATACGCTGACCATCACCGATTCGATCACCGGTCTGCCGGCTGATGGCACGAGCGGACAACGGTTGTACTACCGCTTCACGGGTACGCACACCTGCTCGGGCAACGTCGCACTGGCTGACTTCCCGATCACCCAGCTCATCACGGGCGTAAGCGTTACCGGTGTGCCGGCACTCCTGCCGAGCATCAACGACACCTACTCGCCGACCGTAACCGTCACCTACGCGAACGCGGTAGGCGAACAGATCGTACTCGAGTACTTCGACAGCGACGATCAACCGCAGACAGCCCTCTCTACGGCTGTAACAGGCAACGGTTCGTACACCTTCACAGGTATCTTGTTCAACGATGTAGCGAAAGGCAATCGCAGCGTGCATGCATACTATATCAATTCGGCTTGCACCCAGGGCGGCACGCACGACGGCACGTACACCGCGCCGGCCGTGATCCCGCGCATCGATACGCTCCATGTTCATTACACGGTACCCGAGTGCAACACGACAACCGACTCGCTCATCTTCGACCTCCGCTACGTAAGGCAGCAAGGTAATCTGCATGTCGTGCTCGACGGCGTGGAGATGCTCAGTGCTCCGCTGACGCTGAGTGACAGCGAGCAGACCACCACGATTGCTATCCCTGACCTGCCAGCCGACGGTTCCGTTCGTTCGCTGCGCGTATGGGTAGATGGCACACTCGGTTGCGATTCGACATTCAGCCCGCTGCCCGCAGCACCATTCTCGCCGCGCATCAGCAATCTGACGGTGGATACGATAACCGACGTCACGTGTGGTAACGATAACGTTTCGCTGGTTGTATCCTACAAGGTGGAGAATGGCTTGGGTGCTACGGCTACCATCCAAAGCAAGGATATCGTAATAACGCGCAGCGTAACCGATGGTATCTATACCGATACGCTCCGCAACGTGCCGCGTACGTACACCGATATGACCGATGATACAGTCAGCGTGCTCATCCCCGCTACGTACTGCACGGCTATGCAAGTGATAACCTACACGCAGGCTCCGCTGCCGGCACTGGAGGCAGACTTCATGAAGATTGACACCGTATTCACCTGCAGCGACAAGCGCTACGATATCACGCTCGGCATCACGGCTACGAACCAGGCAGGCTCCTACACCGTGACGGATAGTATAGCCGGAGGATCGGTACGCACGTTTATAAATGTCGATACCTTCAGCATTGCTCGCCCGGACAACAACGAGACGCACTACGTGATCGTCCGCTATCCGGCAACCGGCTGCGAGTACATTATCCCGGCAACCATCCTCGCTACGCCGTACGTCAAGCCCGCACCTGTGATCAGCCTGACACCGATCGAGCGCCTGTGTAACAACGAAACGGAGATCAACCTCCCGCTCGTGATCTCGCAAGGCGACATCCACAAGGCTTCGCTCACGCTGCGTGACAGCAAGGGCAATGACATGCTCACCGACGATCTGCTGCTTAGCGACAACCATGACACACTCTCGTGCACCTTGTCGTCCACACTCAACGCCGGCAAATACACCGCCCTCGTGGAAGCAGAAGACACCTTAGGCTGCCTGACATCGGCTACCCTACCCGTTGAGTTCGCTCAGGACGGCGTAGTATACTCCAAGTGGACGGATGTGCTGCTCATTGATAACACCGGAGGACTATACACCGGCTACCAATGGTATGAGAACGGCATTGCTCTGGACGGCAAGACCGAACAGACACTCTACTTGCCGGATGGCATGAACGGCACATATACCTGCCTGCTCACCACCGGCGAAGGAACAATCTTCACCTGCGAGTACGCGTTCAGCGATATACCGCGCTCGGCTGACCACCAGCCATCCGCCAACCATATAACCGTACTGCCTAACCGCGTACGCATGGGTGGCAGCGTAACCGTACAGCAGTCGGAACTTGAGTCGCTGCACCTCGTGCTGCTCAGCGCTACAGGTCAACGCATCGCCGAACTGCGGCAAACAGAGAGCACGCAAACAGTGGATATGCCATCCGTTCAGGGCGTATATATGCTGCGAATTGAATCCTCAAGTGGCGTTCAAGCAGTAAAGATTGTAGTTTATTAACACAAAAAGGTACGAAAAATTTGCAAATGTCAAAAATTTTTCGTACCTTTGTACCCGAATCATTAATCAATCGTACATCGTACATAATTAAATCGTACATAATATGGCTTTCTTCGGATTATTCGGAAACAAAACCAAACAAGAAACACTCGACAAAGGCTTGGAGAAGTCCAACACCTCGGTGCTCAGCAAGATCAGTCACGCTATAGCAGGCCGTTCCACCATCGACGATGATGTGCTTGACGACCTGGAGGAGGCGCTCATCACCTCCGACGTAGGCGTAGAAACAACGCTGCGCATCATTGAGCGCATACAGGATCGCGTGAAACGCGACAAGTACGTCGGCACCAGCGAACTCAACGCTATGCTCGTGGAAGAGACCTGCGCCCTGCTCGCCGAAAACGACAGTCTTTCCTCTTTGAGCGAACAAAGTGAGCGGTCTAATAATGATCCCTACGTGATCATGGTAGTTGGAGTGAACGGCGTAGGCAAGACAACCACCATCGGCAAGCTCGCTTACCTGTACAAGCAAGCCGGCAAGAAGGTATATCTCGGCGCAGCCGACACCTTCCGTGCAGCAGCTGTGGAGCAACTATGTATCTGGGGCGAACGCGTGGGCGTACCCGTCATCAAGCAGCAGCAAGGCTCCGACCCCGCGTCGGTAGCCTTCGACACCCTGCAATCCGCCAAGGCCAACGGCGCCGACGTCGTGCTCATCGATACCGCCGGACGACTGCATAACAAGATCAACCTCATGCACGAGCTCACGAAGATCAAGAACGTGATGCAGAAGGTCGTTCCCGGCGCTCCGCACGACGTGATGCTCGTACTCGACGGCTCAACAGGCCAGAACGCCTTCGAGCAAGCCAAGCAGTTCACGGCGGCCACACAGGTCAGCTCGCTCGCTATCACCAAGCTCGACGGTACAGCCAAGGGAGGCGTGGTGCTCGGCATATCCGACCAGTTCAAGATACCCGTACGATACATAGGCCTGGGCGAACAGATGACCGATCTGCAACCCTTCAATGCCGAGCAGTTCGTGCGCACCCTGCTACATCAATAAACTGAAACTGTAAAAATACACCATTATGAAACGAGTATGTCTAATCCTCAGCGCAGCACTCTTGCTGGCTGCCTGCCAACGCGAAGACAAATCCGCCAAAATCATAGAGGAGTACCAAGCCCTCAGTGAACGAATAGATCAGGAATACGAACAAGCCGAATCGCCACAGGCTGCCGACTCGATCATCGCAGTATATGTCGAGCAGGCGTTTGACCTGCAGCAGGCAGTACCCGAATCGGAGGCTGCTTACCTCATTCTGCAAGATTTGTACTTTCTGCTCACCACGGAGCAAAAAGAGCAAGCCTTCGCGGTGCTGAATCTCGATAGTCTGGAGTCACATGGACTGAAACGCCAACACGAAGCGCTTCTGGCCGAACAACGCACTGCTGTAGGACTGCCGTTCACGGATTTCGGCGGTGTACTGCCTGATGGCAACGAAGTTTCGCTCAGTCACTTCAGCAATAGTGCCGAGTATATGCTCGTGGATTTCTGGGCAAGCTGGTGCGGACCTTGTCGCCGCTCGATGCCGGGACTCAAGGAACTACTGGACAATCACAAGAATCTGGTTATAGTAGGCGTTTCGGTTGACCAGGACGAACAAGCCTGGCTGAAAGCCATCAACGAGCTGCAGCTCACATGGCCGCAAATACGCGACAATAATGACGAAGGTGCCCAAGCGTATGGCATCACGGCTATCCCTCACACCGTTCTGATCGCAAGCGACGGCACGATCATCGCACGCAACCCCTCACACGAAGATATAGAATCATTGCTTAAATGAAACTAACCGAAGTTATTGCTGCCCTCCAGCCCCAAGAGGTGTTAGGCAACCCTGCCGACCTGGAAGTGGAATACCTGCTTACCGACAGCCGTCAACTCGGCTCGTTGCAAGCCCCCAACCCCGCTACAACCCTCTTCTTTGCCCTACGCACGCCCAAGAACGACGGTGCCCACTATATCCCCGACCTCCGCAAGCAAGGGGTACGTCTGTTTGTAGTCAATACGCAGTCTTTCAGCGAAGCGGTCTATCAGCGAAGCGGTCTATCAGCGAAGCGGTCTATCAGCGAAGCGGTCTATATCGTTGTTGATGACACGCTGGCTGCTTTGCAGCAACTGGCAGCCTACAAGCGGTCGCTGTACAATATCCCCGTCATCGGCATCACCGGCAGCAACGGCAAGACGGTTGTCAAAGAGTGGCTCTACGAACTGCTGAAGGATGACTACCGCATTGTTCGCTCACCCAAATCCTACAACTCCCAGATAGGTGTTCCGCTCTCCGTATGGCTCATGAACGATCAAACGGAACTTGCCATCTTCGAAGCCGGCATATCGATGCCCGGGGAGATGCAACGACTCGAACCGATCATCCGGCCTACGATAGGCGTCATCACCTACATCGGCGAGGAGCACGGTGAGAACTTCGCCAACCTCGAAGACAAACGTGCAGAGAAAATGAAACTCTTTGCGCACTGCGATCAGGTTATCGAAGACCCTACCCACCAGAATGTGCGCACTTGCGCGGCCGTGATGCGCGCCTTGGGTTATGACGAAGACACTATCTCCCGTCGCATACTGCATCAGACGCACGAGACGGTGATGCGCGTCAACCTCAGCGCCCTGGTCGATAATGTACGCTACTTCCGTTCGCTGCTCAAGCCCACCACCAAGCTCACCTGCATGGTCAAAGCCTTCGCATACGGCGCCGGCAGCCTGGAGGTCAGCCAAGCTCTGCAAGCCGCCAAGGTGGCAGATTATTTGGCAGTGGCTGTGGCTGACGAGGGTGTGGAGTTGAGGCGCGCGGGCATCACACTGCCTATCATCATCATGGATCCCGAGGTGGCTGCCATGAACCTCATCCTGGAGAACAACCTCGAGCCGAACGTCTATTCGTTTGCCTCACTCGAGCAAGTCATCACAGCCGCAGCAGAGAAAGGACTGGAAGACTACCCCATACATATCAAGATCGACTCCGGCATGCATCGACTCGGCTTCTACGAGGAAGATATGCCCCGGCTCATTGAGCGCTTCAACAGCCAGCATGTCGTGCGCGTACGTTCCGTATTCTCACATCTGGCAGGCAGCGACGAAGCGCAGTTCGATGCCTTCACCATGGAGCAGATACATTACTTCAAGCACTGCGCCGACACCCTGCAAGACAAGCTTGATTACCCGATCATCCGACACATCTGCAACTCAGCGGGCATCGAGCGTTTCACACCGTATCAGTTCGACATGTGCCGCCTGGGCATAGGATTGTACGGCATATCGTTCAACGGCGCACAACTGCGTAACGTCTGCTCGCTGCTGACTACCATCCTGTCCGTCAAGACTGTCAAGGCCGGCGAGACTATCGGCTACGGACGACACACTACCCTCACTACCGACCGGCAGATTGCCGTTATACCTATCGGCTACGCCGACGGCTTTGACCGACGCTTCTCAAACTACGGCGGAGAGGTCATCGTGCGCGGACAACGCTGCCCCGTGGTGGGTAATGTATGTATGGATCAGGCGATGGTGGATGTAACGGGCACCGATGCACACGTCGGCGACACCGTTGAGGTCTTCGGCGAACGACTGCCCTTGCAAGAGTTGTCGGATCGATTAGGAACGATTCCTTATGAGGTACTTACGTCTGTTTCCCGCCGCGTACAGCGCGTATATTACTACGAATGATCCGTTGTGAAAATCTACATATAGGCTACGGCAGTCGTGTCATCCAGCGCGACTTGTCTTTCACGCTTGCTGACGGCACGATGACCGCCCTGCTGGGTGCCAACGGTTGCGGCAAGTCCACGCTGCTGCGCACCTTGGCCGGTCTGCAACCCGCATTAAGCGGCTCTTACAGTCTTTTGTCTTTGAGCGGCGGGGTCCCCACAACCAACGGGCAGGGGGGTGATGGTAGCGGTCTTTCCTCTTTGAGCGAGCAAAGCGAGCGGTCTAAACTCCTTGCCTTGGTTCTCACCGAGCGCCTCAGCGTCGAAAGTGCCACGGTCAGCGATGTAGTAGCCATGGGTCGATACCCCTACACCTCGTTTCTCGGTACACTCACAGCTGCCGACCGGCGCATCGTCCGCGAGGCCATGGAGCAGGTAGGCATAGCCGACCTCGCCGATACCTATTACAACGACCACTCCGATGGCGAGAAGCAACGCATCCTGATTGCCAAAGCCCTGGCTCAGCAAACACCCGTCATTCTGCTCGACGAGCCCACGGCACATCTCGACCTGCCCTCACGCATCCGCACGCTCAACCTGCTGCGCGAGATTGCCCACACACAAGGCAAGACGATCCTCATCTCTACCCACGAACTCGACCTTGCCCTGCGCTCGGCCGACAACATTCTGCTGATGTTCCCGCCCCTGCAAGGCTGCCTAATCGACACCCCCGATCATCTGCGCACCACGGATGCCTTCACCCGCGCCTTCGGCATGAACATCATTAATTAGTCCAATCGTCAATAATAATGATCCTACAAGAACTACATATCATCGGATTCAAAAACATCCAGGAGGCCTCCCTCACCTTTGCCGACAAACTCAACTGCTTTGTGGGCAATAACGGTCAGGGTAAGACCAACCTTCTGGATGCCATCTATTATCTGAGTTTCACCAAGTCGGCCTTTAATCCCATCGACTCGCAAAACATCCGTCACGAATCAGATTTCGCGATGATACAAGGCGTATATTTGTGCAGTTCAGTCAGGGGTAAGTCAGGGGTAAGAGCAAATCAAGACGAGGGAGATGCTCTATCCATAACCTGCTCTATCAAGCGCGGCGCAAAGAAACAGTTCCGCTGTGGCAAGAAGGATTACCAGCGTCTGATCGACCATATCGGCCGTATTCCGCTCGTCATGGTTTCGCCCGAGGACAACCAGCTCATTGCTGAAGGCAGCGACGAACGTCGCCGGTTCCTGGATATCATCATCGGGCAAACCGACCGCGCCTACCTCGAGCACCTCAATCTCTATAACGCGCTCGTCAAGCAACGTAACGCCCTGCTCAAGCAATACAGCGAAGCACCATCCGTACCCGATGACCTGTTTGAGGTGCTTGAGATGCAGATGGTTCCCCATGCTTCGTATATCTTTGCCCGCCGTGAGGAGTTTGTGCAGGCGTTCATTCCTATCTTTGCCGACCTGTATAAGACGATTGCTCTGGTGGAGGAGCAGCCGCAGCTCACCTACCGCTCGCAACTTCATGACCGCGACCTGTTGCAATCACTCGCCAACACCCGCCGGCGTGACCTTATTCTCGGTTGGACATCCCAAGGAATCCACAAAGATGAACTGGAGATGCAACTCGGTGACTACCCCCTGCGCCGCGTAGGCAGCCAAGGCCAGCAAAAGACGTACCTCATCGCCCTCAAACTCGCCCAAGCACTGTACTTGTCATCAGCTATCAGCAATCAGCAGTCAGTTAATGGCCAAAAGCCGATCCTCCTCCTCGATGACATATTCGACAAACTCGATGCTACACGTGTTGCGCGCATAGTAGATATGGTAAGAAGCGACCGGTTCGGTCAGATCTTCCTAACCGATACCGATCGCCAGCACCTCACGGATATTGTTCAGCCTTATGGCTCAAGCAAAGTGTTCTATGTCAGCGGCGGAGATTTCCGCGCCGGATAAGATGATCAGTCGTTCTACGACGTTTCTGAGTTCGCGGATGTTACCCGGCCAGTGACGCGCCTGCAGCGCCTTGATGGCCTCTTTGTCGAATCGCTTCACTGCCCACCCTTGCTCCTCGCAGATCTGTCGGGTAAAGAACTCCACCAATTCCGGTATATCTTCTTTCCTGTCATCCAGCGCAGGTACGTGAATAGGTATAACGTTCAAGCGGTGGAACAGGTCTTCGCGGAACGTGCCTTTCTCTATCTCTCTGTGCAGGTCTTTGTTCGTGGCGGCTATCACGCGCACGTTTACCTCTATGGGTTTGTCGCTACCCACGCGCGTCACTTCCCCTTCTTGCAGTGCACGCAGCACTTTCGTCTGGGCTGCCAGACTCATATCGCCTATCTCGTCCAGGAACAGCGTACCGCCGTTAGCCTGCTCGAACTTGCCTGCACGGTCTTTCACCGCGCCGGTGAACGAGCCTTTGGTGTGACCGAACAGTTCGCTCTCAATCAGTTCCGAAGGGATAGCCGCACAGTTGCAGGTCACCAGCGGCATATCGGCTCTGTGGCTCTGCTCGAAGATCATTCGTGCCACGACCTCCTTACCTGTTCCATTCTCGCCGGTGATCAGCACACGCGCTTCGGTCGGAGCCACCTTGGCTATCATCTCACGCACCGACTCTATCGCCTTGCTCGTACCGATCATTTGGTACTTGCTGTTCACCTTCTTTTTCAAGGCTACGGTCTCGTTGCGCAGCGTCTTCGCCTCATGGCGCAGCTGCTTGCTGTCGATGCCGTGCTTCGTGGTAACCAGCAGACGATTCAAGTCAAGCGGCTTCTCCAGGAAGTCGTACGCACCTTGCTTGATGCACTCCACAGCCGTCTCGATGTTCCCATGACCGGAAATCATCACTACCGGCACATCCGAATAGTTACTCTCCGGCTGTTTCAGTGCTGCCAGCAGCTCCGTACCGTCCATCTGAGGCATCTTAACATCCGAGTAGATCAGATCGTAACTTCCCGCCTGAGCCATCTCCACTCCCTGAGCTCCGTTTTCGGCCACGTCAACCTGGTAGCCTTCGAACTCCAGAGTCTCTTTTAGGATATTTCTTATCGCTCTTTCGTCGTCAATAACTAAGATTTTTGCCATATTTGGTTAAAAAATGAAGATTTTTCGCTAAAAACGCAACAAAGTTACAAAAAAATTTTGAAATTTGCAAAAAAAGTTGTATCTTTGTACCGAGTTATGGCGTGTGGTGAGTTTTATTTCACCTGCTCATTACAAAACACGTAAAACAATTAACATTATATTCAATCTTTATTAACCAAAATCATGAAAAAAATTTTATCCCTTTGCGCAGCTATGGTTTGCGCATGCACAATGTTCGCAGTGCAAGTAACATTCGACTTCTCAACAGCTGCCGGTCTGTCTGCTCTTGGCATTACTCCGGCTGCAGGTGGCAGTGGTGTTACTGTTACCAGTTTGTCGCTTGACGGTGTTAATTTCGTTACCGACAAAGGCTCTGCGAGCACGGATCCTCGTGTGTGGACTGCTACTTCGGGTGCTACTGATTTCCGTATTTACAATGGTAGTACGCTTACCATCTCGGGTGCTCAGGCTACTGATCTTATTACCCATATTGAAATGTCGGGTGCTAAGTTAAACTTTACTGAGTTAGCCAATGGTCAGTGGACAGGTTCGGCAAACTCCGTAACGTTCACTCCTACTGCAACATGTAATGTTACCACGATTACCATTACGATGAACGAGGAGGCTACAGAGTATATTCCTGATACTATCTCGGTAACCGAGGCTAAGGCACTCATCGATGCCAATGATCCTTTGATGCACAAAGGTCACTTTGTAAAAGGTGTAGTTGCCGGTGATGCTTTCCTGTTGGGAGCTAACGGCCCGGCATTCTATATGGTAGATATTGCAAACCCTGCTGACTCGCTTGAGGGATTCAAGATCGCTAAGGATGCCAACAACACCGCTTTCGCTGATCTTGACGATATGGCTGCTGTTCTTGGCGCAGGTGATACCATCCTTATATATGCTGCAGGTCTGGCTTTGTACAATAACAAGATTTACGAAACGACTTCCGGTTATTTTGCTGCAATGCTCGGCAAGTCTGCTGCTATCATCCTTGACTGGGCTGTTGGTAACGCATATCGCGAGACCGGCAAGTGGGCTCTCGAGATTGAGAAGGTTGCTGGCAATGCTCAGAACGTAGCTCGTCTCGTATTCAACAGCGCTGTAGAGGACGGCATTGCAGGTTTCCATCAGCTTGAGGCTGAGTCTGCCCTCACCGTCAATGGCGCAAATATTGCTATTGCTTCGGGTAGCGTAACGCTCACCTTCAAGGAGATCAACACCAACGGTTACAATGTATATGCCGTTAAGATGGTTGCTCAGGCAGGTGACGACATGTATCGCATCAACCGCGACATCGAGTTCTATGCACAGAATGGTGATGGCGATGAGATCATTCTGATCGGCGACCGTCCATTCGTTCCGAAGGATGGCGACACCATCACGTGCGCACAAGCTCGCGAATATATTCTCTCGCTCGGTTCCGGCGAAAGTTCTCCGATGACTGTTACTGTTCGCGGATTCGTAACCGACATGTTCTCGAACGGTTATACTTTCTGGATGGACGACAAGAAAGGCTCTGCTCAAACCATTCAAGCTTATTACAGCACGATGCCTTTCGGCGTAAATGTAGTTGAAGGCACGGAGGTATATGTAACCGGCAAACTTAAAAACTACAACGGCACTCCCGAGATTGATCACGGAACAGTTACCGTTATCAGCGGTGCTGAGGTTGTTACAGTAGTTGAGGTTACCGTTTCTGAGGCTGTGGCTGCTTGTCAGGCTCTGGAGCAGAACAAAGTTTCTGCTGAGACCTACGCTATAACCGGCTACATCACCGAAATTGCTTATGAGTATAGCGAGCAGTATGGCAACATCTCATTCTGGATGAGCGACAACCTCAACGACAACGGTCAGGTATTCCAGGCTTATCGTGCTAAATGTGAGGCATCGATCGCAGATAAACTCGTGCCGGGTGCAAAGGTGAAAGTTACCGATAAACTCAAACATTTCCACCAGGATGCTACCGAAGGTGAAAATCCCAAACCCGAACGTACGGTTTATGAGACCAACGGTGGTGGTACGGTTGAATTGATTGCCGGTGCCGGCGTTGAGGATATCTTTACAAACGCTCCCGCCGTTAAGGTGCTCGAGAACGGTCAGATCTACATCATCCGTGGTGGTGTACGCTACAACCTCCAAGGCCAAATAGCCGAGTAAGCATATCAACTATGCAAAATAAAACAAAAAAGCCGCCTTCGGGTGGCTTTTTTGCATGAATATTTGTATTTGTTAAAATAATTTTGTACCTTTGTGCCATATTTCACAACTAACAACATATTTCGTCTTGGCAGGCAGTTGTGAGCGTGCCGGACATAAACATTTGTACGTTTATAACAATATGGTAAAAATCACTTTCCCCGACAATTCTGTTCGGGAGTTTCAAGACGGCATTACCCCGTACGAGGTAGCCGAAAGTATCTCATCACGTCTCGCACAGGACATCCTTTGTGCAAGTATCAAATCCGCAGCCGACGACGATTGGAGCATCGTAGAATTGAATCAGCCAATATTGGCTGATGTATGCATCCGCCTCCACAAGTGGGACGACCCCGAGGCGAAGCACGCCTTCTGGCACACCTCATCTCACCTCATGGCAGAAGCCCTGCAAGAGCTGTATCCGGGCATCCAATTCGGAATCGGCCCAGCTATAGAGAACGGCTTCTACTACGATGTACTGCCCGCTGAAGGTCAGGTAATCAAGGAGAGCGACTTCCCGCAGATTGAGGCCAAGATGGCAGAACTCCGCGCCAAGAAAGAGCAACTCGTTAAGAAGCAAATCGCCAAAGCCGATGCACTCAAAGCCTTCGGCGACAAGGGACAATCCTACAAGTGCGAACTGATCAGCGAGCTCGAGGACGGGCACATCTCTACCTACACTCAGGGTAACTTCACCGACCTGTGCAAAGGTCCGCACCTCATCAGCACCGAGCCTATCAAGGCATTCAAGGTGCTCAGTTGCGCGGCTGCCTATTGGCGCGGTGATGCCTCACGTCCGATGATGACGCGTATCTACGGCATCTCCTTCCCCAAGAAAGCCATGCTCGATGAGTACCTGGCGCTGCTCGAGGAAGCCAAGAAACGTGACCACCGCAAGATCGGTAAGGAGATGGAGCTCTTCATGTTCTCTGACATGATCGGCAAAGGTCTGCCTGTATGGCTGCCGAAAGGCACTGCTCTGCGTCTGCGCCTGGAAGATTTCCTCAAGCGCATCCAGAAGCGCTATGGCTACCAGCAGGTCATCACCCCGCATATCGGCTCCAAGCAACTCTATGTCACATCCGGTCACTGGGATCATTATGGCAAGGACTCCTTCCAGCCTATCACCACACCCGAGGAAGGCGAGGTATATATGCTCAAGCCGATGAACTGCCCGCACCACTGTATGATTTTCAAGAACCAGCCGCGCTCCTACAAGGAACTGCCGTTCCGCTGCGCGGAGTTCGGTACGGTGTATCGCTACGAGCAGTCGGGTGAGCTGCACGGTCTCACGCGCGTGCGTTCCTTTACTCAGGATGACGCACATATCTTCTGCCGCCCTGACCAGGTTAAGGACGAGTTTATCCGCGTAATGGAGATCATCGAGATCATCTTCAAGGCACTCGACTTCAAGAACTTCGAAGCACAGATCAGTCTGCGCGACCCCAAGAACACCACGAAGTACGTCGGCAGCGACGAGGTGTGGGAGAAGGCCGAGCAAGCTATCATCGAGGCCTGCCAGGAGAAAAACCTCCCCGCTCGCGTAGAGTACGGCGAGGCTGCTTTCTATGGTCCGAAACTTGACTTCATGGTTAAGGATGCCATCGGTCGCCGCTGGCAGCTCGGAACGATCCAGGTGGACTACAACCTGCCCGAGCGTTTCGGCCTGGAGTATGTAGGCGAGGACAACCAGAAACACCGTCCCGTAATGATCCACCGCGCACCGTTCGGTTCTATGGAGCGTTTCGTAGCCGTGCTCATCGAGCACACTGCCGGCAAGTTCCCGCTCTGGCTCACGCCGGATCAGTGCATCGTGCTGCCTATCTCTGAGAAGAGCAACGAGTACGCCCACAAGGTTCAGGAGATCCTCGAGTCACAGGAGGTACGTACCCTGGTAGACGACCGCAACGAGAAACTCGGCCGCAAGATCCGCGACAACGAGATGAAGCATATTCCGTTCATGCTCGTTGTGGGCGAGAAGGAAGCCGAGCAAGGCCTCGTCAGCGTACGCGTACAGGGTGCAGAAGACAAGGGGCAGATGACCATCCAGGAGTTTGCAGACCTCGTTAAGTCAACCGTAGCCTCACAGATGGCTGCCTATTGATCTGCTCCACATTAACAAGAACGGATAACAAGAAGAGAGTGTGTTCGGAACACACTCTCTTCTTTATTGGCCGCCAGTGCCAGTCCTATAAATCATCATCCGTTGAACGATAGAGCTTGGCTTTGATCACCTGGCCATCCTCCAACTCGCACCAAATCTCGGCAGGCAAGAAACCATCCTGATACGGAACCTCACGATGCGGAGTATTCCACTTGTTAGTATTCAGATAACCCTTGATATAGGCTTTCTTTTCATACACGCTTACATTCTGCGGAATGAAATACACGTCATTGCTCTTGGCTATCTGAGCAGCGAGTTCCCACGGAGAGCCTTTCACAGGCACTCCGCACACCAACGTTCCATCTTTTTCAGAATAGTGGTTACATCCGCTGCACAGCATACATACTGCCGCAAGAATCAATAATTGCCTTTTCATACGTACTCAATTTATCTTATTGGACAAAGATCTTACCGGATTGTATGCGTTCGCCATTGGAATAGAAGAGGTAAAAGAACGTCTGTCCGTGGTTAGGCAACGTAAAGTATGCAGCCTCTCCCATAGCATCGGTCAGCACCTCTTTGCCGCGTGCATCAATCACGATGACTGCCTCATTCGGATTGCTTACAGGCAACTCAAGGTTGTAATAAATGTGCCCCTGATCGTCATAGATAGCCAGATACGTGTTCAGACGTATCGAGTAAGCGGCAAACTGATCATTAGCCAGTTGCTTGAGCAGCACATCGTTAGCCGACGGTTCTGCACCTGTATTGAGCTTCGACACATTGAAGATAACGGTGTAAACAGCTTCTGATCCATCCTCGGCAGTACAGTAAACCTTTGCGTCATTGGTACCATACGTTACCGACACTTCGGCAAGGGAGTCTTGCGCTTGAGCATCCACCTCAGGCAGCGTCTCACCCTCCAGAATAATATAACTGTAGGTATATACAGAGTCTGCAAAGCCGCTTACCGTCTTGCCGTTGACGGTCAGATCACGAAGCAGACAATTGCTGCGGAGCAGGATCGTCTGGTGAATGATATACACGCGCAAGTTCAATCCGTTACCGGCTGTTACGAGAATCTGAATCTCGCCACGCTCCTCACTAACCTCTACCGTAGCCGTCGTATCGGCTGTCGTCCAACTCAGATCCTCAGCATGCACGAACGCCGTGGAATCTGAACCTACCGGATATGTCAATTCATATTCCATCGTATCCTTGTCAAAGCCCTCGAGCGTAGTGCCCTTGACTTGCAGATCCGTCAGCCAATCAATATCACAACGTTCAATAACGAAGATCACAGTATATTCATCGAAGTGCTCCTCATCGGCAGACATGGTACTGATAACTACCGACAAGCCATCAGCAACGATCTCTTGAGTAGCTGTGCTGTCCACAAGTTCTGCGGTCACTTCCGGTAATTCTTTTGTACCATACGGCAGAGTAATGGTGTACTCCTTGGTCTCAGCATCGAAGTCATCAAGCGGCTCGCCGTCGACCATGATCGAAGCCAGACGTGCCTCAGGCGACTTAGCGAAGACGAAGGTAAGCATATAGGAGCGTACCGTCAATCCATCCTCTGCCGTAACGATAATGACTACCTGATTCAAAAGCACACTCATCACATCATGTTGCTTCGGATCGTTCTTGATGTAGGTAACAACAGGGACAGACGTTGTTCCGTACGGCAGTTTGATGGTGTAGTTCACGTTTTCAGGATCGAAGTCCTCAAGCGGCTTGCCGCCACAATAGATAGCAAGCAGCGTTGCATCGTCGTTCGGAGCTACCTCAAAGGTGATGGTGTACGTGCGCTGTTGTCCGTTCTCGGCAATGACAGTCATCGTATATACATTACCTGTAACATTGCTTAGCGTATCCTGATACTGGTCACCCTTCTCACACTCTACCTCAGGTAACGTGGTCGTACCCTTAGGCAAGGTGATAACGTAGTTCATTACATGCGGGTCAAAGTCTTTCAGCAAACCGTTCGCCACACTGATAACAGCCAGCGTATCAACATCCGACTTCTGTATCTCATACACCACGGTATACGTCTTGCTGTGTATGCTGTCCTCAGCCAGCACGGTGCATTGCCATGTGGTGCGGTAATCGGAGGCTATCGTATCTATCACCGGTTCGTACTGCCACTCATCACCTTTCTCGAACTTCACCTCCGGCAACGTGCGTTCGCCCATCGGTAACACAAACGAATAGTACGACGAGTCGGCACGGAAACCTTCAATAGTCACATCGTTGGCTGTGATATCGCTCAGCAGAGCGTACGGCGACTTGGTGTATATGAACACCACACTGTACGTTACGCGTTTGCCGCTCTCAGCCACAACGTCAATCATCCACATATCGTCCTCGATAAACTCGTTCTCCTCATGCTGCAAATCGTAATCGGCCAGCTCGTAATCCACAGCCCAAGGCTTATGCTCGCCTACAGGCAGCACAAACGTGTATTCGGTCTTACCCGGGATAAGCGTAATCACGCTGTCACCCACCTCCAGCTTAGCCAAATCTGTATTGTCGGAATACTCGCGCTTGAAGTATAGCGTGTACATATTGGTATGCACGCCATCCTCTGCAATCACAGTGATGAACACCGAGTCAGCCTCCACCGTGATATCCATCGTTTGACCTACGCTGTTGAGCTTGGCAGATACATCAGGCAAGAGTTGGCTGCCGGTCACAGGAATAGTATAGAAACTGTTCATGGCCGAGAACGGAGCGAGCGAAGCGTCGTAGTCGGTGAACGACAAGCCGTTCAGCAAGATATCAGCCAGACTGACATCGGCAGATAGTTGTCGGGTGTACAACTCGATAACATAATCATTGATTGTCACACTGTCCTGAGCCGTCACGCGCACGGTAATCGTATTGCCGTTGTGTAATGTATCAATATGTTGGAACCGGTCAAGCGAACTGTAATCCACACGTACGTTCAGATCCTCTACCTGCGCCGAATAGTAATGACGGTCAGCAGAGAAGTTAGGCAACAGCTCACCGTCCAGCAGCAGACCATTAAGGTCAGCGTTATGCGACGGCTCAGCCAGAATCTGCACCTCGTAGGTGGTCATTACCAGACCATCCTCCGAGGTGACGTTGATATAACTTGTACCACCGATATGGGCGGTATCCACTGTTACTGCTTGCGCAAAATGGTTAGTCTGATACGTGATGCTCGGCATCGACGGCTCCTGAATCTTGGGATCGGCTGCCGGAAGCACTACGGTATATGTCAGGCTATCGGAAGCAAAGCCCGGCAGATCAACACCATCCAGACTGATCATCTTCAGCGTAGCATCGCTCGACTGCTCAGGCAACACATCAATAGTATAACTCTCCTGCGTCACGCCATCCTCAGCTGTCAGCAGCAGGGTGTAACGCAAGCCGATACGTACAGCCGGTGCATACGGACGTTGGCTTGCCGTACTCGGGGTAATCGTTTCCACACTGATATTTACCGTCACAGCTTGACCTGCCTTGGTATGCACATCGATGCTGACAGGCTCGTTGCTATAGATGGTGTACTCCGTTTCGGCAGCGTTGAATCCTTCCAGCGGACGACCGTTGATATAGATCGTATCCAAAGTTATATCCGATGACAGATCGGTAGGATATACCAGCGCATATGTATTCGTCTGCGAACCCGTTACCTCCCAGGTTATAGAATCAGGTGTAATGGTTTGCTTGACGGCATCGGCATCGTACTCGCGCAAGAAGGAGGTTGCTACCGGACTCGGCTTGCTGTAATAGAACAGGTCAGGATTGAACCCTTCGATCGTATTGCCATCCAGCGAGATATCCGTCAGTTTGCCTGTGGTGGTAACCACGGGCACGGTGTTGGTGATCGTGATCGTATCACGTGTCACGCCGTCCTCGGCGGTAATGAACAACTGACCGTTACGCAATATCACTTTCTGTCCGTCGGACTTCTTGACAAAACGTATTTCGGGCAGCGTTGCGGCAACCACCTCATATTCCTTTACATCCGGGTCATATTCGATTCCCGAAGCACTAAGGCCTGCAAGCGTAACGTCATTGGATTTTTCCTCAGTGAAGGTAACCGTATATACCTTGTTTGCACCCGACTCCGGCGTAACGGTGACAGTAGCCACATTACCATGCAACACAGTTACCACCGTCTGCAAGTTGCTACCTTGTACCGGGCGGATATCAGGCAAATGTTTCTGCCTGAACGGAAGAGTTACGGCATAATCCGTCTTGTCGGCACTCCACCCCTCCACAGGCACTCCGTTAACCTCCAAAGCAGCCAAGGTATTAACCGTTGACAGCGGACGAATCACTTCTACCTGATATGTCGTAGATGTGCTATCCTCGGCAAAGTTTATCACACGTGCCGTGCGCTTGCCGTTAATCTCACTCGACGACCATTGGATGAGTTGTGCCTGATCCTCCACTTCACCTTCAAACGTAAGCACAGGCAACGACTTATCTTCGGCTGAAGGCAATGTATACGTAAACTTCTTACCGTTCTGCGTAGCCTGCTCGCCGTTCACAAACACCTTCTTGAGTGTGCTGTTGTAGCTCAATCGCAGCCAATCTACATACATCTCGGCTACTACGCTAAACATACCGTCAGTACCTAATCCGCCTTGAGTGTCATAATACGAGTTAAGCACAATATTCATCGCCATAGGTGTACCGGCTAGATTGGCGGAATCCAAATAAATCGTTTTCTCTCTCCACTCGCTGAAAGATTCGGTATCCTGTTCATCGATCACCCTATACCCGTTCATACCCCACAATTGGTAAATAATGTGGTTGTTGGTTTGGATGGTAGGAGCCTTATAACGCACCTTCAAGATATCCGGCGAGTTACGGAACGTGATACTACCGGAATATGTAAATGAGTTTGTAGAATTAATTTCTCCTGAAACGGTTCCCAATGTCATGAATGCGGGTATGTTTCGCGCACAAAGACCTACATATCGTGTCTTCAGGTACACGCTTCCATCTGAGGCCTTAGTACATTCCTCACCGGATTCTACTGACCCTAATACAGGAACAGAATATACATCATCAGCATCAGCAATAGTGTTCCATCCTTGCGGCTTATAGGCACTATTATACTTCGCTACGCCATCTGTATTCAATTCTCCGTTCGGAATCACATCACCAGGATAATAGAACCAGATATCATAGATGTTGGTAAAGTCATCCTTGATGACATGTGCCTGCCAGTGTTTGGTTGTAACGATAGTAGGCACAATGAGTACACCCTGCTTGGCTGAAGGTATCACAATAGGCATAGTGTCCACCTTCATCACATACGACATCCGGTTCTTGTCAAAGCCGGGAAGCGGTTTTCCACTGACGGTTATACCCTCCAATACGGCAGGGTTCTGCTTATCAATGTTCGGAACAATCACATATACCTTATCCGCCTCGTTACCGCGATTGGCGCGAACGGTAATCTTCGTATTGCGGAAGATTCCTCCGGGTTGTACTATCACCGTCTGCTCATCATAGTTCTTGATATATCCCACATTGAACTCATTCGTGCCGTATGGCAGATCGATAGTTATCGTACTCTCGTCAGCCGCTACCTCACGTACGATCTCGGATTGCAGGTTGGTGGACATTACGAGCGAGCGAAGCACATTCGCCTTATCCGACAGCGGCACACGGAAAGCAAACGTATAGGTACGTTTCTGCCCGTTCTCTGCCGTAACAATAATCTTCGTGGTGTCGGTAATAGGAGCGTTAACGAACTCGATCTTCTGCTCTGCCTCCTGCGCAAAGTAGGTGATAGCAGGCACAGCCTTGGTTTGATAAGGCAGATCAATCACGTAATGGTTGGAGTCCGGCTTGAAATCGAAACTTACATCTTCAAACTCCACAGCTTCCAGCTGCGTATTGTCAGATTTACGCACCGGGAAGTCTATCGCATAGTCACTCTGCGCCGTTCCGTCGGCTGCCACCACATGGATCGTGGTCGTAGCATTGATTGCACCATAATTGATGGTTATGGTCTGCCCCGGAGCAGCACTGACAGGCTGTATTACGGGCACAACGGTAGTACGCCAAGCCAACATCTGCGTGTAATGGTAAGTCGTTGGCTCAAAGCCCTCAAGAGCCACACCGTTGAGCAATATATTACTCAGCGTAGCATCACCGGAGCGCACCACATTGTAGTTAATCGTGTATGTGGCAACATCGCCGTTCTCAGCCTTAACCAACACTTGCTGTTGTGTAGAAGAGGTGTTGATAACCAGCACTGTCTGTCCCTCGTCCTTTGTTACGGTCAATTCCGGTAATTTGGCACCCTCATCAAGCGACTGCGTATAATCATATACGCCATCCGTCAATGCCAACGGAGTACCGTCCAAAGCTATACCCAACAAGGTCGTTGATGTATACTGCTCGATGGTGAAGTCAAGCGTATATACATTCATCGTGCCATCTTCGGCTATCACCGTGATAGCAAAACGCTTCTCTGCCGTTTGCCCCATATACGCCACTTGCGCCTCATGGCCTTTGCGGTACGATATCTCAGGCAACGTACTACCAGCAGGCAATGTGAATTGGTAAGCATATGTGGTATCCTTGAATCCTTCCATCGGCGTACCATCGAACAGGATCGTTTCCAATGTAGCAAGTGACGAATATTGCTTGTCAAACGTAAGCGTATACGTTACACTCTTATCGCCCGCAACGACATACAGGCGAACGATATTTTTCTCCAACAAGCGCGTTACCGTCTGCCCTTCGGCTGCGACATAGCTAACCTCAGGAATATGGTCGGTGTACGGTATCGTGTACTCCATGAGCGTACCTTCGAACCCGGCAAGTGCTACGCCATCCAGTAGAATATTCTGCAGCATCAGCTCTTCGCTCGTCTTCAGATGGAAAAGGATGGTATAGGTATTTCCCTCGCCTCCGCCTTCCGGACGGACAATGATAGTTGCCGTACCTTCCAGTACCGGTGTGAGGATGGTAACCTGTTGGTTGCCGTCCTTCTCTACGGTCACGGTTGGAGCCTCATCACCCTCGAACTCATAGACATAGCTCAACTCGTTCTTGTCAAAGCCCGGCAGCGAATCACCGTTGACATATATCATTTTCGGGAAGGCACTCTCCAGTTTGGTAATCACGAAAGTGATCGTATATTCGCGTATCGAACCGTTCTCGGCAGTCACACGGATAATGCGGGTATTGCCGGCATTGAGCACCTTAACGGTCTCGCTGGCAGCCGCAGCCGTGTACGTAATAGCGGGAATAGTGCTTACTCCCATCGGAAGCGAATCAACGTAATTGAGCGTATCAGGATGGAAACCTTCCAACGGTTCACCGTTCAGGCGAATCATCTCCAGATGGTTCACCGTATCCATCTCCACACGGAATTGCAAGGTATAAGTCTGCGATGCGCCGGTCTGCGGACGAACGGTAATCTTCGTATCGCCGTTCACTCCTCCGTAACGCGGCGTTACAGTCTGCCACTCATCGTGCTGATCCCATGTGATTGCCGGTAATTCCGTCGTACCCTTGGGTAACATGATCAAATAGTAAAACGTTGTCGGATCGAAGCCTTCAAGCAGTTCGCCATCCATATAGATAGCATCCAGCGTAGCGTTACTCGATGTCTCAAGACTGAAAGTAATCTTATAGATCGTCGTATTGCCGTTGCCTGCCGTTACAGTCAGTCGCGTCGTACCGTTCATACCGCCTAAGGTAAGCACAACGGTCTCAAACTCATCGGCTGCCTCCCATGTGATGGTCGGCATAGTCGATGTACCGATAGGCAGGTTATACGTATACGTGGTTACATTCGGATCAAAGCCCTCCAGCGCCACTCCGTCAATGAAGATGTTGTTCAGGTGCGATGCTTCCGACTTCTCTGTCGAGCAGATGATCTTATATACCGTCTGGTCGCCACTGGCAGCCACTACGGTGATTGTCGTCGTGCCATCTACTCCGCCCTCTTGTACGGTTACCGTCTGATAGGCATCACCCTTGGTATAAGTTATTTCGGGCAATTCAGTCGTACCCATCGGCAGCGTCACGTAGTACGTGGTGCGCGTGGGATTGAAGTCGGTAATATAGTCCCCCATCTGCAAGTCACGAAGCTTGCTGTTGGTAGAAGCTGTAATCTTGAAGTTGAGCTTGTAGACCTTGGCAGTCTGATTACCCGGTGTCGTAACGCTAACCTTGTACTGACCGTTATCAATCGTAGCCGGTTCGGTATAGGTTATCGTCTGCGCACCTGCCGGATATGCCGAAATAGCCTCCACGGTGGGCATAGTCGTGGTGCCAAGAGGCAACTCTACACGGTACGTAGTCAACGTAGGCATAAAGTCGGCTATCTCTTCACCGTTAACCTTGATGCCTTGCAATGTGTTATCGGCCAGCAAAGCTACCGAGAACGTGATCGTATAGGTCTTGGTTGTCGTGCCGTCAGGAGCAGTCACATGGATCGTTGCCGTACCGTTAGGCGATGTAGCTTGCGTAATGCTTACGTTCTGACCATCCTCACCCTTCGTGAAGGTTACCACCGGAGCAGCGGTCGTGCCGTAAGGCAACGACACGTTGTACGTACCTACCATCGGGTTATAGCCCGATATCGACTCGCCGTTAACCTGTATATCACTCAGCTTGGCGTTATCCGAAGGAGCTTGTACCATCTTGATGCGGTACGTCATTGTGGACGAACCGTCAGCCGATGTAACGGTAATAACCGTTGCTGCGCCATCCACCGTGCCGTACTGGATACTGATCTCATTGCCTGACAAGCGGCGACCGGGGAAGTTAACCTTCGAGCCGGCAATATTCGTGATCGAACCCGCACCGCGTACGGCATATACCTCGGGAACAGTGGTCGTACGACCTACCGAATATACTTGTTCGGCAGAACTGTTAGGGTCAAAACCTGCCCACAACTTGCCACCGATATACAGTTGCTGAATCTTAGCCGTATATATCAGCGTCACATCATCCACATACAAACCGTTGTCCTTGATGATTCCGGCACTGTTGCGGAAGTTAGGATAACCCGACGACGAGAAGATCACATTACACTTCTGGGGCACCTCGTCGTTGAAGTAGTAGATGGGCACCTTGATCTGTGTCCAGTTGGCATACTCCTTTTTCTCAAAATAAAAGCCTTCGGCTATCTGCGTTGCCTTGGTTGTCGTACCGCAGGTATTGGCATCCAGTGCCTGACGAACATCCGACTCCTCGTCGGTATGCGACGTAGAGGTACAACTGTTGTTCTTGTTGGCTTTGTACTTGTTGCCCTGGGCTGTACCCTTCCACGAATAGAACAACAGACTGTAGTTCTCGCCCGCAGGGTTGTTGCCGGAACGCTTGATCCATACGTACATCGAGTCCGGACGGTATGCAAAGTTAATACCTCCATCCGTACCGCCGGTTGCATCATTGATAGCCGTGATACCGGGCAGATACTGCCAGGGGGTACCCAACGTGAAATAACCCGGCGAGGTCTGATAGATACCCATAGCGCCTACCTCCTTGTTCGAGATGTAAGCGCAATAACCGCTACGACCTGTCTCACGGGTGATAAAGTTAAACTTGAAACCAGCCTGCTCCACGTTCGAAGCGTTCCAGTTGCTAAGCTGAATATTGCCGTCGAACTGCGTACCGCCCCAGTTCTCAAAACCGGCATTCGGAAGCTGCTGGGCTGACAATGACAGCGTACTCATCACGAGTACTACTGACATCATAAATCGTGTAAAAAAATGTTTCATTTGTATTGTTTTATTACTATATATGCATGTTACTCCAATTTACGATGCAAAGTTACAACTTTTTTTTCAAATTAACAATATCTACAATTGTGAAAAATAGCACTATTTTTAAGACAGGAACACCGAAATGTACTATTTCGGTGTTCCATGATTGCCTGTTTTTAAGATTAACCTTAAAAATCGGCTATTGTAGTGCAATCTGAAGATTGCAGCCTGTCGCGGTCGTTCACCGCCCTTAGAAGACGGTGAACTTCGCAGTAGCAGACCTTGGTTCGGCTTCAGCGGTAATCAGCGTAACGATGTACAATCCTGACGGCAGGGTTACTACCTCGGTGCGTTGCGTCATGTTCGTATTCTGATGAACCATATTGCCATGCGCATCGTAAACGGTGAGCGACGAACCGATCAGGTTCTGCATCAATATACCCTGTGCCTTGATGGTTACCGGCAGACCTACAGGAGCAGGTGTCGGATATACGATGAGCTGCAGCGAGTCGGTCGTCAGGTCGAAGCACTCCAGACAGGTGTATATCCACGAGCTGTCGGATGCCAGTTGCAGACGTGCCCTGTAGCATGCATTCAACTCTTCGCCATCGGAGTAGTACTGCTTGGTGGCACCGCTTACCTCCTGATCCTCAATGAACCACTGGTAATCGACATACTCCTCCTTGGAGTTGTTGACCGCAACCACATCGTGCCACATCGTAACCAGTACGCCCTTGACACTGACGTAGATCTCTATCTGATATACCTCACTGCTCGAGAAGTCGTCATACAGCTGCAACTCGCCGTGATGTACACCCGGTGTACATTGCTCGGGTATATAGACGTAAATCACACTGTCCAGACCATGGTTAGGCAACTCAGTCGTATCTGTTACCGATTGCAGTTGCTTGGTGTAGTCGGTTTCCGCAAGCGGATAACTGAACAGCAAGCGGTATCTGGTCGGATGACCCTTGACAAGGTTGTACCAGATCTCTGCCGTATCACCCTGGCAGTAGCCGAAGGTATCTACACGTACCGGATCTATCTGGTCGAGGATAATACTGTCGGTCATGATCAGGTGCAAGGTAACGATACTGTCGCAACCTGTAACAATCGACGGAACGGTATCCACATAATCACCACTGCTCCACAGGGTATCGCCGTTGAGCGGCCATACATAGAACGGAGGAGCAACGGAATCAGTCGTATCCGTATACTGCGTCGGGTTGATGGTGATGAACATCATCGTCACGCTGTCGCAGCCCGTCAGCGAGTTGGTGAGCGTATCGTAATACGTGCCCGTCACATCTATCACGCGACCGTTCCATACGAACGAATCACAAGCTGCCGTATCCGGAGCCGTAATGAAGTCGTGACGCAGCAAGCGCAGATCCATCGTTACCGTTGAGTCGCAGCCTACCGACGACCGGAATACCTTCGTGTAGATGCTGTCGATGTACAGCGTATCAATACCGGCATACTCGTCACCCCATATGATCGAATCACAATGCAGCGAATCGATGATGAAGGTCTGCTTGCTCTCATATACAATCAGATGGAGATTAACCACACTGTCGCAGCCCGTACTATCCGATGTCAGTACCATCGGGTAGAAGCCTGAAGCGGTTATCGTGTCATTATTCCATATGAGCGTATCGCAAGCGATCTCGTCGATCACAGTATCTACCGACTGATCGATCGTCAGACTGATCGTGAGCAGCGAGTCACAACCGCTTACGGTAGTCAGTTGCTGGTAGTAGATACCCGACTCGGTGTATGTCGTACCGTTCAGCGTCAGTGCATCGCAAGCCCTCAGAGTCAGGCTGTCAGCGCCCGATCTGCCAATCACGGCTTGCAGTACAAGCACGCTGTCGCAACCGCTCACGGTTGCCGCGGTATCATAGTACATACCCGACTCGTAGTACCATGTGCCACGCCACAACAGACTGTCACATGCCACGGTATCCGTGATAACCTGATACGTCGGCTGTATCTCCAGACGCATGGTTACCACGCTGTCACAGCCGTTCTCCAGACGGTAATGACGCGTGTACGTACCCGTCGTGCTATAGGTCACGCCGTCCCATACATATGCCGTGCAAACACTGTCTACCGTGAACGATGTAGAATCGATGCACAGGGTATCAGTACACCACTGCAAATGCAAACAAACGATGCTGTCGCAACCCGTCACTGCCGAAGCGAGCGTGTCATAATAGATACCCGTATGTACGAGCGTGTCACCGGCAAATACGTAATCCTTCATGCAAGCCGAGTCATAGATGTCGGTTATAACAGGCTCATACACGATCAGACTGAGCGTTACTACACTGTCGCAACCATTGGCTGCCTGATGTACCTCCGTATGGATCGTACTGTGCGTGTAGATGCTGTCTGCCCATACATACGACGTACAAGCTGTATCACTGATTTCGGTCAACGAATTGGTGATGATGGTCAGGTGCAACGTTGCTGTACTGTCGCAACCGTGAACGGTGCTGTAGTTGTGCGTGTAGTCACCCGACGTCGTGAAGCTTTGTCCGTCCCACGTATAGATATCACGTGCCGTGACGCTGAACTCGGTAGCAAACGGCTCATGGATAGTCAGTGTGAGCGTTATCACACTGTCACAACCCGAAGCACGACTCAGTACCTGCGTATAGATTCCCGACTCCGTGTAGGTCGTCTCGTTCCATACGTACTGCTCACAAGCCTCAACGACCTCACTCACTGCCGTGTCGTGGTTGATCACCAGTGCCAGTTCTACAATGGAGTCTGCGCCCTCTACGGTCGGGAAGTTACGCGTGTACGTACCCGACTGATAGAACGTCTCCGTATCCCAGGTGTATGCATCGCATGCCGTATCGCTGATCTGCGTGATGGCAAGCGGGTTGGTGATCGTCAGGTGCAAGGTAACGATACTGTCGCAACCCGTACCCGATGCCGGCGTGAACCGCTGAACGTAATCACCCGAAGCATAGTAGGTCTCAGTGCCCCACGTGTAGTAGTTCTGCACTGTTTCACTGAACTCACCTGTCGGGTTCGATGCTATGGTCAGTTCCATACGTGCCACACTGTCGCAACCCGTAACGAGCGAAGTCAGCGTGTGCTTGTACTGACCGGGCTCGGTATAGTACTGCCCGTTCCACCAGATGCCGTCACATACCGTTGTATCCAGCCACTCGCCAAGGATAGTCTCAGGCAAGCTCAGGTGCATCGTTACCAGACTGTCGCAACCCGATACCGAGCGGTACAAGCTGTCGTAATCACCGCCTACCGTGTAGATCACATTATCCCATACGTAGTATCCGTCACAACTCAAGGCATCGAACTCATGGCGGTACTCGGGATAGATGCTCAGCACGAGCGTTACCACGCTGTCGCAACCTTGTGCACTCGTCAGCACCTTGGTGTAACTGCCTGAATGCGTGTAGGTGTCACCCTCCCACTGATAAGCGGTGCATGTATCTACATATACCGTCTGCATCGAGCGGTGGTTGATGGTCACATAGTGGTAAACAATCGAGTCACAGCCGTGCGACGATACATGCATGCGCATGAACGATGTATCGCTGTAGAACGTCTCGCCGTACATCGTCAGCAGGTCGCAAGCCGTATCGAACTTATCTACCTCTATCGTTTGGTATACCTTCAGGTGCAAGGTGTCATAACTCTCGCACAAGCCCGGTACACGGTAGAAGACGGTCGTATCCTTCGTGTACTCGATGCCGTGCCATACACCCGAATAGCATACTGCACTGTCGAACGATGTGTAGCGCGTCGTATCAATCGTCAGGTACAAGATACGTGTCGAATCGTGCTCATTGAGACCTATGCCAACACGTTTGGTTACCGTATCGATGGTCGAACCGGTGTATGTCGAGTCATTCCACGGCCAGTAGAACGACTCACAATCGTGTTGCGTCTCTACCGTATCCGTCGAGTTGTTCAGTATCAAGTTAAGCGTGATGATGCTGTCGCAACCCGCAGCCGAAGGAATAGTATCCAGTGTAACCGTAGATTCCGTGTACGTCGAGTCGTGCCAACTATAGCTGTCCCAAGTCGTCACAAACAAGGCAGTATCCTTGTCGAAGTTGAGCGTGAGATGCAGCATGACAACCGAATCGCAATCGAACTCGAACGTATAATCCCCGGATGAGGTATATGTCCGTTCGTACTCCGTATCCTCATAACGAGTATACGAATTACATGTGGTGATCGTATCGTATATCGTATCCGGTTGTACCACGTTCACGTGAACGTATATCAGGCTGTCACAACCCGCAACATTCTGCTCGCTAATGATGTAATCAGCCGTGTCGGTGAAGTACTGTCCATCCTCGTCATATACGCGGCAAACAGTTACCGTATCATATGCTGCCAGCGACGGCTGGTTCACAGTCAGGTGCAGATAATGGATTGCACTGTCGCAACCGCTTGCAGCCGACCGTGCTACGTAACGGTAATCGCCTGCACCGGTGTAAACTTCATCATTAATCTCTCTCCATACGAACGGCATTTCCGTTGCACAAACGATAGTGTCATGATGCGTTACGGTGCTGTCGTGCAGCGTCAGACGCAGGTAGAGGATCGAGTCACAGCCGGTGATGACACTGCTCATCGTATCGGTGTAGATACCGGTTTCTGTATACGTTGAATCCGTCTGACCCCATGGGAAGCCGCCACACCACCAGTCGACAACAGCCGTGTCACGTATCGTCTCATGGATAGTCAGAGGCAGGTAGTAGATGCTGTCACACGTACCGTCCATCTGGATCACACGACTCTCCTTCAAGCCCGATGTCGTGTAATCCACGCCACGCCAGCGGTAAGTCTCACAAGCCGAAACGGAGTCTTCAGTAACCGTCGGGCTGTAATATACCGTGAACGTACGCGTTACAACCGAGTCGGCGCAGCCGAAGGCTGTCGTGAACGTCTGCGTGTATGTACCGGTCGTATCCACATGCAATGCACCCCAATCGTAGTAGTTGCATATCGTCGTGTCAGACAAGGTCTGTCTGTACGGGCGGTGCATGATCAGCGTCAGGTGAGCCTCCAGAGAGTCGCAACCCAGATATGTATGCTTGATCGTATCGAAGGTGTACGGATTGCGGTACGTGCCGTCAGGCTGCAAGTTAGCCGGTATAGTATCTACCGTGCGGTCGATGCCGTACCAGTTATACCACTCACCGTAGCAGATATGTACCGTCGTATCCACACCTACGTTATATACCTCACCTACCGTCATATCCAGTCGATGATACGTCGAGTCGCATGCGCCCGCAGGTATGTACCACTTGTAGTAGCTGTACTCACCTGCAGCACTTGCCGTGATGCTCAGATCGTACCAAGTCAACGCCTCACCTCGGCATAAGATGGTATCCTCCACATCCGGTGTTGCAGCGGTCTGTACGGTCAGAGTCATCACGAATACCGAGTCACAACCGTGAGCCGATACCAGCGAATCGTAGTACGTACCGGCCTCGCTCAGCAACTGACCGCGCCAGTTGTACGGCAACTCGTTCGGACAAGCATCATAGGTCTCTACGCTATCCGTTGCAGCCATCACATGTACCGTCACTTCGTAGGTCGAATCGCAACCGTGAATGCTCGTTACTGCATAGATCAGCGTCGTGTCGCCGGCCGGCAGACCGGCATAACTCGTGCCGTGCCAATCGAACGATTCACTCGAGCAGATAGTGAACTCGGGTTCGCTCTCGTAGTATGAACGATAAACGGTCAGATCACCGAACAGGATCGTGTCGTACTCCTGATGAGCATCATCCGTGAACAACGTATCCGAGTACAACCCCGTTGTCGTGTACCACGTATTGTTCCACTGTACACTGTCGCAGTTCGACAACGTAGCAGTATCACGTGTCACGAAGTTAACATGGAAGTGGATATGGCGGATACTGTCGC
>Ga0310696_10001203_pt1 | contig 38025 bp, 24 predicted proteins | sample AusTroGonzalo_MG_4_FD_203885 | JGI IMG/M metagenome (GOLD analysis project Ga0310696, IMG submission 203885) | Bovine rumen microbial communities from tropical cattle in Woodstock, Queensland, Australia - Gonzalo_02 (v2) (version 2) | ecosystem: Host-associated > Mammals > Digestive system >... | reverse complement strand
GGTAATAGGTTAAATGCAATTTGGCAGACTAAATGCACGCCGCTTGGCTACAGTGCATTTAACCTGCCCCTAGTTGCATTTAGTCTGTCCGGCGACCCATTCCGCATACCTCTGGCTCCAGCAGTACGCCAAGCCTGAAGAACACGCGGTTGCGCATAAGCCGCGCGAGGGCGAGCACGTCCGATGCCGTTGCGCCATCTCCGCGAACTATCACGTTGGCATGACCTTCCCACACGTACGCTCCGCCGACGCGCATCCCCTTCGCGCCAACAGCCTCGAGAAGCCGCCCTGCGTGATCACCTTGCGGATTCTTGAAGAAGCTTCCGAATGTTCCCGGCGGGAACTTTGTCCGCCGCGCAAGATATGCGGACGGCGTTTCGCCGCCGCCCCCTTCGACATCCGCCTTCAACTCGAAGTCCTGTATCTCGCCAGCTATCGAAGATGTGCGGTAGCCAAAGCCGCAGTCCTTTGCATCCAGCCACTTGCCATCGACCTTTACCTTCTCCAGCGCCTCGGAAAACGAATGTCCGAACGCGCCCGCGTTCATCTTTATCCAGCCGCCGACCGTGCCAGGTATTCCCGCCATCCACGGAATAAGGCCTGGATGTTCAGCTACGAGCGCCGCGCCAGGCATTCCGGCGCGACCCGACGTCTTCACGTATTCGACTGAAAGATTGAGGTCGCTCCGCCATGTGTTCGACCCGGCGCCCAAGAATATCCTGCGCCTTGGAGGTGCCACGCCGTCAAATGCCCCGGCCCATCGCTCAATCTCAGGTACAAGACCTATTATGTCGCCTGCGCCAAGAAGAAGCGTGACGTCACCTGGCTTCATGGAGTTCCTGGCGTGTTCCCATGCCTCTTCGCAGGATTGCGCAAGAAGCACCTTGGCCACGGCGCCCTTTCGCGCCTCGGCATAGAGATCTGCGATGTCGCCGCCTTCAACTGGATTCTCGAACGCGGCGTATGTGGGACAAAGCACGACCTCGTCCGCTCCTGCGAGCGCCGGAGGGAAATCCTTGAGAAGAGCCTTGGTGCGTGAATAGCGGTGCGGCTGGAAGAGAACGCGCAGAACACCCCGGCACACATCGCGCGCCATCGCAACGGCGCACGCCATCTCGGTTGGATGGTGCGCGTAGTCGGCATAGACCCCTTCCACGATCTTCTGGAAGCGGCGGTCCGGAAGCGCGGCGACGACGGATGGCAGAGCGGCGGCGATCTTGTCGATGGCATGACCGCGTCTCAGAGCGACCTCGACGGCGGCGCGTGCGTTTTTGCGGTTGTGCAGCGCGAGAGGTGCAAGCACGGCGGCGATGTCCGGAATTTCCGGCAGGCACTCCGCTTCGATTACGCTCTTAGCGTTGCGCCGCGCCGCATCAAAACAGGCGCGATAGGCCGCCTCGTCAGGGAAGTGGTCTGGGTGGTCATAGTCGCAGTTGGTGACGACGAGCGTTCCGGCATGGTAATGCGCAAGAGTGCCGTCGCTCTCGTCCGCCTCGACGACAATCGGACCCTCCGCCGCGCGCGCTACGGGGAAATCGCCGGTCTCGCCGCCAATGCACCATGCGACGTCCTCGCCCAAAGCAAGAAGTAGCTTCGCCGTCCACGTCGCCGTCGTCGTCTTTCCGTGCGAGCCGCAGACGGCAATAGAATCGGCCTCGCCGACAAGCTCCGCCAGCACTTCGCCGCGCATCCTGACGCGCCCTGCGGCGGCGACAAGCTCAGGATTGCCGCGCGGGACGGCCGGTGTTGCGATCACTTCGTCGGCGGATTCCACGTGCGACGGATTGTGCTCCCCGAACACGCGTATTCCGATTGATTCCAGCCAGCGCGTGCGAGGTCCCAAGTGTCCGTCACATCCAGAGACTTCGCAGCCCCTGGCTTTCAAAAGCACCGCGAGGCCGGCCATGCCAACCCCGCCAATGCCTATAAGATGAATTCTTCCGCTTCTCATTTTTCGTATATTATACCACTTTCTTTAGCTTCACCGCACGCACTTCATCTTCCACTGGCCGAAGACGATCCGCCGCCAACGGATGCATTGCCACCGCTGACGGTGTACGTGCAAACAATGCCGTCCACGACTTCCGATGCGAATCGTCTGCAATCCTGAAGGTCTCAAAGCCGATCTGCTTATCTTTACTTTGATAAAACCGCATTGACAACGCATGGTATTTGACGAAGACCTCAAGTCTGAGGCCGAAGAATTCTTCGCGTTTCGGTTCTCGTGGTGAAAAACAAGCGCAAGAACCTCCTTCATGCCGTCGATGTCGCGCAGTTCAATGCACAGTACTGCAATTCGCTCAACGTCAAGGAATCAGACAAGTTCCACGACCGCTTCCTCGTCATCGACAAGACAACTCTCATCCATGTCGGCGCGTCGTTCAACCATCTCGGCAAGAAGTGCTTCGCGTTCTCGTCGATGGACAAGTCCAACATCCCTGACATCCTGGCGAGGATCTGACAATATCCGCTACTTCACCTTCATGCGCAGGAAGAACGCGGGCGGATGGCAGGGCATATCCCCCAAGCGAAGCGAGCGCCGCAGGCGTATCACCCGAACGAAGTGAGCATTGCGAAGCAATGTCGCTAGAGGTGTGCTCAATGCGGGGTGCTTATCCTTAAGCCGCCGCGCTACAATATCCCTTCCAAAGGCTTCCAGCAGGAATCTTTTAAATCCTCCGAATATCCCGATTCCGAAATAAGAAGCACATCCTCGCCGTCGTCGTGGCAAACGACCCCGCCTTTCAACCCGTGCCTTTCGCAATAGGCATTGAGTGCGGCGGCTTTTTTCGCGGCAAAAGGATCGATGTTCCCGCTCTGTCCGCTTCCGCTCCAGCCACCCTTGATTTCGACTACCCACGTCTCTCCGCCAATGTTAAGTATGTAGTCGGGATAGAACAGTCGTTGATGCCCAGAATTGTCCTCATAGACGATGGAGAAGTATTCGTCCCCCTTGTCCCCGTTCCTGTATATCCATTCGATCGCCGCATTCGCCTCGCACCACTTCTCGAACTTCGCCTCGCCCGACGACCGTGTCTTCGCCGTCATTGCCGACAGCGGATAGCCGCCATACACGCTCTTCGCGCTCTCGCTCTGGTTCCTCGCCGCCGCGTTGTAGGCGCAAAGCCATTCCCGTGGAAAGCGGAACTCGCCTTCAACAATCCTCCCCCTGCTTGTCGTCAACTTCAATTCGGCGGACATCGCCTCGATGAAGTCGTCGCGCAGCCGCTTCACGTTGTTGATTACGAATGCGTACATCGCCGCCGCATCGAGCCGCAGGCATTTCGCCACGTCCGTCGGCTTCGTGCCGAACACTCTGTAGAGGATCGTCCGCGCCTCGTCGTATGGAAGAGCGTTCGCCGCGCCGATTTCGCCTATCGCATGGTGGAAGTCCCGTCCGTGCCTGTGGGTGCTGACGCTCTCCCCAACCTCTACGGCGTTCATCGTCCGCTGCGCCGACTTCATCTGAGCGGTGGTGGCCGCATCCCCCGACAGCGTGCTGCTGACAATCCGTTCGCCGAATACATACCCGACCGTCGCAAGTCGTGTCCTGTTGGTGGTGAAATCCCGTCCAAGGCCGTAGTGCGCGTGGTACCACTTCGAGACAGCCGCGAGGGACATCGCCGCGTCCCGCGTCTCGGCTACTGACGTGCGCTGCTCCTTTACGAGCGAAAACGCCTTGTGCCTATCGCGTATGAATATCTTCTTCACGCCGACATCCCTGTCGGACGCACTGCCGATCACCCCCGCCGTGAACCTCTCGTCGAACGTGTAGAGATAGCAACCGTCCAGCGCGTCGTTTCCGTAGTGCCGCGCCTCCGGCATCCTGCGGATGCGACCGATCGTCTGAATCTCGAAGCGTTCGTCCATGTTTTCGCGCAGCTTCACGAGAATGTGCGCCCTCGGACAGTCCCAGCCCGTAGCGACCGCCTGCTTGATGACGACGGCGACCTGCCTGGAGTTGTTCCGCACGATATTCTCAACATTGTCCTTCCGGTTCGCAAGCCATACCGCGAACGTCCCGCCCGCGACGTCAATGTGCCTCTCCGCAAACCAGCGCTCAACGGTCTCCAGCAGCGCGTCGGAGTTGCTCGGCAGTTGTACGAGGATGAGCGGATTGACATCTGCTCCCGCTTCGCGAAACGCTGCCGCCAGTTCCGTTCGCTTCGCGAGCGCCTTGTCGAGAAGGTAGCGCGTCTTGTCTCCGTCACCGTCAAGGTCTATCCGCATCGGGAACCCGGGGTTCACATGGATGACCTTCTTGATCAAGCCCTCCGCAATCACGTCCTCCTCCGGCACCTCGACGAGAATCGCGGACGGATCCTCGTTCGGCGTTGCAGAAGCGCGTATTATCTTGTCCGTGCCGAACCACCGCACGACGTAATCCGTCCGCTCGGTGAACGAATTGTGGCTTTCGTCGATTACGACCTTGAATTCGAGCCCGTTGCTGCGCGCCTTGCCTATCCATTCGAGGAAATTCGTCCGCTCGCCGTCCTTGAGCGCGTTGTTACTCTCGCGGTTCAGCTTCTGCCAGTTGATGAACACGGCGTCGCCGGACGCAAACCCGCCCGTCATCACGTCGGCGAGGAGCTTCGTCGATGCGCCACGGCAGTATCGATCCATCTTCGCCTTGCTCTGCTCTTCGAGACTGCCCTCGCCCGGCGTGAGCCACACGAAGGCCGTCTTGGCGTGGGAGCGCATGTACTCCGCCATGAAGTGCGTGAGGATGATCGTCTTCCCGCTTCCCGTCGGGCTTTTGAGGATTATGTCCCGCCGCCCCTGCGTTTCCATCGCGGCATTCAGACTGGCTATCGCCCGCAGCTGAAATTCCTTCAATTCCATGTCAGTCCTCCAGTTCCGGATAGTAGTAGTCGGGGATTGTGCGCACCTCGATGCCGCGCCGCTCTATTGCTGCCTTTGCCTTTTCGCCAAGTATCACGTTATGTCCCTTGTAAAGGACGCGCCATCCCTCTGCGCTCTCTGCCTCTCGGCGTCTCTGCGTGAGACATTTCACAAACCCTTCCAACTCCTCGTCCGTCAACACAATCGCCACCGACTTGTCATGCGCGAAGTCGATGCCGTTCTCCAGTTCCACAAGTTCGCGGATGTAGCCAAGGAGCGCGTCCGCCCGCTCCCAATAGCCATCCTCCGTAATCGGCACATAGCCAATCTTGAAATACTTCAGCGCGGCGTTGTAGCCTTCCTTCTCCATGACGCGCTTCAGTCGCTCGTATGTCACCTTTTCGCATATCCCGTTCTCGTTGTTCGTGACAAGGATGAACTTGCGCTTCCCGCCATCCTCTGCGTTCAGCTTCATCACAGCATGCCCCGTCGTGCCCGATCCGGCAAAGAAGTCGAGGACAATGTCAGAATACTTGCAGTGCTCAATTATAAGTTTCACCAGTTCAACAGGCTTAGGATTTGAGAATACATCTTTCTTCCCAAAAATCTCCGTAAGCAACTTTGTTGCGTCACCCGTTTCTTCAATTTCGTAAAGAATGCTTCGCTGTTTTATCTTCTTGACCGTAGTGCCCTCGCCGTATATCTTCTCGTAAGGTATCCATCGGTCTTTGTCTTTCCGCCATGATATCAAATCTTCTTTCTCTAATCGTTCCATCCTTTTCTGACCGACCCTCCATCGCCCAGGCAGTCCATCAGGCGCAATAGGATATATGTTCTTTCCATCTGGTGCTTTGAGAGGAAACCACATGGTCGGCCTATCCTCCTTATGAGCTGAACTTCCCCACTTCTCAAGTTTTACAGCCTTATAGTTTCCTTTCTCATCTTTGTGATTAAAGGTGGAAGTTGTTTCAATCTCTTCATCTTGCCATACATAAGCAGCTGACTTGCGATACACGAGAACATACTCATGTTCCGTGACAAAGAATTCGTCCGTTTGTCCTCCGCCAGACTTCTTGCGCCAAATCAACTGTCCGCAGAAATTGCTCTCACCGAAAATCTCATCGCAAAGAAGTCTGCACGATGGTTGTTCCACATCGTTCAGTGAAACAAATATTGCACCTCGCTGGGATAGGATTTGCCGAGCAATCTCAAGTCGCGAGCGCATGAACGACAGCCACTTGGAATGGCGGAAGGTGTCGGTCTTGTCAACATACGAGTCGTTGTAGATGAAATCCTTGTTGCCCGTGTTGTACGGCGGATCGATGTAGATGAGGTCAATGCAGCCACGGTGGGTCTTTCCCAAAAGCTTCAACGCCGCGAGGTTGTCGCCCTCAATGAGGAAGTTGAGTGGGGCGGCGGCGTGGGAACACGTCGCCCTACCATTCTTTGCGCTCTTTGCGTTCTTTGCGGCTAAAAAACGTCCCTTCACCTCCGACAGCACAGGCACATTCTCGTCCAGCTCCACATCCACTCTTTCCCTATGTTCCTCGAACACAAGCCCGTACTTCTTGCCGCGCACTTCTTTCTCCAACTCGGCGGCAAAGGAAAGAAGCCGCACGGCATTCGTGTCAGCACCCGCGCTTTTCTCTAGAAACGCCTTGATTGCCTCGACATTGGCAATCAGCTTCTCGCGCCGCGCCTTTGAAATGTTGCCCGTCTTTGCGTCCTTTGCGTTCTTTGCGGCTAAATCATTCTTCGCCATTGCGGCTCCTCCCATGAGAAACGCCGTGACGGCGAACAATACAAGGCTCTTCATACACGCTGCGCTCCTCATCCATTCATGTCTGTGCCGTGGCGACTCGATGCGTTCCCCGCCCCACGGCAACCTCGGCGGCGCACCTTCTACCGGACGCCGCTCGCCGCCTGACACGACAGAAGCCCAAAAGAAAACCTCTCTTCGTGTCTCGAGTGAGGCTGTGAGAATTGCCTTAATGGGAACACGAAGAGAGGCGAACGCATTATGCGTTTTCCTCTGCCAAGTATCGCCCATTTGAAACTTCTCACATTTCACTCGACGACTGCTTTGCAGCGCAAATTGACTTCCTCCTTCGCGCGATGCGCTACGGAGGACAAGGCGGCGGGGCGTTGCCCGCCTATATTTATCCTCCGTAGCCCGTCAGGGCGAAGGAGGATGCCGTTTACTGTTTCGTCTCGCTTCCTTTCATTTCAGTTTTACGGGGTGAAATTGTTTAATACGGTGACTTTACCGTTACGCCCTCTTCAAAGATTGTCTCGGGGTCAATGTCTACGCACTTCCTGTCGTTGCGTCCCCCTGCAATGTCAAATGCAAGAGTCCCGTTCATGACCGTCATGGTAGAAAGAAATGTCTTGCGATCGCGCAATGGGCGAAAGACAGGACCACAATCTGGCTTGAGAAGATATGCCATGTCGAAACGCTTGACATGGCCTGTTGTGAAATAACAGTCCACTTTGCGCCCAACAGCCGGCTTTACCATGCAGATGTCATGAATCATAGGCATCTCCCTCAATCAATCGTCCACTCAATCCACTTGGGCTCCTTGCCCTGCCTCGCAAGATTCCAATCAACAAGCAACTCTTTTGTGAACGCGGAGGGTTGTGATCGCTGTAGTTGACCGCGATTTTTATCTTCCCCTTCTTGCTCTCTGATATTGTCGGCATGATACTTTCCCGTTGACACACGAATTATACCAAACTCCATTCCTCACCGTCAAATCGCAGATGTTGTAATCCGTGATTTAGTTGTCCGCCATTCGCACGAAGAAGAGTTTTTGTGCTATAATATGAGTGATGAAAAGAATTGCCGTATTGATGGGCGGAAGGTCGAGCGAACGCGAAGTCTCGCTCGCCTCCGGGAGGAACGTGGCCGAAGCTCTTGCGAGCCTTGGAAAATACGAGGTTTTGCCGATAGATCTCAAGGAAGAAAACCTCGACGCAATGCCTGACGGAATAGACGCGGCGTACATCGCGCTGCACGGGGGCTGGGGCGAAAACGGCGGCGTACAGGCCGCGCTGAACGCGCGGAAAATTCCGTACACCGGACCGGGTGTTCAGGCATCGCAGATCGCAATGGACAAGGTGAAGACGAAGATGGTGCTAGAGATGAACTCCATCCCGACAGCCGCGTGGGGGCTAGCAAACCGCGACACGCCGTCCTCTCCACTGCCTCTGCCCGTCGTGGTGAAGCCGCCGTGCGACGGCAGCTCCGTAGGAATATCGAAAGTCTCGTCCGCCGACGGCTGGACGAAGGCACGCGACCTTGCTTTCGACGCAATAAGCTCTGGCAAGGACGATGCCGTCGTGCTAGTAGAGGAATTCATCCCAGGAAGAGAGTTCACCGTCGGCGTGATTGACGGCGAGGCGCTGCCCGTCATCGAGATCGTTGCGAAGAACGGCTGGTACGGCTACCACGAGAAGTACGATTCCGAAGAGACGCGCTATCCGTTTCTCGAGGACGCGGCGCTTTCGGAGAAGCTCCGCAAGATCGGCGTCGATGCGTACAAGGCCGTCGGATGCCGCGGCGTCACGCGTGTCGATTTCCGCGTCTCGCCGATGGGGCGCTGCTACGTTCTCGAACTGAACACATCCCCAGGCTTCACGTCGCACTCTCTCGTTCCCAAGGCGGGAATGAAGACGGGCCTCACGCTTGCGGAAGTCTGCGACAAGATACTTTCATCGGCGGAGTACGACAGATGAAGGCGAACAAGGTCGAAAGACACGGACGGCTCGGAGCCTACGCCATCGCCGCGATCGTCGTATTGACGGCGATGTCAATCGGCGTGATGCTAGGCTACGAGAAACTGCATGCGCTGTGGCTGGAGCAGTGCGTCGTGAGGAATTTCAGCGAACAGGTCGAGATCGTCGCAGGAACCATGGTGAAGGCCGACGTGATCGCTGGCGAATTCGGTCTGAAAAACGGCGCGAACCTCGCCCTCATAGACTTTGACGAGCGGCGCACGGCAATTCTCAAGAAGATTCCAAATCTCAAGGCCGTGTCGATAGCGAGGCGAATGCCGGACAAGGTCGCGATCGTCACGGAGGAGCGCGTCCCCATCGCGAAGATGAGCATCCACGGAAGCCGACAGATCAGCGGTCGCGTAGTCGATTCCGAAGGCGTCGTATTCATGTGCCAGCGCGGCACGCGGCTCCTACCCATAGTGCGCGAGCCCATCGCGCCAGGCACCCAGCCCGGTCATCGGCTTACAGGCCGCGCACGCGCCGCGCTGGAACTGATCGAGACGTGCAGGGACGGCGAGTTCCAGGAGCTTGGCATACTCGAGGTCGATTCCTCAAGCCCCGACTACCTGCTCGCGACGCTCGGCGCGAACTACGCGAAGCTCAAGATCGCGTGGGAGGGCATGGACGGCGACTCCACCCCAGCAAGCCGCACAAGCCTCAAGCGGCAGCTCAGGCATCTCGTCCAGGCAATGCGCTCCAGAGTCGGCGACGACGCCGTCGTCTGGAACGCGACTGACTTCTCTAAACCCGGCCGCATATACGCGGACACGAAAGGCAAATTGAAATGAGCAGCATCCACGCCGCACTGGAGATCGGCACGACGCGCACTGTCCTGGCGATAGGCGAAGCCCAGTCAGGCGGCCGATTCAAGGTGACGTGCCACGCGGAGATTCCATCGTCAGGCATTCGCAAAAGCCAGATACTGAGCATACCCGACGCGACGCAGTCCGTGCGCTCCGTCCTTCGCGAGATCGAGCGCAGGCAGGACGCCGCAGGCGCGAAGGTCACCATCGGAAACGCCATGCTAGCCGTATCGGGCCAGCACATCCTCGCCACCCATGCGGACGGACAGGCGATAGTTGACAGCGGAAAGGTCGGCGACAGCGAAATGCAGGAGGCTGCGCGCCGCCTACGTGAAATCCCCATTCCAAAGGGACGCGAACTTCTAGACATCGTCGATCAAGACTACGTGCTCGACAACCTCGGCGGCATTACGTCCCCAAGGGGAATGTCCGGCAAGGTCCTAAAGCTAAACGCCCTCCAGATCCATGCGGACGCAAACAGGCTGCAGGACGCGCGGAGCGCGGCGGAGGGCGCGCATCTCGAAATTCGCGAGCCCGTCTTCGCCGCGACGTGTGCGGCGGACGCAGTGCTCGAGGACCACGAGCGGCGCAACGGCGCGCTTGTACTGGACCTCGGCGGAGGCTCGACGGGATACGCGGTATATTCGGACGGATACCTTCTTAGCGCAGGCGTGATCGGCGTAGGCGGCGACCACGTCACGAACGACATCGCCCACGCCTTCCAGACGACGAACGCGCAGGCAGAGCGCCTGAAGCTGGACGAGGCAAGCGCCATGCTTGGGCAGTACTCGCCCGAGACCGCGCGCGTCCACGTCTCCGGATTCTCGGCCCTAATGGACAGCCGGACTATTTCGCGACGCTCGCTCGACACAGTCGTGAACGCAAGGTTCAAGGAGCTGTTCACCGTAGTGCGCGAGACGCTCGAAGAGCAGGATCTATTCCATCGTCTCCATTCAGGCATAGTCCTAACAGGCGGCGGCGCAGGAATGCGCGAAATCGACGCGCTCGCAGGACAGGAGCTTGGCATGAACGTCCGCATTGGACGTCCGATCCACGTTGACGGACTTGAAAACGAGAAGGAATCGTGGAAGTACTCCGCCGTGGCGGGAGCCCTTCTCTATGCCCACGCAAACTTCGAGGAAAAATCAATCCTCGACGGAATCTTCGGGAGGTTCTTCAAATGAGCGACGTCTCCCCAATGCTGCTTATCGGAATCGGAACCGCCGGCGCCAAGATCGCGCGCGGCGTTTCGCGCGCATACGGCGACGACTTGAGGTTCACGCTCGCCGACACCGACGCCTCCACGGGAGAAGGCGGCGGCGACTTCACGCTTCTTGGCGGCGATCGCCTCTCCGGGCGCGGCTCCGGCGGAGACATTGTCGCCGCAAGGCTTGCCGCCGAAGACTCGGTGCAGTCTCTCGACTCGCGCCTCGAAGGCGTGCGACTCGCCGTGATCGCGACATGCCTCGGCGGCGGCACGGGCGGCGGCGCAACGCTAGAGGCCCTGCGGCGACTGTCCTCCCTCGGCATACCCGCAATCGTCTTCGCGACAACCCCGTTCATGTTCGAAGGCCAGGACCGCCAGCGCAACGCGCGCGGCGTGATGTCGATGATCGAGGATGCCGCCAGCGCGACATTCTTCCTGCCGCTGGACAAACTAGTCGCCGGCGAGGACAACATGGAGTCCGCAATGCGCCGCGCAATCGACACCGTCGCCGGCGGAATCACCCTCTTCTGGAGGCTAATCGAAAAACCAGGCTACATCAAGCTCGACGCCGACCGTCTGCGGCACCTGCTTTCCTCCGCCGGACGCGGGCGCTTCTCAGTCGTCTCGACGCAGGGCACGAACCGCGCATCCGAAGCGGTGGAGAAACTTGTCGAATCAGAACTGCTCGCCACGGCATCCGCACCGGCAAGAGCCATACTGTGCGGAGTTCTCGCAGGCGAAGACCTGCGGCTCAGCGAACTTGGGATCGTGGCAGACGGCGTCAGGAACGCGTTCGGCGACCATGCTTCGTTCGCACTTGGAACCGTGAACGACGAGGCCACGTTCTGCGGGCGCCTCGCCGTAGTCGTGATGGTGTTCGAGTCAAAGAGCGTGGATCCGGAAGACCAGCCCGAGCCAGGCGCGCCAAACGGCGGACGCCGCCGCAGGCGCAGCGCCAAGGGAGGATCTTCGCTCGGCGTCGGCCCCAGCGGACGAGGGCGCTTCAACAACGCCGAACCGACGATCTGGCACGGAGAGGATCTCGACATTCCGACATTCATCCGCCACGGAATCAACCTGGACTTCTGATGAGGGACGGCCATGTAAGGGTGCTGCCCATCGTGGTGGCGAACAAGATCGCCGCCGGCGAAGTGGTGGAGCGCCCTGCAAGCGTCGTCAAGGAACTTGTCGAGAACGCCATAGACGCAGGCGCGAAATCGATCAAGGTCGTAATCTCGCAAGGCGGACGAAAACTCGCATCAGTGCTGGACGACGGATGCGGAATGACGCGCGACGACGCGGTGCTTTCGCTGGAACGCCAGGCGACTTCGAAGATACTGGATGTCGAAGACATCGAGATGATTGACACTCTCGGCTTTCGCGGCGAAGCAATACCGTCGATAGCGTCGGTGTCGCGATTCTCGCTTACGACGCGCCGTCGCGATTCGGACGAAGGAACGTTTCTGCAAGTGAACGCCGGAACTCTTGCGGAGGTACGGGCGGCGGGATGTCCGCCAGGAACGCTCGTCGAGGTGAGAGACCTGTTCTGCAACGTGCCAGCCAGGCGCAAGTTCCTGCGGTCTTACGCGACAGAGGAGAGCCACGTAAGATCCGTCGTCGCCGTGCATGCGCTCGCCCACCCTTCCATCGGCTTCACGCTCGTGAGCGACGACCGCGAGGTGTTTCGCCTGGCACCTGCCTCCGCTCCGGCAGATCGTGTACGCGATCTATTCGGCTCGGAGTTCTTCGACCGCATGCTGCCCATTCCGAAATGCGAATCGTCCTATGGCGCGGCAAAGGCGACCATCTCCATCTCGGGCTTCATCGAAATTCCAAATCTCTCCACGCCCACTCGACGCGAGCAGTTCGTTTTCGTCAACGGAAGGCCTGCGACCTCCCCTTCCATCGCATATGCGCTGAAAGAGGCGTATCCGAGACGGCCCGGCGACGTGCGCCCGGCTACGATTCTTTTTATAGAGCTTCCGCCGAATCAAGTGGATGTAAACGTCCATCCGACGAAACGCGAAGTGCGCTTCCGCGACAACACCGCCGTCAAGCTGGCCATATGCGACGCAATAGAGAGGGCGCTCACCGCGCGAAGCGACGCGCCGAGCGAAACGCAGCGGAGCGTCTCTGCCGTTGCCCCTGTCGCAGCAGTTGCACCTGTCGCACCTGCCGCACCTGACACCAGGCAGCAGACATCACTCGGCAGCCTGCGTCCAGCTGCGTCCGCCCAGCCCGTTCCGCATGTCGCACCCGTCGCATACGTTTCCCCAACCCCTGCCGCCATTCAACCAGAAATCCGGCTTGAGGTTTCGTCCGATGGAACGACGACAAAACCATGGCGGTGGTTCAGGTTCCTTGCGCAATCCGAAAGCGGCTACGTAATCGTCGAAACCGACGCTGGAATCGTAACGATCAACCCAATCGCCGCACGCGAGCGAATAACATACGAAAAGCTCCTTGCCTCCACCAGCGGCACGCCTTCGCAGACGCTTCTCATCCCCGATGTCGTGCGGCTCACCCCCGTGGAAGCCGCGAGAATAGGCGACTGCCTGCCTCTGATACGGGAGATGGGTTTTCAGCTAGAGCCATTTGGACGCGACACCTTCAAGATCGATGCCGTTCCTCAGACCATCGGCACGTCCGTCCAGCCTTCGGCGATTCTTTCCACGATAGCGCACGACATATCCGAGTGCGGCGGACAGCGACGCGGCGGCGCAAGATGGAGAGAGGAGCTTGTCGCCAAGTCAATCGCCCGCACCTTCGCAGGTGCGTCTGCAAAACTAGACGAGGCCAGCGCAACGCGCCTTGTCGAAGAGCTTTGCTCATGCCGCATGCCCTACGTCTGCCCTCGCGGCAAGCCGGTTATGATATTCACGTCCTACCGCGAACTCGACCGCCGCTTCGACAAAGGCTGAAGCGCGGACTCGGTTTAAGCTAAGACATGCCTTTCGAATCTATCTCGCCGTGAGGGCGCGCTTGCGCATCTTGGTCCAGAACTTGAGGAAGTCCGCCGCAACGTCACGACCTTCTACAAGCTTCCACGCCGACCGCGACGCCTCTATCGAATCCATGCCGGACTTGGTGAGTTCCAGATATTTCTCGCATATCTTGCGGTAAAGCGCAAACTCTTCGGACACGTACGCGCCCTTCTCAAGAAAGTATGCTATCGCCCAGCTTGTGGCATAGTTGAGCGAGATGTCGTCACGGCTGCCGCTGTAGAATTGTTCGTAAGACAGGCCTATCACCTTCGTTATGGCATACGCGACCTCAGTTGCATGCTTCGCCACCCATTGCGGACGTGTTCCCTCGTCGTTGATCAGCACGGTATTCTTGGCTGGATTGTACCTAACGTTCTCGAAGAAGCAGGCGTGTCCCTCGTTGAACCACGTCGCGTGGTTGCCGCGTTCCGTCGCATAGAACAGGTACTGATGGAAAGCCTCGTGACGCATCGTCTTATGCGCCTGTTCGCGGTCTTCTGCGACGATGAGCAACTCCTCTCGCGACGGATCCCATAGTCCGCAACTCCACTCCATTCCCGTTCCGTTCCCAGACAGGTATTCCTGGTAGCCAGCCATTGAACGAAACACGCGAACCGTGCATTTCCCGATGGATTTCTGCGGCGGAACGTACTTTTCATACGCCTTGCGCATCGAGTCCATGATGCGCATCGAGTCCTTTATGAACTTGCCGCCTTTCGACCTGTCGAGATCCGTCATGAACCTGTACATGTCGTTTTCGCTCTCCCACCATTTCATAGACGAGATGTTGCCTCCGCCGACGGACGACATCGATATCGACCTCTCGAAAGCCTTGAAGAGCTTCTGCGCGTCAGCGTCCTTTACGTTCTCCGCGAACTCGAACTCGACCCAATAGCGCGCTTCCGTGCGCGCTACGGTCACGAAGCGCCCGACACCGCGCCCGCCCCAGGCGCTCTTCCACTTCTCGAGGTCGTCGTCGTCACCCTTGAAGGAGCTCTCCAGCTCGTCCAGCCCCTTTTCGATCTCATCCTCATACCAGTCCTCTCGCTCGAACGAGGGTACGAGCGACTTCACCCTGGCAAGCCGCATGACGTTGCCTTTCTTGTCCTTCCACTCGCCGACGAACGCCCGCCTGCGCCACAGGTCGGCAGGTACGTAGAACTTCACTTTCTTAGATTCGCCGTTCCTCGTCATGGTGTAGCGCCGAGACTGCGGCGACGGCGCTGGCACGCCCACGGATCCCGCGAGAACCTTCGCCTTAAGCTCTCCGTTCGCGATGGACTCCGCCTGCGTCTTGAGCTGCGGTGCGGCGATTGCGGACCCACCCGCAAGCAGCACGATCGCCAAAGCGGACGCCAACCTGAAGACTACGCTAGTTTTCATAACTGATATCTCAATCATCTGAAGCAGATGCGATTAATGACAGAATCAAAATTCTCCGCGCCGGAAAGTATCTCGATCGCAATGCGCAGATACAGGCACTTCACGGGAGTTGTCTCGAGGCGAGGGAAGCGGACGGCGTCCTTCTCCGTCGTTACGAGCGCATCCGCGCCCATGTCGGCGGTGCGATTAAGCGCGTAGAGTATCTCTGACGAATCATAGCGGTGGTGGTCGGCATAGCGTTCGCACCAGACGACCTTCGCGCCAAGGCGGCGGAGGGAATCCTCGAAGCCGCGCGGCGACGCTACGCCTGAAAGCGTGCAGACTGTCTTGCCTTTTAGCCACGACAGCGGGAACTCCTCTCGGCTCCACACGTCTTTCAGCACCTTAGGCGAGTGATTGCACTCCACGATCTCAGCAGTCTCGTTGTACTTGCGGATTTCGTCGCGGACCTCCGACACGTCGCCGCGGCACTTTGTGAGGAAGACTATGTCCGCCCGCGCGAGATTGCGCGCAGGCTCGCGCAATATGCCGCGCGGCAGCATGTTGCCGTTGCCGAACGGATTGGTCGCATCGACGAGCACGACTTCCAGCGAGTGCTTCAGCTTCTGGTACTGGAAGCCATCGTCAAGAATGATCGTGTCGCAGCCAAGGCGCTTTATCGCGTAGCGGCCCGCCTTGACACGGTTGCGATCGACCACGACGGCGACGCCTGGCAGGTTGGAGGCCAGCATGTAAGGCTCGTCGCCGCCGGTCTCGGAGTCGAGAAGGACGTGCCTGCCGTCGGACACCACGAGCGGCGGTTCGACAACCTGCGTAAAGAGGCGACGCCAAAGAGGAGCCTCCTTGCGGCGATAGCCGCGCGAGAGTATCGCGACCTTGCGTCCTGCCGCGGCGAGAGTGCGGGCGAATATCTCCGTAACGGGCGTCTTGCCCGTGCCGCCCGCCGTGACGTTGCCGATGGATATTACCTGTATCCCCAGCGGATAGCGCCTAAGAATGCCCGTGCGATAGAGAAAGTAGCGAACCGACACAGCCGCCGCGAACAGAAAGCTTGCGAACTTCAGAAAGGCGAGAAGCGCGTTTATCGAAGCGGGCTGGTCGGCGTCCGCCCCCTTTTCCTGTATGAGCTTGACGAGATAGTTCTCGAGTTTCTCGAAGCCGCTCTGTCTCGCCTTGCGCATCTGCCGCTACCTAGTTGCTACCTAGTGGAGAATATGCCGTCCGAGCCAAACGCTCGGAGGTAGATGTAGAAGCCAACGGAGAAGTCGTCGCCCCAAAGATGTCCGTCTATCGTGCGGAATTCGTTCTCGTACTCGCACAGAAGCCTGAAGCCCAGGCAGTCAGTACGGTAATCGACCCAGAAGCCGACCGTGTCCAGCTCTCCGTCGCGGGCATCCCAGCGGAGGTGCGGGCTCCACGCAAGCCAGTCGAAGATTTCATGCTCGAAGGATACGGATATGATTCTCATGCGTGCGAAATTCTGCTCGTCGGAAGACCGGTACGACGCCGAATGCGGGAACGACGAGAAGTCCCAGTACCTGTGGTCGCGCATCACGTAGTTGACGTTGTACTTGAACTTCTCAGAGACTCGATGCCCCCAGCCGACGCTCGCGAAGGCAATCTTGTTTGCATCGGAATCGTACTCCGCGCGCGCACCGAGGGAGATGTCGTCCATTGGCGTCCACGCCAACCTCGCGCCTGGAACGTACTCGCAGCCTTTTTCGCCGTAGTGAGGCGAGGACGGTTCCGCGAGGCGGTGATACTCGTTCCCTCCGCTGAAATCGGGGTCGTTGAACTGCGCGGCGACATAGAAGTCGAGCTCGGCGAAGCGCTTGAGCGAGCCCCTGTCGTCGAGCTTGCTCCATGCCTGGCGGAAGCCCGGAGTAATGCCTACGTACGAATACGGAAGATTGCGGGAGCGCCCTGCGAACTGGTCCTCCCATATCATCGAATCGTCTGCGTTGTCGAAGGCGTACGCTCTCGCGGACTGGTCAAGGCCGTTGTACTGAACCTTCTGCGCAAGAACGTCGAGGTAGGGTTCCGCCAGATGGCGCCACTTGTCGTCCAGCCAGGCGACGCCGCGTCCGGCGAACGTGACGCCGGCCTCTCCGGTGAAGCGCCCGATGTCGCCGCGATCGCGCGCACGGCTGCGTCCCTGAAGGTCCGTCAAGCCGCTCTCGCTCCACCAGGTGCCTCTCCATCCGACGCGAGGAACGGCGGAAAGCGTGTCGTCAAACGTCCTGAACGGCAAGGTAAGGCGATGGTAAGTGTCGAAGCGGTACGAGTCGTACGTCGCCCATATGCCGGGATTGACGCCGAAGATGGATACCTCGCCGAGCCCATACTTTGCGTAGTCGCGGCGGAGACGCCCGAATTTGGTGCCGGACTCGTAGTTAACCGGAAGGCCGAACACAGGCGTCGGATTAACGTCCAGGTATATCTCGGGAAGCCTGCCGACCATGCCGTAGAAATCGTTGAGCCGCCCTGAAGCTTCGACGCCGATGGCGACGGCGTCCTCGAGGTGCTCCCAGAACACTCCGCTCTGCGTATATGAAAGCCAGCGGCTCTTGGAGTTGAAGAACGTGCGGCGGTCGAAGTCGGTCGTCACGTAGGAATCGGAGTAGTGCGAACCCTGCACGCGCACGATGTCGCGCTCTGTCGGCTCCCACGAATGCTTCAGCGAGAGCAGGTGCCGGTCGCGGTCCACACCGCCGCCGCCCCAGCCCCATGTGCCGCCGTAGTTCTTTTCGGCCTGCATGTCCCACGCATAATAGGCGTTGAACATGCCATGTCCGAAATCACCCATGTTCCACCAGAGGTCTTCGCCAAGCGCGACACCGTTCTTCGAGCGCAGGTCAAGACGCGTGTCGCCGTGGATCCACCATGTGTCCTCGCGATACTCCGTGTCGCCGGCGATGTGGTAGCGGTACTTGGTAAGCAGGTACGCGCCCCAGCGGCCGGAATAGCCAGGCATCCAGCTGAAGCCGCATTTCGTGTCCAGCGGATAGTAGAGGTACGGAAGCCAAAAGACAGGCATCTCGTAGAAAGAGAGCCACACGTCGCGAAGGACTACGTAGTCGTTTTCCCTGAACGTCACGTCGCCGCTGACGTTCCAGTGCGTATGGCCGACCTCGTTCGTGCACGTCGTCGCGCACGTGGGGGAGTGAAAGCGCATGACGCCGTCGGCGTCGCGCTCCATGAAATCGCTTCTAAGCGACATTACGCCCGAGACCGCGTGTACGTGTCCTGAGGCGACGGCGGCCTTGGTTATGTTGTCCGCCGCGATGCGGTCGGCCGTGAGTGTCGCCGCCGGAGCGGCCGCCAGCAGGAGGAATGTCGCGATCATGTCTGCGAATATAGGACTTGCGATGTCGCCGCGTCGAGTATCGAGAACGACTCGGGGTGTCGGTGTAGCTCGGAAACGAACGTGAGCCTCGTGTTGAAGTCCTTTTGCAGCTTCGCCAGAATCGCGCTGTCCTCGGTGCGGAGACGCTGCATGACCTGGGGCGCTATGACGATCTTGGGCTCGAACGGCTTCTTGTCGATCTCGGCCTTCCTGAGAAGGCAGGCGAGCGCTCGCTGTATGTCTATGGAGATGGACATCGGCGACTTGACGCGTCCGCGCCCGTGGCAGTACGGGCAAGACGACGACAGCTGCGAAAGGATCGACGAATCCTGCCGCTGGCGGGACATTTCGAGAAGGCCGAGCTCGGAGATGTCCAGCACGTTCGTCCTGGCCCTGTCGCGCTTCAGCGCCTCCTTAAGCCTGCGCACGACTTCGCGCTGGTGCTTGCGGGACTTCATGTCTATGAGGTCGAGTATGACGAGGCCTCCGATGTTCCTCAGGCGAAGCTGACGCGCGACCTCATCGACAGCCTCGAGGTTCACCTCGCGTATCGCGTCCTCCTGCGATCCATTGCCCTTGTAGTGCCCGGTGTTTACGTCCACCGCGATCAAGGCCTCCGTCTCGTCGATTACGAGATATCCGCCGCACTTGAGCATCACGCGCCGCGCAAACGCGCTGGCGATCTGCCGCTCTAGCCCGTAGTGCTCGAAGATTCCGGTCTGGCCGTCGTAGCGGCGGATCTTCACCTTCGCTCGGCGGGAGATCTGCCCCGCGAGATCTCGCATCGCATTGTAGCTCTTCTCGTCGTCGATCACGATTGCATCGACATCCTCGGTGAGCCAGTCCCTGACGACGCGCTCGCAGAGGTCTGGTTCCTGAAAGACGCAGCAGGGCGTTCGCAGGTTCTTCGTGTTCGCCTGCATCTCGTTCCATACCGCGAGCAGATTGCGGAGGTCGCGCGCAAACGAGCGCGCGGAGGCGCCGGCGCCGACGGTGCGGACGACTAGACCTACGTTTTCAGGCAGAGGGAGCTTGTCCAATATCTGCTTAAGGCGCTTGCGCTCCGCGCCGTCGGATATCTTCTTCGAGACGCCGCGGATCTTCTCGCCTGGCATCATCACGAGGTATCGCCCGGGAATGGAGAGGTTCGCCGTGACGCGGGGGCCTTTCGTGGAGATAGGCCCTTTGGTGACCTGCACGATTATCTCCGATCCCGGAGGGAACCGCTTGGCGATTTCCTCGTCCGAGAGGCGGTTGGACTTCTTTCCGCCGCGGCGCGGCTGCTCGGCGCGGTTGCGGTCCTCGTCGTCGTCAAGGAGCGCGTCTGCGTCGCTCGTCATGTCCCAGAAATGGAGGAACGCGTTCTTCTTCAGCCCTATGTCGACGAACGCAGCCTGAAGGTCGTTCTCCAGGTTCTGCACGCGTCCCTTGAATATAGAGCCGACAAGCCGCTCCTCTTCGGGGTGCTCTACCATGAATTCCTCGAGCCTCCCGTTCTCCATAACCGCCACGCGCGTCTGGAGCTGTTCAACGTTTACGATTATCTCGCGCTTTATCTTGGAGCGCTTCAACCAGGATAGCAATCCCATTATAAAATCCATTGAAGTTGTTTCAATTTCAGTACTTGAGACGTATGACCGCCATCTTCAACGTCGAGTCCTTCGGCGTGACAGTGTACGATCCGTCGTCATTCGCCACGGCGGTAAGGTCGTTCGTCCACGTTTTGAGATCCGTTGACATTTCAAACAGCGCCGCCACCGACTCCGGCGAAACCACCTTCTCGGCATCGCCGTCCTTCACGACAAGCGTCACTCGCATCGCGGCAATCGAAGGATCTTCGATAGCTATCGACGTAAACGTGACCGTTGGCGTCGACTCGAAGAGTTCGGACGCGCCGAACTCGAACGAGACCCACGCCTTGTCGCTGGCGCAGACCCCCGCGACGTCTCCAACACCGTTCTTCGCCCAGTCGCGAAACGCATTGTAGGCGGCGAGCGCGGCAACAGGATCCGCCTCGGCTGCCGCCAGAACGGCCATCACGTTCGGATCCGTAACGCCAGACCTTTCAAGCGCTGCCTTGATGTCGTCAAGAGAGGCTCCGTCGTCAAGAGGCGGCAACAGCTCGCCGTCGGAAGCTATAATCGTAAAGACGCCCGGAGTAAACGAAGTCACGGGATCAAACGTGTAGTTGTCGCTGTAAAGCGCATAGACATACTGATCGTCTATGACCATCAGCCTGATGGGATACTCTCCCGGCTCCTCGCCAGGGTCGCGATCAAGGAGTGCGACAATGACGTCAAGCTCGTCGTCGCCATCGACAAGGCCTTCGACAATGTAGTTCATGATGTAGAATGGATCTTCTTCTCCTTCGATCTTGGACGCATTTCTGGCGATTAGCTTAAGCGCCACAGGCTTGATGGTCCAGTCAAACGACACCACGCCATACGTGCCATCGTCCCAGGCGTATCCTGGCTTAAGCCGGGCGACGGCATGATATGTTCCCGCGTCCGTGGCAGCCCCACTGGCAACGACATACCCTTCGCCCTCTTCCAAGACGACATGTTCCATGCCGTTATACGTGAGGGCATCGAGGTACTCGGAATCTGGCGTCTCGGGCTTTGCGACCCGTATCTGGCCGGCGAAATCCCAGACAAGATTATCGCCGTCAACAGTTCCGCGCGCAAGCTTGAGATCGTGTACGAAATTCGCCGCCGACTCCTCGGAGACTTCGCCTTCTATGGTACCGAATATATATTCATCGCCGCCCACGCCTTTCCTAAGGCCAACGTAGCCCGTAAGCTCGCCTTCGAGGACAAGCCTTGCACTATCAGCTATCACCATGTTGCCAAGGCTGTTTTCGTCGGAGCACTCGTTGTTCTCGACATAGACTTCGCCGGATATGCGAACCTCGGCATCATTGCCAATGAACACGCCGCCCGCCTTCCTGGCGCGGCAGTTGCGGATTGAACAGTCTTGCAGATAAACCGTTGTCCCATTGCCCTCAGCGACGATACCGCCCGCAGCGCTGGCATTAACGTCGGTATTGTCAAAATCGTTGATACAGGACGATATCGTCGAGCCGTCCTTCAGTGTCACAGTGGCTCCGCTTTGAGCTACAATAGCGGCCGATGCGCGATCTTTCTCGCCAAAAACGTCGCTGATGTTCGCGCCGGACAGCACGAGCTCTCCACCGCGCACGTCAAAGAGGCGACAGTCGCCACCCTCCATCGAGGCAAGGTCGAAACCGGAGAAATCCACTCCCTCGACGGTCAATGACGAATCGGCACCCACGTAAATGGAGCACTCGCATGCCCTTGATACAAGGGCTACGCCATCGAACGCGCCACCGTAGTTTTCCGCCGTGCGGAGCGTGACATTGCCGAACACCACGATCTTTTTCACCTCGATTATTTCATTGATCCAATAGGTGTCCCAATTGGCTTCAACAGATTCCTCGTCCAACACGCAGTCGTTGAGAAGCTCGATGGTGGCGGAATCTTCTTCAATCGACTTGAGCGCGTCCGACAACGTCTCCCAATAGTCGATTTCGCCATTCTCACGGATAACGCGAGCCTCGGCATTCAAGACATGCCCATCGTCGTCGTACACAAGATCGTCCTCGTCTATCGGGAACGGTCCTTCGGGAGCTTCTTCGACATGCCATTCTATCGAAGTGCCGTCGTCGGAAAGCACCGCCCACCGAACATAATCCTCGTCAATGGGATCCGTGCAGAAAAACGCATCCACTGACGCCTCCATGACATCGACCGACGTACCGTCGTCGGCTACCGCGAACTTCTCTCCGTTCTTCTCGTTGAACGGCTCTCTCGCATCTACAATGCCAATACGCCCAGTAAGCGGCTCATCCCCACCGACGAGAACAGCCGCTGTGTGACTACGACGCAGATCGTCCTCCACGGCGGCGTCACCATCATCGCCCTGCCCGACATTTGCCGTGTTACCGAAGATCGTCGCGTTGCCGGAAAGCTTTACGGTCGCACTGCTTGCGGCATACACGCCGCCGCCTGCGACTTCGGCGAAGCATCCCGATATCGTTCCGCCCTGCATGTCGAACGTAGCTCCGCCATAAACATAAACGCCGCCGCCGTATCCGCCGCCGCCAGTGCCGCTGGACTTGAGTGCGCGGCACCCGACTATCACAGCGCCGGGAAGCATGGTCAAGGTGCCGGACTTGACGACCACCGGGCCGTAGTTCATGTGCACGGTGCCACTAGTAGCCCCGACGATTTCCGTCTCGTTCCTAGTGGCGAGATTGGCGAATACAGTGCCCGCATCCAGCTCAACCGTACCGCCGTCGACGACAACGAGCGCGTCGCTGCCGGAAAAGCCGTCAATCGTGAAATCCGAGAAAGACGCGGTGATGCCTTCGCCGACCACAAACTGCGCATTGGCATCGCATGAAAGCACGGCTCCGTTCTTGGACGTGAACGAGACGTCGCGCTGCGGCTCGAACATCTTGGTCATCTTAGAGGACTTTGAAAGCACCACTTCCGTAGCTTCTTCCGAAAGCGCCGCGTCGAACGACCTCTCATGATGCCAAACCTCGTCAACGTCCAGCCAGGACGCGATCGCCGCGGAAGGATGCACGTCAACCTTCGCCCAGCGCAACTTGATGATGCCGGTGTCGGGATCCTCGAACGCCTCGCCACCGAGCGACAAGTCATCTGGGTTGATGATCTTCGACGCATTTTCCTCCGCTGTCGCCAAATCAGACGCAAAGCCGAAAACGTCACCCTCCGCCATCGCGCCAGCTACGCGCACCTGAACGCCGCCGTCAATGTCGCCAGACAGCGCAAAGCCTCCTGGAGTGTCAACCTCAACCGAAAGCGTCTCGCTTCTGGAAACCGTTCCGGAAAGCTCAACAATGCCACCGTTCACGGCCTTGACAGGAGTGTCGGACGCCGACGAGAACAGTATGTTGCCGAACAGGACTTCCACACCCTCGCCGTCCACCGTTACCGCCGCGCTACCCCTGCGACTGACCGTGGCCGGCCCGTCCAGCTCCGCATCTGCAACAATGCGGCAGTTGTAGCCAATGGCGACGTCGGCCTTCAGAATCGTCGGCGCGAAAACCTCGACTGTCGGATTCTCGAACGACGCGGCTTCGCGCAACGCCCTGTCGAGCGTGGAGCAGATGTTGGTGTTAACACCGTCGAAGCTGATCACACGGACGGACGGTGCGCTCAGCACGACATCGCTTCCCCAGACGTTCTCTTCCCCAAGGGTGACCGACGACTCGCCCGAAAAGCCTTCCGGCGTGACGGCGAACACCGTGTATTCGCCGGCGGGCAGGATGGCCGCATATACGCCGTACGCGCTGCTAACTAGGTTCGTGACAGGATCGGTCTCGCCGTCGCGATAGACATAGACCTCCGCGCCGACGACGACCTCGCCGTCATCGTCCATCGTGCGGCCGGAAACCACAACGCCAGTCTGCGTGGGGAAGATGTTGTAGATGCATGCGGTTATGATATCGGCCTCGTATTCCGAACCACCGGATTCCGCCACGTAAGTTATGTCGGGCAGATGATACCAGACGTCGCCCTTGCCAGACCAGCCCATGTTCAAGTGGACATAAGAGACATCGTCGATGTAGCCGTAGCCATCGGCGACAACTGAATGCCCTGCTCCGCCGGATTTCTGGTTGATGCCGAGCTGCACGGGATATCCCGCATCAAGCGATGCGTAGATCACCTTCTCGCGAACATCCTCGTCGGTCGAAAGGCCAGGGAGCGTGGACACCTCGGCATTTGCGTACCCAAACCGTTCTTTCAGCGCATCGCCAACGTCCGCAGTCATGGCGCCGCTGGCGGAAGCGGACCAGCTCATGCCGACGGCAACGCCGCAGTCGTACGTCAGATGCCCTATAGCCTTTTTCTCTGTTTCCGACATGCCGCTGTCAGGCTCAAGCGGCATGTTGGCCCAGTCGTACACGCCGCCTATCGCTTCGCGCGTCGTCCTAATGTTGTTGACGGCACAGTTCGGATTGGAGAACACGGGAACCGCATCCACCGGGAAGCAGTGATAGCGCATTACCTGCGCCATGGCCGTCGCGACGCAGCCGCAGACGTAGTTTTTCGGCGTGTAGTAGTTTTCGCCGTGGCCCGACTGATTCCAACGCGACTCGACAAGCACAGGAACGCGCATGTCCGTCGGGGCAAAGTTGCTTGCAGGGACCTTGCCGACACTGGCGCTTTCGAGCATTTCGCCCTCGCGAACAAGCCGCAGCCAGCGCCGTTGCGCCGCCCTCTTGTCCACTGCTGGACGCGCCGCCCTCCTGCGCGAACGGATATCGCATTCGACGAGCGCTCGCAGCGGAGAACCTTCCTCTGGCACGGATATGTCGGCCGAAGACATTGCGATGACCGGAGAGTCCTCATTGTCGCCCGAGACAATTATGGAGCCGCCGCCGCTCATCTTGACCGTGAAGAACGACGCCTCCTCCGTCAAGTTCGTCAACATGAATTGACGCACACTGTCTACAGACGAGCCTAAGCGCACACCAAACCTACTACCGGCAGATGCCCACGCACGCGCAACGAGCCGCGCCTGGCGTTCGTCAACAGGCACAGCCTGCGCCGCAAATGCAAACGCAAGCAACGCCACTAAAATGGCTTTACTTCTCATAAAGTATGTTCCTCCATAAAAATCCTAGTGTGAATTATACCAAAAAAACGGCGATAATGGGGGCGTGGGCGAAAAAATATTTTCGAATGGCATAAAACAACGTACTCCGCGCATTGTCGCGGAGTACGGCATGAATCGCAACCTAAGTCGCCAAGACGCCTTAGAACCAGGCGTTGGCGACGACCATCACGGGCAGCTTCGAGGACGTGATCATGTTCACGAGGCCGATCTGCACGCCCTTCATCTTGTTGCAGGCGTTCAGGAAGCCAAGCTGGAGCCCGTTTACCGAATCGGCGAGGTTCATTCCGCCGATCTGGGCGCCGACAACGGAGTTCGCCATGTCGAGGCCGCCAAAGGCAAGCCCGCGGAACTCGGTCTTGTCAACGTTGATGGTGGATATCTGAACGCCGCAGACGGCAAGTTCGTTCCAGTTGAACAGGGACGAGACCTGGAGACCGTCGAACTCGCCGCCATTGTAGCTCAGGCCCGCGACCTGCAAGCCCGCCGCATCGCCATATACGACGTCGACAAGCCCGCACTGGATGCCCTGCTCCACGCCAGTCGCCGCACCTGCGAGACCGATGTCTATGCCCTTTACGTTCTCGTTGCATCCGAAAATGCAGTTAAGGCGAAGACCGTAGACATCGCTGGTCACATATGGTAGCTGGGCCGGCGTAACGATGCTTAAGCCAATAGGCGACCAGGCCATTGCGCTTCCGACTGCGAGAGCCGCGACTGCTGACATGATTATTTTTTTCATACTGTTTCCTCTCCTTGGGTGTTGTTGTTTTCCTGGTCCCCTTCGGAACCTTCACATACTGAAACCGAAACGAGCGTCGCGCCGTCGGAAAGGCGCACAAGCTTCACGCCCTGCGCCGAACGGCCCTGCACGCGGAACTGCGAGACGGGGCTGCGCACCATCTGCTGGTCGCTCGTTATCGAAATGACATTCTCGTCGTCCGACACGGCATGCGCGGCGACGACGCCGCCGTTGCGGTCAGCGCCCTTGATGGCGATCATGCCCTGTCCGCCGCGCCCGTGGCGAGTGAAGTCCTTGAACTCGCAGCGCTTGGCGTAGCCGTTTTCCGTCGCAATGAAAAGAGTCTTCTCGTCGTCCACCGCGTCAAGCGAAACGACGCGGTCGCCGTCGCGCAGGCGCACGCCCCTTACGCCGGTCGCCGTGCGGCCCATGCGCCTGACGGCGCTCGCGGCGAAGCGCATCGCCTGCCCGCGGTACGTAAACATGATGATGTCGTCGTCAGGCTTGACGAGCCTCACGTCGACAAGTTCGTCGCCTTCCTCAATGTTGATGGCGCGAATGCCAGACTTGTTGACGTTCTTGTATTCTCCAAGAAGCGTCTTCTTGACCGTTCCGTTTCGCGTCGCAAAGAACACGTCCAGATCGCCGTCGAACGAGCGTATCGGCAGCAGCTCGAGGACTTGCTCGCCCGGCTGAAGGTTCAGTAGGTTTATCAGGGGCCGCCCGAAGCTCGTGCGCGGCGCTTCCGGAATCTCGTACGCGCCCTTGAGGAAGAGGCGGCCCGTGTTCGTGAAGAACATGAGCTCGTCGTGCGTCTCGGCTACGAAGACGAGGCGGATGAAGTCCTCTTCCTTGACCTGCGCCCCCTTTACGCCGTGGCCGCCCCTGCGCTGCTCGCGGTACTCCGTGAGCGGCACGCGCTTGACGTATCCGCGGTTGGAAAGAGTTATCACGCAGGGCTCGTCGGGAATCAAGTCCTTCACCGAGACCTCGCTCGCGTCGTCGACGATCTCCGTGCGCCTCTCCGAGGACTCCTTCGAGCAGAAGCGCGTCTTGATGTCGGCGAGGTCTTCGCGGATTATCGCATAAACTTTCTCGGGATCGGCGAGAATCGCCTCGAACTCCGCTATCGCGGCGAGAAGCCTTTCCAGCTCCTCGGCGAGCTTCGCGCGCTCCAGGCCGACAAGCTGGTAGAGGCGCATCTCAAGAATCGCGTTCACCTGAAGATCCGTGAACGAGAACGACTCCTGCAGCCTCGCCTTAGCCTCTTCGCGCGTCTTCGAGGAGCGGATTATCCTCACGACCTCGTCGAGGTTGTCGATCGCAAGAAGCAGGCCCTCGACTATGTGCTTGCGGGCCTTCGCCTTGCCAAGGTCGAACTGCGTGCGCCGCCTGATGACCTCGAAACGGTGGTCGACGTAGCACTTGAAATAGTCCTTGAGGTTGAGTATCTTCGGCCGCCCCCCGACAATGGCCAGCATTATCGCGCCAAACGTCGTCTGGAGCTGCGTGTGCTTGTAGAGATGGTTGAGGACGATCTCGCCGACAGCGTCTCGCTTGAGGTCGATCACGATGCAGATGTCGTCCTCGGTCGTCTTGCGCCCCTTCTGCGCACCGCCCGCACCGCCTGAATGGCCGCCGGAGATGTCGCGGATGTCGCTTATGCCCTCGATCGTCTTTTCCTTGACGAGCTCGGCCATGTGCGTGATCATCTCGCGCTTGTTGACGCCGTAGGGAATCTCGCTTATGACGATGCGTTCGCGCCCCGTCTTCTGATCGACGACGATCTCCGCCTTGCCACGCACGGTGAGCTGCCCGCGCCCGAGCTTGTACATCGCGTTGATCCCGTTGTGGCCGCAGATCATCGCGCCCGTCGGGAAGTCCGGCCCCTTCACGAAGCGCATCAAGTCATCTATCGTGCATTCCTCGCGATGCTGCACGTACCAGTCGATCCCGTCGCAAAGCTCGCCGAGGTTGTGCGGCGGAATGTTCGTCGCCATGCCGACGGCAATGCCGGTCGAGCCGTTCAAGAGAAGGTTCGGAAGCTTCGCGGGCAGGACCGTAGGCTCCCTCAGCGTCTCGTCGAAGTTCGGCATCATGTCGACGGTGTCCTTCTCCAAGTCGCCGAGAAGCTCCTCCGTCGCCTTCTGCATCCTCACCTCCGTGTACCTCATCGCGGCCGGAGGGTCGCCGTCTATCGAGCCGAAGTTTCCGTGGCCGTCGACGAGCGGGAGCCTGAGCGAGAAATCCTGCGCGAGACGCACTATCGCGTCATAGACCGACGAGTCGCCGTGCGGATGGTACTTGCCGATGACCTCGCCGACGACACGAGCGGACTTGACGTGCTTCGCGTTGTACGTATTGCCAAGCTCGTGCATCGCGAAAAGACAGCGGCGGTGCACAGGCTTCAAACCGTCCCTCACGTCGGGAAGCGCACGCCCGACTATAACGCTCATGGAATAGTCGATATAGTCGCGGGACATTTCGTCCTCGATGTTCACGTCTTCGAGGATGCCAGCAGGGCTTTCTGTCACTTCGTCAATCTCGTCGCTCATACACGCGTATTATACCATAAATTCGTGAAGTTTGGTTTACGTTGCGGACGCTTCGCGCCGCTGGTTGAGGTCGAGCCCCATCTTGTTGGCGTCGATGTCGCCGATTGCGACTGGCGCTCTCGTCTTCCACGCGCCACGCGTGAAGTCGGGTATGTCGATGGCGCGGGAACGCTCAGCCGCCGATTTCTCAGTCAGCTCGCAAAGACAGCTCGACGTCGCAAGATCATATACGTCCATGTCCAGCGGCAGCCCCTGCTGCAGGCAATAGACCCAGCGGGCGTCCATCACGAAATCCATTCCGTCGTGCCCGCCGATCCGCCGCGCAAGGTCGCCGAGGGTCTTCCAAAGCGCATGCTGATGCTGATTCTGGAACTCCGCCGCCTTCTTCTCGTCGTACCACCTGTGCGCGCCGGAGCCGATGGAATCCTCCAAGGCGACGCGGAAGGGATAGTCTCGGATTATACCCTTCGTGCCGGAGACAAGGATGTTGCGCGTGTACGGACGCGGAGACGCGACATCGTGCTGGATGAGGATCGTCCTGCCCTTCTCCGTCCTGATCGTAGTCGTGTTCATGTCCGGCATCTTCACGTCCGCCAGGCGGCGCGGATCGTCCGCCTTCAGCTTCGCCGCCATGAACGCCTGGAAGTTTGCGCGCAGCGAATCGACCGACACTAGATAGTCGAGCCTGTCGCCGCGGTTGACGTCCATCGCAAGGCAGAGTGGAAGAAGCCCGTGCGTCGGATACCTGTTGCCGCCGTGGTCGCGGTTCTCGGCGAAGCGCCAGCATTCGCAGTCCGGCCAGTCAGTCGTGCACATCCAGCGCAGGTCGTGAATGTACGCGCCTTCGGCGTGGACGATCTCGCCGAGCATGCCGAGCTTCACGAGATTCAGCATCAGCATCTCGACTTCGCCGTAGCAGCAGTTCTCGAGCATCATGCAATGGCGACCGGTCTTTTCGCTCGTCTCGACAAGCTCCCAGCACTCGTCGACGGTCAGTGCGCCGGGAACCTCGGTGAAGACATGCTTGCCCGCTCGCATTGCCGCCAGCTGCACGGGCGCATGGAGCGCCCACGGCGTGGTGTTGTAGACGACATCGACGTTGGGGTCGTCGCAGAGAGCCTTCCACGCTTCGTCGCCGACGTATTCCTTCGCGGCGGGGCGCCCAGACTTCTCCAGCATCTGGCGGGCGCGGACGACCTTCGACTCGACGTTGTCGCATATAGCCGTGACCGTCACGCCCGGCAAAAAGCCCATGCGGTCGACGCAGCAGCAACCCCTGTCGCCCATCCCGGCGATGCCAAGGCGGATATGCGGAATTCTGTCCATCGCGGTCAGTCTGCTGGACAGAACTTCTCCGCCGCAGACTTAAGCCGGGCAAGAGTCGTGTCGCGTCCAAGAAGCTCGAGCATCTCGAAAAGACCTATGCCCTCGCCGCGTCCAGAGACCGCGACGCGAACAGGATGCACCCAGGGCCCCATTCCGCCGCCTTGCGAAAGCTCCTTCACGACAGCCTCCAGAGTCGGCGCGTTCCAGTCCGCGACCTTCCCGAAACGCTCGACAAGATCGAGAAGCAAGGCCTTTACGCCTGGCTTTGCAAGACGCTTGGCGACGGCCTTTTCGTCGAACGGATAGTCGTCCGCGACAAAGCAATTGGCCATCGAAGGAATGTCGCCGAGGAATTTCGTGCGCGGCTGGAGCTGCGCGGCGAGATAGCCCCACCATGCATCGTCGTGCGCGGCGGCCTGGGACGCCATGCCGGCGACGCGACGCTTGACCTCCGCGACAAAATCTTCAGGCGGTATCTTCTTTATGTACTCGCCGTTCATCCAAAGAAGCTTCTTCGGATCGAACATCGCCGCCGTGACATGCACCTTTTCAAGGTCGAAAAGCTTCACCATCTCCTCGCGCGAAACGACCTCGCGGTCGTCGCCGGGGTTCCACCCCAAAAGAACGAGGTAGTTGAAAAGCGCGTCGGGCAGGTACCCCTGGTCGCGGAACTCTCCGACGAACGCCGCGCCGTCGCGCTTAGAGTATGGCTTGCCCTGCTGGTTCACGATCATCGAGAGATGGCCGTATTTCGGGACCGGCGCGCCAAGCGCCTTGAAGATGCAGATGTGCTTGAACGTGTTCTCGACGTGGTCGTCGCCGCGGATGATGTGCGTGACGCGCTGGTCGATGTCGTCGACGACGTTCGCGATGTGGAATATCGGCGAGCCGTCGGAGCGGACGATTGCGAAGTCCTGGATGTCCTCGGCCTTCTTCGCCATGTGGCCCTTCACGATGTCGTCGAACTCTATCACGCCTTCCTTGGGCATCTTGAACATCGTGACGATGCCGGTCTTTCCGTCGCGGGACGTCTTCTCCACCTTGTAGGCATGTCCGGAGGCCAGGAGCCTCTCCACGACCTCAAGGTGGCGCTTCACGTTCTTCGTCTGGTAGAAGACTTCCTCGTCCCAATCCAGCCCCAGCCACTCCATGCATTCGAAGAGCGCCTGTATGGCCTCAGGGGTGGAGCGCTCGAGGTCGGTATCCTCGACGCGGAGCAGGAACTTGCCGCCGGTGTGCCGCGCGAACAGCCAGTTGTAGATCGCGGCGCGAATGTTGCCGATGTGGACCTTGCCCGTTGGCGAAGGTGCGAATCTTACGCGTATGTCTTCCATGTATTGTCCTGTGATTTGAGCTGAGAAACCGTCAGCCGATTGAAGAGGATACCTCGAACACCGCCATCAAGATTGCGATGGCGACGAAACCTACGACGCCGGCGATGGAAACGATGAGTATCGGTTCGAGCGCATTCGTGAAAGAGGCGATGTTGCGGTCCATGTCCTTTTGGTAGCGCTTGCCTACATGTTCCAGGGCGGACGCCATGTCTCCGGCCTGTTCGCCTATTGCGAGCATGTCGGTCATCATGCGCGGGAACACGCCGGACGCGGCGAGCGGACCCGATATCGTCGTACCGTCCGTCACTCGCTGACGCGCGGTCTTGAGCGCGTCGCCTATGACCGCGTTGCCGCACGTCTCCTCGCAGATCTTGAGGGCCTGCAGTACGTTGACGCCGTTCGTAAGAAGAGTCTTCATCGTGTATGCGAGCGACGAGTACGCGCCCGCTGCGACTATGCCCTTTATGAGAGGCGCGCGAAGCTTCCACGAATCGATCTTGCGCAGGCCGTTCGGCGTGAGCTTCCACTTGCGGAACCACAATATGAAAGCGGCGACGCAGAGCGCCATGAGCCATCCGTAGTTGATGAAGGCGTCGGAAAGCCCGATAAGTATCCTGGTGGGCAGCGGAAGCGACGCGCCCATCGAATCGAACACCTTCTGGAACTGGGGGATGATCCACACGAGCGCGCCTATGACGGCGGCTATGCCGAAGCACAGCACGATCACCGGGTACGTCAGCGCGCCCTTGATCTTGCCGCGCATGTTGTCGTCCCGCTCGTAGTGGTCGCCAAGCCGCCGCAGGACCTCGATCATCGCGCCCGACGCCTCGCCTGCGCGAAGCATGTTCGAGAATAGCGGCGGAAACGTCTTCGGGTGGTGGGTGCACGCGTCGGAGAAGCTTTCGCCGCGCACGATCCTGTCGCAGAGATCCTGGCAGACGTACTTCTGCGCCGACTCTCCGCCGCCCTGGTTGGCAAGGGCCTGCAGGGCCTGCCCAAGCGTCATGCCGGCCTCAAGAAGGTCCGCAAGCTCCGACACGAAGAGAAGCACCTCGACCCGCTTCATCGTGGTCTTCTGCTTCCCGCCGCCGATATTCATGTTCCAGATCGACTCGCCGGAAGACGACGCCTTCCCCTTCTGCTGCGGGGAAGGCGCGGCAGGCGCAGATGCGGAAGGCGCGGCAGAAGCCGCCGCCGGCTGCTTTTTCCTGGCATAGCCCATGTATTACCTCCGCATTGCGCCAGACACTAGAGGGCGAAGCCCTTACTTGACCACCCTGACCCTGATGACCGCCTCGCTGGCCTCAAGGGCCTTGACGACGTCCTCCGGAAGAGGGCTGTCGGTGTCGAAGAGCGAGTACGCGAAATCGCCGCGGGACTTGTTGGCTATCGCGTCGATGTTGACGCCAGCCTTGCCGAGGATCGACGTGAACGTGCCGATCATGTTCGCGACGTTCTTGTGGCAGATCGCGACGCGACCCGCCTTGTTCGCAGGCCCCAGCGAGCACGCCGGGTAGTTTACGGAGTTCACGATGTTCCCGTTCTCCAGGAAGTCGCGCATCTCCTTGACCGCCATGACAGCGCAGTTGTCCTCGGCCTCCTCGGTCGATGCGCCGAGATGCGGAATAACGATGCAGCCCTTCTTGCCTGCCGTCGTGGGGTTGGGGAAGTCGCTCACGTACCTGCGCACCTTGCCGGACTCCAGTGCGTCGAGCATGTCCTTTTCGTTCACGAGCGCGTCGCGCGCCGCGTTGATGATTATTACGCCGGTCTTCATCATGGCGATGGCCTCGGCGTTTATCATGCCCTTCGTGGAATCAAGCGCGGGCACGTGTATCGTTATGAAGTCGCATGTCTGGTAGATCGCCTCGACGTTCTTGCAGTGCTTGACGGCCCTGTTGAGGTTCCACGCCGCATCGACGGAGAGGTACGGGTCGTAGCCATAGACGTCCATGCCGAGGTCGGCTGCCGCGTTCGCGACCTTCTGGCCGATTGCGCCAAGCCCTATCACTCCGAGTTTCTTTCCGGCGATCTCCGTTCCGGCGAACGCCTTCTTCGCCTTCTCGGCAGCCTTGCCGATGGCGGGGTCGGCGGCGTTCTCCTTGACCCACTCGATTCCGCCGACGATGTCGCGGCTCGCGAGGAGCATCGCGGCGATCACCAGCTCCTTCACGCCGTTCGCGTTCGCGCCGGGCGTGTTGAACACGACGATGCCCTTCTTCGCGTACTCGGCGTGAGGGATGTTGTTCACCCCGGCTCCGGCGCGCGCGACCGCGAGGAGGCTGTCCCCTGGCACGAGCTCGTCCATTTTCGCGGAGCGCACGAACACGGCGTGGGCCTCCGCAAAGTTCTCGGTGCGCGTGTAGTTGTCGGTCAGATTGCCGAGCCCGCACGCTGCAATCGGGTTCAGGCAGTTGTACTTGTAGTTCATTTTTTCCTTCTTTCTTCCGTAGAGTTTATCATGGAATTTTTCTCGTCACGCATGACGATGGGGGATATTATCCTACAAAACCCCGCAAAAGTCAATAGTTCGAGGCGTCCTTTGGTAATAGGCTAGTCGATTGCGCAATCCAATCTTGCCCCATCTGCAGCGCATGTGCCGCCCAACTCGTACGTGAAAATTGAAAATGTAGAATTGAGAATGCAGAATGGTGGATTTGTCAGTTTTCAACCTATAAGTGAAAAGTTCCGCCAAGTGAGAAGTTCCGCTAAGTGAGAAGTTCCGCTAAGTGAGAAGTTCCGCTAAGTGAGAAGTTCCGCGATTCTACATTTTACATTTTCAATTCTCAATTTTCAATTTTCAATTTTCCTGATACTGTTTGGGCAACACGCGTTTCCCCGCCCTTGCCTGCGCCTTATTAACAAGCCGCCTCCACCACCGCCTTTTCGTCCGCACCGTAATCTCATTCGCGTACCTCTCCCTCCACCCGGCGAGCATGTTCGCGTCCTCCACCCTCTCCGGGTCCGTCAGCGCGTCCAGCCGCCGCATGAGCGCCGTCGCGCTCGGGCCGATCCCCTCCACGACCTCCGCCCATATCGCCCTCGCCCTCACGACCGCAAGCTCCGGCGCCTCGACGCCGCCGCGCGGCAAAACCACGTCCGCCGGCGTCGGGTCCGCGAGCTCCGCCACCTGCTTCAGCTTCTTCGCCGCCGCCTTGTACCGCATCGCGGTCGTGTACCTCTCGAAGACCTCCGGCAGGTTGTCGCAGAGCCACCCCCTTATGCCGGGGTTGCGGCCGACTATCACGCCGTGCTCGTCGCGCCTGAGCGAGCTGTCGAGGTAGCACTCAAGGTCCTCCAGGAGGCTCCCAAAGCGGACCGCCGCCTCGTGAGAGTCCTTTCTGCGGTTCCACGCCTCGAGGATCGCCTCGCGCGTCGGGCACGCGTTCGTCGTCGTCCTCTCGCGGACCCTCCGGCGCCCGGCCGCGAGGGCGCGGCGCCGCTCGTTCTCCGCCGCGTAGTACCTCGGGCGCCTCTCGGCGGCCTTCAGCTTCGCGACGCGGCGCGAGCACAGGAGGTGCCGGAGCCTGAAGTACGACCAGCAGTTCACGTCGCGGAACGCCCAGTCGGCGACCTCGGCCGGGTCCACGAAGGCGTACTGGTTGACGCGGACGGGACGCGTCATCGCACGCTCGAACTCTTCGTATGTCGGCCTCGCCTCGCCGAGCTCCGCCCACAGCCTCATTATCTTTGCCTTGTCCATGGCGGATATGATACCAAACCCGGGAGAGAAAGGCAACGGGAAAATAAGATTACGGTGCGGACGAAAAAATCATATCTTACCTCATCAAGCCGTCCGAGCAAGGAAGCCGTCTGCGCGCGAAAACAGCCGTCTGCATGCGAAAATAGCCGTTTGCGCGCGAAAACAGCCTTATTGCGTATTGCGGGTATTGCGGAGAGCCCAGCCGTCACCGCACCTACACAATTCTTCATTTCGTCTAAAGCGTCTTGCCGGTGAGCACCTTGCTGGGCGTGATTATCGGCGACTGAAAAATACTCAGGAGCACTGCGGCGCGGCGAACGAGCTGATAGCCATTGCCTTTTTTCTCGTAACGCGGCAGGGCATAGGCGATCTCTACCGCAAGATCGCCCACCTTGCCGACGAAGGCCTGCGTCTTGTCGAGTCCCAAAAGCGCACGAGAGTCTCCAAACGTCGGAACGCCTGTCCCTAACATCTTGTCGAGTTCCTCCTGTCTCTCCTTCGCATCCACGGCAGGGATCTTCGATCCGTACGCCGCCTCAATGCAATCAAGGACCTCCTTCGCCTGATGCTGAAGCTCCGGCTCCTCCACATCGCCCGGATATGCACGGCGCGCCCAGTAGTTGACAATCGGAATCTGGAAGAAGGATGTCATGCCGCGATTCGGCTTACACTCGTCAAGCCCGGCCACGGGATTTTCCATTGACGACCACTCCAACGCATTCTTGCCGTCCGCATTATCGTAGCCTTTCGCAGAATCAAAGTCGATTTTAAAGAGCTTGCCTAGCGCCTCCCTAAGTCCCTTCGCCTCCTCGTGCGCCTTCTTCTGCTCTGCCTCCGAGACAAGACCCGGAATCGACGTTTCTCCAATTGGCATGTCCGCGTCCTTCTGCTTCGGTCTCCATGGCGTATGTACGCGGACGCCTACGCTGCATTTCTTCTTCCTATCCACCATTCCGGTGACGCTATACCCAACGGCAACTCCGTCGCGCTCGCCATTTCCGTTTAGGATGGCGAAGCTTGTCGCAAACATCCGGCCCTTGCGCGGACCTCCCTTAATCATCTCTTCTATACGCCTGTCGATGTCGGCATCCGACAGATCCCCTTCGCCAAATCTGGACGACACCATCTTCACGCCAAAGCGCTTCGTGATGTCGGCCGACACCTCCTGCATAATCTTTCTGGCCTCATCGACCGTCAGCTTTCCACCAACGCCATACTTCTTCTCCCCGATTTCGAAGCTGAAGGAATCCAGCGCCCGATCCTCGCCCTTGAACTGTAAGCTTGCGCGCGTCGCGCCATGGTATGGCTTGGCGAAGCGGACTGATGCATACACGCTCCAGTTCGTCGTCGTCACCTTCGTATCCGGGTCATACCACGCGTTTGCGCTGGAATGCACGGCCTTGCCGAGCCGCGCCGCATAGTTCGTCGATCCGAGCGTCAGGTCGAACGGAGAGTCAACGACAAGCCCAGTCTCTTCCGCGCCTTGCGCGAACGACGCGACACACAGCACAAGGAGCGGCACAACGGCAATCATCCAACGCGAAGTCATCTTTATTTTCCTTTCTTAGTCTCAGCGACAATCTGCGACTGCATGATCTCCATGACGACTGCACCGCGTAAAGCCACCTCGTACTTTCCGTCCCTCTTCACATACGACGGCACGGCATACTTGATGCTGACGCTGATGTCGCCGATTGCGCCCCTGAAATAGGCGCCGGGCTTCGACGTAATCATCGCCTTGAAGTCACCGACTGCAGGTGGCGTGGCGTCGGCGCTCTCGCCGTCATTTGACTCCTTCGCAGACTTTTCGCACGCCGGTATCTTTGCCCCAAGCTCTCGTTCGAGCTCATCGAGTATCCGCTGTGACTCTGCCTTAAGCTCCTCTTCGCCGACATCGCCGTCAAAGGCGTGGCGGATTCCGAAGTTCGCCACCGGGACGAAGAGGACGCGCACGCCACGGTCGGCCTTCCGCTCGGTGCATCCGGCGAACGGACGCGCGAGCGGGAGCCACTCGGGCTGCGCGGGGGAGTTCGTCAGCGTAATCAGAGCCGCAGACGTGTCGTATGTGACGGACGGCGCGTCCAGATCCACATCGAAAAGCCGTTTAATGGTCGCCCGCAGCGCGTCCGCCTCCTTGTGCGCCTTCTCCTGTTCGGGCGTGCGCATCAAGAAGGCCGTCGAAGGCGACTTGTTCGTGTAAACGGGAATATATCCGTCGTCGCGCGAAATATCCATTGTTTCAGGCAAGACGTACGGACGTTCGACGGACAGGTTCACCGAATACGTCTTGTCGTTGTGGACCATCGCCGCAAGGTGATACTCCACATCGCCGTATCTGTTCGTTGTGCTTGCCTTCGCGTACTTGAAACTTGTCGCGAACGCGCCTGACGCAGCGCAGTCCTTGGCACACGCCGCAATGCGCTCCATCGCATCCTCCTCAGTCGCGTCGTCATCCGCATCCATTTCCTCGCCAAACCGCGTGGACATGTCCGCGGCGACTTCGTCAAATATCTTGCAGCAGTCGCCGAACGTCAGCTTTCCGCCAAAGCCCCTCTTGTCGTCTCCAATCGAAAGATGCGCATGCGAAAGCGTCTTCCCTTCGTCTTTGAAAGAGAGCCAGACGTTTTTCACACCGAAATACGGCTGGGTAAATCGTGCTTCGGCAGAATGATACCAATTCGTCGTCAGTGCGCCGGTCTTATGGTCCTTGCGGACATCCGCGTGGGACTTTACACAGTCTCCCAGCGCCTTCGCGTATTCGGCCGACCCGATCTCAAGATCGAACGGCGAAGCCACGACTATCTTACCGTCTTCGACGCTGAACTCGCCGGCGGCAGCGAGGCCGACAAGCATCGCCCCCGCCAGTGCCACCAGCAGAATCTTGCATTCTCTGTTTTTCATGCACACATTATAGCAAAACGGGCATTCCTTCGCCACTGCGGCAAGACAATCGCAGAGATTGCAAAAGTGCCCGGCGAGTTTTTATGGTATAATACGCTCCAATGGCATCTGCAAGAACTATCAAGGGCGGGGTGTCGGCAGCGCGGGGATTCCGCGTCGCAGGCGTTGCCGCGGCAATAAAGTACAAGGGGCGCAACGACGTGGCGCTTGTCGTGGCTGACGCGCCGTGCGCCGCCGCGGCGGCTTTCACGACCAACAAGGTCGCCGCCGCGCCCGTGATCTACGACCGGGCCGCTCTCGGCGGCAAGGGCTATGCTCGCGGCATCAGAGCGATCGTCGCGAACTCCGGCTGCGCCAACGCCTGCACGGGCGAGGCGGGCCTAAAGGACGCGGAGCTCACCGCGCTAGTCACGGCCGGCGAACTCGGCGCAAAGCCAGGCGAGATTCTCGTCGCCT